>Ga0307379_10008137_pt1 | contig 14179 bp, 7 predicted proteins | sample UN2MG_FD_202237 | JGI IMG/M metagenome (GOLD analysis project Ga0307379, IMG submission 202237) | Soil microbial communities from Risofladan, Vaasa, Finland - UN-2 | ecosystem: Environmental > Terrestrial > Soil > Coastal area > Acid sulfate soil | place: Finland: Risofladan, Vaasa | collected...
ATGTCTTAAAAATATAATAGGGAGGTTTTAATGATTGAAACGTCGCCTAACAGAGCGTATCTGGCTCCGCTTACGCTCTGCCCAAACCCAGCCTAACGGCTGGACTTCAGATACGCTCAGAACGTTAAGCGAGGAATTTACGAATCTAATATTGAAACAAAAAGGAAATTTCTATCACCTAAAGCTAAGAGAAAAAACGGCTTGCTGAAACACGATAAAATAGTCATAAAATATGGAAATATAAAGCGATAAAAGTGTCGTCAATTGGAACAAAGTGAAACTGATAAATTCATGATTTATCCTCTTGTAAAACAATTAATCAAATTGCTTTAAATAGAAATATAATTGATGAGAAGCTAAAAAATCCCTGTCTGCGTGTCGCCCAGGCAGGAAGGATTAGTCCAGATTGAATTGCATTTGAACAATAGCATTTGGCATTTGACCATTTTTGCATAAAAAAAATGACTCAGGTGCGGCAATTATTGTAGCGATAGCTAGTCCAGGCCTGAGATCTTTAATTACTACCTAAGTCCATTTAAAAGTGTATTTGTGTATATAATTCTGATACAATACTCGAGAAGTTTGACTATAAGCTTTTAAATTAACAGTGAGGTGAGATATGAGAGGCAAAAGTTATCTACGCAAGGGATTAGTAACCGTAGTTGGTTTATTTGTCATTAACCTGTGTGTTGGAGTTTTTCCTTCCTTGGCAGATGAAGGTATGTGGACATTTGATAATCCACCCATCAAACAGCTTCAAGAGCGCTACGGCTTCACGCCTACAAAGGAATGGCTGGATCACGTACGTCTGTCCAGTGTCCGTTTCATGGATGGGGGTTCTGGTTCTTTTGTCAGTCCCAATGGGCTGGTGATGACCAATCATCATGTTGGGGTTGGGCAATTGCAGAAGATTTCCACTTCTGAGAAAGACTTTGTTACGACAGGATTTTACGCAAAAACTCAAAAAGAAGAACTAAAATGCCCGGATCTTGAAGTGAACGTTCTCGTTTCTGTAGAAGATGTAACAGAGCAGGTGAAAGCAGCAGTCAAAAAGGGCATGAATGAAGAAGATGCTCTGAAAGCACAGAAAGCCGCTATGGCAAAGATCGAGAAAGAAAGTTTAGAAAAAACCGGACTCCGATCTAATGTTATTAATCTATACCATGGCGGTGAATACTGGCTGTATTGTTACAAGAAATACACCGATTTGCGTATGGTTTTTGCTCCTGAACGGCAGGCAGCTTATTTTGGCGGTGACTTTGACAATTTTACTTACCCACGCTACGACCTTGATGTAACTTTCTTCAGGGTCTATGAGAATGACAAGCCCGTTAATTCAAATCATTATCTCAAGTGGAATGCAGAAGGAGCAATAAAAGATGAACTTGTGTTTGTTTCTGGGAATCCCGGTTCATCTGATCGTCTTTTCCCTTACTCTCAATTGGAATATCTGCGTGATTTTCAGTATCCACTCATATTGAAATACATCAAAAAACGAATTGAAATTCTACACGAGTATGAAAAAAAAGGGCCGGAACAGCAGAGAAGAGCTTTGATATCCATATTCGGCTTAGAGAATGCCAAGAAAGCGATGTCCGGGGAATACCAGGGGCTGCTTGATAAGAAATTGATGGAAAAACAGAAGAAAGATGAAGAAGCCTTCCGCAAACTTGTGGCTAGCAATCCAGACTTAGAAAAGGAGTATGGAGATGGATGGGACATAATTGCTAAGGTAATTCAGAAACAGGAACAAGTGGCTAAAGAACGTTTTTACGGTCGTATCAGCGGTTCACGTCTGGCAGGGATTGCTTCGACAATCGTCTTTTACGTTATAGAGATCGAAAAACCGGATTCAGAGCGGCTTGACGGGTATCACGACTCTGGCCTTGATGGTTTGAGATTTCGTCTGTTTTCTCCAGCGCCCATTTATCTTGATATGGAGGAGGCTAACCTGGCAGGTGGGTTACAGCTGTCAATGGAAGAATTGGGCCCGGATAATCCTTTCATTAAAATGGTGTTGAATGGGCGTTCTCCAGAAGATGTGGCTAAGGAATTAATTCAGGGGACTAAACTCACAGATGTAAGTTTTCGTAAATCTTTGGTAAAGGGCGGCGAAAAAGCAGTGAAAGAATGCAGTGATCCTCTTATTGTTTTGGCTAATAAACTCGAACCCATGATAAGAAAAGATATAGAATGGAGTAAGAAGAACATTGAAAGCGTTCTTATGCCTGCTGCCGAGAAGATTGCCAAGGCACGCTTTGCTGTTTACGGAAAAGATGTTTACCCTGACGCAACTTTTACCTTGCGGTTATCTTACGGAACTGTCAAAGAATACTCGATGAACGGGACAAAAGCTCCCTGTAAAACGACATTGTACGGTTTGTTTGACCGTGCCTTGAGTTTTAACAGGGAAAGGGACTACGATTTACCCGACCGTTTCTGGGAACGAAAAGACAAATTGGATCTCTCAACTCCTGTAAATTTTGTTTCTACCTGCGATATTATAGGTGGAAACTCAGGGTCACCGGTCATCAATAAAAAAGGTGAAGTGGTAGGCTTGATTTTTGACGGCAATATAGAAAGCCTTCCGGGACGGTTCGTGTATGATGAGACAAAAAATCGTGCGGTTGCCGTTCATACTGGTTATATCACAGAGGCATTACGCAAACTCTACGATGCAGACACTATAGTTAATGAGCTTGAAGGAAGATAATCTCTTGCTCCCAACATTATTTATCTTCTTTCCACAGAGTTTACGAAGTGGGTGCTGGTAGCCAACGTCATCGCTTGGCCTGTTGCTTTTTACGCAATGAACAAGTGGCTCCAAAGCTTTGCATATCGTATTAGTGTTGGTCTCTGGCCTTTCGTATTTGCCGCTTTTCTGGCTTTCGCAATCGCACTGCTCACAGTCAGTTATCAGGCAGTCAGAGTTGCCCTGGCCAATCCGGTGAAGGCGCTGAGGTATGAATAATCCAGGTGGACGTGGGTTATTCACGAGCCAAGCTTGGCGCAGATGCAAGGCACAGCGCATGAAGTAGTTTTTATGAATAATCCAGGTGGATTAGTGTTTCTTTAGTATAGCAATTACAGAATAAACGATGGCTGAAATTGCAGCCAGTTGAATGAAATGTATCCGGTTGCTGAATATGAGATAAGAGCACAGAACAGGATAAATGATTGCAGCAGAATATTGAACAGGCCCCACAAGCATCATTACTCCTTTTTTGTAGGCGACCTGAAGGCTTATGAAAGCAGTGAGTGAAAAAAGCAAATATAAATACAGATACGGTGAAGAAAAGTAAGATGCAACATGAAATCCTCTTAAGGAAACAAGAACTTTCATTGTCACGATTATCATACCTGTGGAAATCCCTGAAACAGCGGCATAAATAATAGTTTTTATTTTTTTTGAGATTGAATTAATAAAAACGGGGACAAAAAGAAAAAACGGGAGTAACGCCATAATTGTTAATAATGGAATGTTGGCAGCCATTCCACCTTCTTGATTTTCATAAAGGTTTAGGAAAATTATGGAGATAAAAATAAAGACCGAATAGATGAAATCCGAACTGTAGAGTTTTTCTTTTAGTAATGCATGAGAAAGAAATACCATGAAGACAACTCCCCATCCGGCAATGGATGAGACAATATGAAGGTCCAGGTACCTGAGCGCAACTGTGTTTGGCACGATGAAAATATTTATAAGTAAAAATCCCGAGATCCACGTAAAAAGATTCCTATAATATGTTTTGTCTTTTTCCCCTTTATATCCGATCCAGACAATCCCTTTTTTCATAAAAACAAAACCGGTGGAAAGCAGGGTATAAGCCAAAATTGTCAGGAGTATACTAAAACATCTTGTCATGGGTCTATTATTTCCTATTTAGCTTGATTACAATCCTTATCTCTTAAATTTTTAATATTCAGATGCAAATATAGGTTTTTTTTTTATCATAGTAAAAACATATGGTCAATTTTCAAAAAATAGAATTCTTCTGTCTTTTTTATTTATTTCCTTTTAGAATTAGATCCTCGTAATCTTTTTTATCCATAATTGAAAGCATCTCTCCAAGCAATTATCCCTCTATAAAGAAAAAGAGTAAATCTTCCTCTCAACCTTCTGATGCCGGAGAAATAGCAACCGCTATATTCAGGTCGAAAAATCAAAACAAAATGCTTGTGTATGAGTTTGACATTCCTTTAAAGAGGTTGACAGGAAATGCTCCCGGAATTGGAACTGAACCAGGAAAAATTATAAACGTATGTTTCGAATGGGGAGGAATGACAGATAAGATGAGAAAGAGAATGCTTCAAAGGCAAGTTGCCTCTGGAAGAAGATCTGCAGGGGCTGCTGACTCATGGCATGAAAACAGCACGCGTGGTTCAGTCCCGAAATCAAGTCGAGTATCTAAAAAATATTCTTTCTAGGTGGATATTCAATTAGCTCAAACTACTTGAGTTCTGCCAGAGCTTTTGCAGCATCCGGATAATCAGGTTTCAGTTCCAGGGCTTTCTTAAAGGCTCCTTTTGCTTTGTCGTTTAACCCTTTTTTCTGGTAAGCTACTCCAAGCTGATAATAGGACTCAGGAAAAGGCTCCTTCTTACAAGCAAATTCAAAGTCTCCAATGGCACCATCAAGGTCTCCTCCAAATCCCGGAGGAGCCATTAAACGTCCCATACCGCGGCCGAAATGAGCCATAGCATTATCAGGGTCAAGTTTTAAGGCTTTCTCGTAAGCCTGCATGGCGCCCATCCCGTACTTCATCATGTTCATCGGGTTTCCTTGAGCCATGCTGCCCATGATGTTGCCCTTCCAAGCATAAAGGTCGGCATTATTGGGGTTTTTGGCAAGCACGGAGTCCGCCATTTCCAGGGCCTCTGAATATTTCTCTTCATCAAACAACTTTTTAATTTGTTCTAATGAACCTTCTTCGGCAAGATTATTAGACTTTTCCGCTGGTTTTACTGGAGGCGATGGCATGTTGGTGAAGGAGGGAAACTTATCTCCCATTATCTGGGGGAGCATCTTAAAGAGAACTGGAAGCATATCCTGGAAGAAAGAAGGTTTCTTCTCTTCTACAGGGAAAAGTTCAACTCTTACATTTTCTCCCTCGATAATCAAAATACCTAAAGGAATAGTCTTGGCTCCCATGCCTCCGCCGTATCCCATCATCATTCCTCCGGCTCCAAATCCGAAAGAAATTTTGGCAAAAGGGACAACGTAAGTATCTCCTGAGCGAATAGGTTTGCCGATTATTGAGCTTACTTTCAGGGTCGAGAGCATCTTATCAAGATGGGAAAAGGATTCTTCAAGCGGGGATTTGGCTTGAGACCAGACTAAACTTGATGATAGAAAAAGCACTGCCAAGGAAATTGTAAAAAAGTATTTTGTCTTCATGGCATCCTCCTTATTTCCTCGGGACCTTTCCCACAGGTATGAATTTTGTCCCTGCCTTGCTGATGACGACAAATCCCAGAGGTTTGGCTTCTCCACCCATACCGAATCCATAGCCTCCCATCTGCTGACCTTTACCTTGACTTGGGCCTCCGCCGCCTCCTCCATAGCCAACATCGATCATCATGATGGGGATGATTGTCACTTTGCCTACTTTTATAGGATCACCGACAACATGTTTCACATGAAGGTTATTGGGTAGGCGAGAAGTCATAGCCTTGAGAAGCATGGATACGGGAGATACTGTCACAGCCTGAGCTTTTGGTTTCTCTTTAGTGGGAGCTTGGCTGAAAGCCAGCGAAACGACCATTAAACCCATCGCTAAAAATACAAGCAGTCTTCCTCTCAATTTAACACCTCCTTCTTAAATTTATAAATAAATTACACCTTTAATGTTTATTACGAAAAAATTCATAAAAGAGTTTTCAGCATCACAATAATGATAAAAATGAATTTAAGTATTTACAGCCAATAAAAGGAATTTGACCCTTTTTATCTAAAATAAATCCCCGTTCCAAGCTCTAACATTCACAATCACTGATATTATATCAAAATTATAGTAAAGATTTGCAACTAATTAAACAATAAATGAGAATTCATCTTCACAGGTGCGTGCTCTGTGCCTCGCCACCACATTAATGTTAGGGTGGGGTTGGTAGGCTCGAATCGTGAATAATCCAGGATAATAGGAGAGTACAATGAAAAATAAGATTATGGAATTTATCATAGCATGTGCTGTCACTCTGTGGGAAACCTCGCTGCGGGTTTGGCCACGGCTATGGATCACAACCGCCGTTCCTGGCAAATAATACTGAACTGGGAAAGTGCGAAATGAGGGAGGTTACTTCAGCCAGTGAGGTTTTTTGATCCCTAATCTCTCGAGATGGGTTAAAAGCGATCTTCCAATATTCGAGATGTTGGGAGGCCCCCAACCCGGGAGTGAAACCAGGTCCGGAAAATCAGGTAAGGTGACTAAATCCTCTAAGGCCGGAATATCAGGGATATGGACAAAATCCATCAGCTCAGGGGCATAGAAAAGATTGGGGATGTCTGTTCCCAGAAGCGGCGTGAGCGTCCCCCCGTCTCCCTCGGTAAAGCTCAGCCCCCATACATTGTTGCCATAGTAAAAATCCTTTTCTCGGCATTGAACCGCAACATAGATGCGGGGCGTAACTTTCAAACCGGATCGGAAAGACAGATTTATGTCCTGATACGCACCCGGAGCAATGTCTGTTGCATTTTGTTCAGCCAGATTCATTTTCTCCATTTTGAGGGTCGGATCCCTGGGGTCGGCCTTATAAGCAACGACCTTTACCTTTGTGGCCGAGAACTCGCCCAAGTTGTACACCTGCAAATTCAAGCTTACTTTCTGGCCGGATACGAGTCTGTCAGGTAAGTGCTGAATGCGATTGGCAGCCAGAACAAGATCGGGTTTCGAATGATTCAGATCCGTCCCCGAAATTCCGGCCAACCTGTCAGCTTCGGCCTGGCTGGCGGCCACAACCGGCACTTGAGAAAAGCTCTGCTCGACCACCAGGCGGATATCCGTCATCATGATGTAATTTGCATGGTTCAAACCTTCAACTGCAACCTTGACTTGGTTGAATCCGATTTCAGTCGGGCTGCAGACCACTAGTTCCGATGGAACTTTAAATACAAAGGTCCCTTCGGGGATATTATTCTCGATCGCTCCCACCCTGACACTGTTAAAGGATATATAGGTATTGTGAGGGCGGTAATTGCTCCGCGGCCATTTCAAGGAGAAATTGACCTCCAACCAGGCGTTCAACACTTTACCTCCCATTGAGGGCATGGTCACGGATTCCCCCCACGTTTCTCCCTCATCTTGGCTGACCATCACATACTTCAGGTCAGCCACGCCCGATTTGTTACTATGATAACTCACCCAGAAAGTTGACTCATTGCCTCCAACCAATGGGTATTCGGAATACGCCTCATCATTGGTCAGTTGTTTTGGAAGAATCCAGGTCATCCCTTTATCCATGCTTTTGGCGAACCAGACTTCGCTCTGCTGTCCTTCTCCTTCGCGCCAGACGGCATAGAGACGGTTTTTTGGACTGCAGGCGATTTGTGGTTCCCCGCATGATGCATGGCTTTGGGAAAGAACCCGGGGGGTTCCCTGCGGGGCACCGGACCCATCCAGCATGCGCGTCACAATATTTGTATTTTCGCCCTTCCGTGAAGCATAGATCAGCGCATATTCTTCATCCGTGGCGGGTGCGACCTGGGGCCAGGATTGAATTTCGCCTTCGGCCTCAGGGATTTTGATCTCCGGTGCAAAACTCCTTCCCCCGTTACGGCTCAGCCTTAAGCATATCCGCCCTCCGCCTGAACGCATATCCTGCCAGGCTGTGACAAGGGTGCCATCCCCGGCAATCTTGACAACAGGGTCGCTCACACCTTCTCCATGCCTCGTTAAATAGAGCACCGGACCCCAGTTGGTCATCCCCTCTCCGCTGGCTCTGAAGGCCACATCGGTCCTTCCCCTGACGGAATCCTCCCAGACCACGAATGCCCGGGACCCGTTGTATCGGGCTCTCAAGTAAGGCCATCTGGCCACATGCCCTTTTTCATTCAAGCGCAAAGGTGAACGGTATCCTTTCCCGTCTCGCCCAAAAGCCACAAAATGTACTGAGATACCATCTTTATCCGGGGAATAATTTACAAAGCCGATCCATTTGTCTCCTGCAGATACCATCGGATGGGTTCGGCTGTCCTTGTCCAAATCAGGAAGCCAGACCCCCACGTTTTCTCTTATGGTTGCGCCTCTTACATCTGCAGCAGTGCCCCCCGTGTTGTGAAATTCACTAGAGCCTCCCACCATCCGAGAAATCCAAGAATAAATGGAGCCCCTAAACCTTTTAAAGGGAGAAAAGGGTGGGTCCGATGCCAGTGGGTCATCATCGCCTTCGCAAGTGTAATATTTTTTGTTATGATAGTTCCTTATTCCGGTTATGATGGCACCCCTATTTGTACAATCCGACTTATTTGAAGAAACAATTTTGTATGAATGTCCGAGGCCGTAATAGATTCGTTTGCTCTCCGGCACTTCGAAATGAAATTTCCATGAATGCTGGGAAGCCCCTAGGTTGCCTTCAAGGGTCACCTCCATGGATTTGATGCCTGGAATCATATTTGGAATCACCTTAAAGCTCAGAGACCCTCCGCCTGGAATGCGAGCATCTTTCAGGTCCGGAACCAAACGTACAAACTCCTCCTGACTTGCAGGCGGTTCAAGCCTCAAATTGTCAATCGTTTCTCCCTGATTTATTAGAGAACAGGAGTAGGCCAGAGTAACAGGGTCCTGGGAAAGGATGGAAAGTTTAACCTGTGCCGGCCTGGACTGAAACTTCAGATATATGGAAGCCGTATCCCATGGTTCTCCATTTAGATCAGGTTCATTTTCCCCAGCTGCAGTGAACAGTCCCAACCTCAGTGTCTGCGGGGGATGATGTTTATCGGAATTGACGATCAAGCGCACATATTTCCATTCCCCGGGACCAAGCAGACAGGGAGAATCTATAGAACCCTGCCCTTTCAAACCGATTGTGACGTCTCCCGGGGATTCCAGCGGTTTTATTATGAAATTCTCGGGACTCTGCCCGCGATTCACAACGGATATTATGCCACGTCTGTCAAAACCTGTCGGTACCTCCAATGTGTAACTATCCGTGGTAAAACCAACTCCCTCGGGGGCACTCTCCCGGACCGGCATCTTGACCTGGCCCGGGGTCAGCCGTCCCAGTCCGTTCTTGACCGATTTCATAAGATTCTGTCTCAACTGACTGACAGCTTTTCCGAGCAGGGATTTTTCAACATATTGAGAATTTATCGATTCATCCTGCACATCACCAGGGTTTGGACCTTTATAATACTTGCTGTCGCCTTTGCCCCTCGCGTCTACGGGAGATACTGCAGACCCTGTCTGAATATCCAGCAAACCGCCTTTCAGCCAGACATCTGCATTCGCCAGTTTTATCCATCCTACTGCTGGCAGCTTTTTCTCTGTCACCGAAAATTTTAATGCCTCCAGTTTCATAACCAGAATCCCGTTACAACCGGCTTCAATCCCCTTGGCAATCAGCGTTTCGAAGTTGGGCCTGTTTTCGTCTGACGTCTCTTTCGGCCAGGGCAGAAGGATTATTTGACCGACATTTGCTTCTTCCAAATCCTGCACGATTGTTTCTGTCAAGCTGTTCATAAATGTATAGGTGGCCAATTTGCTTTCCAAACTGTAAGACGGTTGAACCGGAAATAAGCCCAATCTGATAGCACCCTGTCCAAACGAAGAAAATAAAACAAGGAGCAATGTTAGGAAGAAAAATATGGAAATCGTATGCCTTTTATGATTGATCATCCCTTTCCTCCTCCAGGTGCTGTAAGCTCCCCCCGGGATATTTGGCTGTGACTCCTGCCGGGATTTTAAATACTTTGTCCTATCCCTCGTAACGCTGAAGCAAATTCTCACCTGGTGACATTCACAATGTCCACATTATAGCGAAGATTTGTAGCTAATTAAAGAATAATTGTTGGAAGGAGAAAAATCACAGAGTAAGTTCTGAAAAAAGCTAAAAAGGATATAAATTTCCCAATCAATTATCGCTTCTTGTTAATCAAGTCTTTCAAACTAGTCTCGGGTTCGTGGTAACGTAGGACTTCGCACAGAGTCCACATCCGACACAATTATTATTGGCAAACATCATTTGGCCCATGAAAAGGCGGCCTATTAAGAGATAAGCAATCGGAAAAAAGGGGAAAAATGCGAGCAGAAGTATACCCCAGAAATATTAAACATATCATCTTTCCCTTGGCATAAAAGACTTTTAACTTTCTTTGGATATGCAGCATGATGATGTGATGTGCTTACTGCAGGAATCTTGTTTTTGATAGGCTGCTCGCGAGATAAAAAAATTCAACAAAAGGAAGTACACAAATGAATTATATGGGTATTAACCATCATAAGCAATATCATACATATTATACACTCAAATAAAGGCCTATTTGAGCATTTTGATACCACAAAAATGTCTATATTATATGAATAGCCTACATGAATAGCATGAATAGGGTCACCCATTAGAAGGGGATTGTGACCCTATTTAAATGCGCATCAATGATGAAGGAACGATTCAAATTCACCGTTCAAATTCGGATAAAATTCCCTCGATTAATTGATTGAATTGGTCCGGATCGCCCGATTGCATTTCGTGTCCGACACCTTCCATGATGATGACATCAAAAGATGAAGCGTATCGGCGCGCTGCTTCTACATTTGTGGGAATCGCATCCGAGTTAATGCACCGTATGGGCGCCTTCACTTCTTTTAGAGCTGGAATCAAGTCATTGCTCAAGTAATGGTAGCAACTTTCTAAAGAAGCAATGCCTATATCCGGTGAGAACGAGGAGATTTGTTCGATGGATTTTTGGATTTGGGTGGAATCTTTCAGAATCATCCTGGCTCCTCGGGCATAGGTTCCCACAAAGTCGGACTTGTAAGGAGCGAGGATTTCATCGATTTGATTTTGCGTGAACTTCTCTTCAACATCGTGGAATGCGTCCACGGGTACGATGCCGACGATACGATCGGGCAAACGTCTCGCGGTTTCGAGAACCACGGGTGCTCCGAGCGAGTGACCAATAAGAACAATCTGTTTAAGATTCAACTTTTCAATAACAGCGATGACATCTTGACTGAAAGCAGGGATCGACCAGTCATCCCGTTCGTCTCCTGACTCCCCGTGGCCTGCCAAGTCGATGCTTACAACGCGGTGATTTTCTGAAAAGTAGTTCATTTGCTTAGCCCAATCCATCCGATTCCGACTCCATCCGTGAACGAAGACCAGGGCAGGTTCACTCGTACCCTTCATGTCAAAATGAATCGGAACGCCGTTTAACGAAACAGCGACATGATCTTGTTTTTGGATACAGCTAACAAAAAAAATCATAAAGACGATGAGTATTCCAAAGTGTTCCTGTGACTTGAACATGGCTCACCTCCTAGTTTTATGTGTGTAAAGGGCATCCTAATCTTCCAGTATGAAGTTAAAGCGCCTTAGGCTACGCGAAACATTAATTCCCCATATCGTTATCCATATATGATAGTTTTGTAGGAATGTCTTTTTTCAGTTCATGACGATTTTCTGTAAATTTCATCAAATTTTCACCCTCTGAGCAGCTAAGTTAGCAATATTACATAGAATAAACATTTCCTGTCAATAAGAAAATCGCAGGAGAAAAAATTTCAGTGAATTGGCCAATAAAAGCGTATACAAAGTAGACTTTGCCCTTAATTCCTTATTAAGCAGTTTCTCTCCACCGCAATCCTAATTTATACATTAAATGCTTATTGATAAAATCCTTTACTTTTCGTTAATTGTCCACTTCTCGTTTTCTTTTTTGAGGAGAAGCAGAGATTTCTGGCCAGGCTTAACGGTTATGTTTACCTCTAAAGGTTGGGGTTCTAATATTAAACGAAGTTTATATGTTCCTTCCATGACTCTGACCGGCTCTCCATCAACAAATCCCTTGGCTTTTATTGCTCCCTTTTCATCCAGAATAATATATTCAATCTGTAACGTCTGTTGGAGCGAAGAAAGCAATTGCTGGGAATCTTTAGCATCAAGATAAATTCCACCGGTGGATTTGGCAATAGCCTCCAGCTGTTGCTTGGCTTTTGCCTCTTTTATGTCAAACCCTACTATATGAACCTTAAGACCGATTCCTAATTTCTTGAGGGCTGGAGCAATAGAATTTATGTCACCGTTGCAACTTTCAATGCCATCGGTAATAAGGATAATGTTCCCTCTGTTAATTTTTTCAAAATCTTTCCCTGCCTCAAGAACAGAAAAAACCAACGGTGTTTTGCCCTTAGGCTTGATGCTATTGATAGTGGTTATTAATTGGCTTTTGGCAAGAGAACCAATAGGAACTACTAATTCTGTATCTTTACAGGCGCGTTTATCCCTCAGAGGGTAGCGGTGACCGTAGATGCGCAAGCCAACATTCATTTTATCCGGAAGTCCGCTGATAATTTGGGCTAAAACCTTTTTAGCTATGGAGATTTTACTTTCGCCCTTAATCTGACCCCACATCGAATTCGAGGCATCCAGGATCAGCTCCACATTCTTGGCAGCCTGCTTCTTGGCCCCTTCCCCGAAGGCAACTTCTACTAAGCCAGGTCTTTGGATTTTTTCCCGCATGTAGATCGGGACATGGCCGCAGCAGAATTCAAGCATTAAAGCACCTAATGAGGTTGTGTAAATCCCCATTCCCGCTTCTTTCTGATCGCTCTCCCAAGCGCCATCATCATTCTGATTGTCGACAAGAAGCCGGCACGTCCATGTTTTCCAGATGCGCCAATCATCTCCACCGGCCATAAGCATTGCCCTTGTCCCGTAGTACCAATAATAAAAAGGCCAACCTGCCCCAGGTTTCTCAACTGCCCAGAGAGGGGGGTTGTCTTGCATAAAACGTAAAGCAGGTTTGATGAGCGGATCATCGGGGTATCCGCACAATTGTAATCCTAATGCCCCAATACCCGTCCGGGCACAGCCAATATTTCTATCTCCCGCCTGGTAGGTAAAAGACTTTTCATCCTTATCGTAACAGGCTCTGAGGAAGGTGGCTGCCTTTGGCAGAGACCATTCGGGTATTTCAAACCCGGCACTTAGAGCTCCTTTAAGAGCCAAAATTTGCCAGCCTGAGACTGAAATATCGCTGTCTGTACTATCTGGTTTATAGCGCCAGCCGCCGTAATCATTCGAGTCAGAATTAACTGGTCCCCCAAGTACCACGGGTTTATGCTCAGTATTCTGGGCTCGAATAATTAACTGCAAGGCATCCTCTGTAATTGGTTCCAAACTATAGTCATTTAAATTAACTAAGGCCTCGATTAAAGCCAAAGTCGAGATTGCATGCTCGTACATTATGTCATTAGCCGAAGCAATTAATCCTCCATAATAAGCTTTTTCTTTAGAACCTGATTTATAGTTAGAACTGGGCTGATATTTACTTTTAAGGAAGTTTACGGCTGCTTTGATATTTGGAGTATAATCCTTTTGGATGCAATCAGCACCTAGAAAGGCCATCGAAGCCAGTCCAGATATACCAATAGCCGATTCACTTGAGGACCAGTCTCCGTCCTTTGTTTGCGTGCGAGCCAGCCCATCTAAGGCTTTAGTTAGGGCCTTATTTACTTCCTCTGGCGTTGCAGGAGGCACAGTCGGTTTACCCGCTCTTAAACTATAAGCTGTCTCTGTATTAGAGCCGTAATTGTTGACCATAATGTAATATTTGCCAGGCTTAACTTTCATCCTGACAATCGTCTCTTTTTCGCCCATTTCACCGTTGTTTGCTTCCTTAAGTTCTTGGCCATCTGCATCAAGCAATTCAAGCAATAAATCAACTCCACCCAGGCCAGACAATTCAATAACCAATATCTCCAAACCAGGTTCTGGCATTGTAAATACATACCAATCTTTGTCTGTGTCAGGATAGGGGGACCCCTTGATTGTTTTTCCTAATTTGATTTTATTAGCCTGTTCAAGCTCGTCATTCGGCTCGAATTCCTGGCCTTTCTGCCAGGGGCCAAGGAGTTTGGTGCTGAGCAAATATTTATCTTTTCCATTCTCCTGACGACCATTAACCTTAATATAGTAGATGCCCTCAGTTACTCCAAAATTTATAATCGCCTCGCCCTCCCCA
>Ga0307379_10008139_pt1 | contig 14177 bp, 11 predicted proteins | sample UN2MG_FD_202237 | JGI IMG/M metagenome (GOLD analysis project Ga0307379, IMG submission 202237) | Soil microbial communities from Risofladan, Vaasa, Finland - UN-2 | ecosystem: Environmental > Terrestrial > Soil > Coastal area > Acid sulfate soil | place: Finland: Risofladan, Vaasa | collected...
TCATCTCGATTTCGGTAGCCGCGCCCACGTTGATCTGCGCCACGCCGCCGGCAAGCTTCGCCAGCCGCTCCTGCAGCTTCTCGCGATCGTAGTCCGACGTGGTAGCCTCGATCTCGTGCCTGATCTGCTTGATGCGGCCCTGGATCTGCTGCGTGCTGCCCGCACCCTGGATGATCGTGGTATTGTCCTTGTCGATCGTCACCTTCTTTGCCCGGCCAAGCTGGTTCAGCTCCACGCTTTCAAGCTTGATGCCCAGGTCTTCAAAGATGGCCTCGCCGCCGGTGAGCACTGCGATATCCGAAAGCATCGCCTTGCGGCGGTCGCCGTAGCCGGGTGCCTTCACGGCCGCGCAGTTGATAACGCCGCGCAGCTTGTTCACCACCAGTGTAGCCAGCGCTTCGCCCTCGATATCTTCGGCGATGATCAGTATGGGCTTGCCCGCGCGTGCCACCTTCTCGAGCACCGGCACCATGTCCTTCACATTGCTTATCTTCTTCTCGTTGATGAGAATGAACGGATCCTCGAGCTCCACCGTCATCGTGTCGGGATTGCTCACGAAGTAGGGCGAGAGGTAGCCGCGGTCAAACTGCATGCCTTCCACCCACTCGACGGCCGTCTCGAGGCCCTTGCCTTCTTCAACGGTGATAACGCCGTCCTTGCCCACCTTCTCCATGGCCTCGGCAATCATCTTGCCGATCTCCATATCGTTGTTGGAGGCAACGGACCCCACCTGCGCGATCTCGGTCTTTCCCTTCACGGGAATTGCCATCTTGTCCAGCCGCTCGATCACCGACGCCACGGCCTTCTCAATGCCGCGCTTCAGCGCCATCGCGTTCGCACCGGCGGTCACATTCTTCAGGCCTTCCTCGAAGATCGCCTCGGCCAGAACGGTGGCGGTAGTAGTGCCGTCGCCGGCAGTATCGCTGGTTTTCGAGGCCACCTCGCGAACCATCCGGGCGCCCATGTTCTCATAGCCGTCCTTCAGGTCGATCTCCTTGGCCACCGTCACGCCGTCCTTGGTTACGGTGGGTGCGCCAAAGCTCTTCTCGATGATCACGTTGCGGCCCTTCGGGCCCAGCGTAACCTTCACGGTTCGGGCGAGGATTTTCACGCCGCGACGCAACGCCTCGCGAGCTTCGGTATCATACGCTAGTCTCTTTGCCATACTTTCCTCCGAATTCAGGGGGTATCGATCAGTAACGCATTGCTATTCGAGAACCGCGAGGATGTCATCTTCCTTCATAATCAGATATTCCTCGCCGTCGATCTTCACTTCCGTGCCGGCATACGATGTAAACAGCACCCTGTCGCCCGCCTTCAAGACCATCGTCGAGCGCTTGCCGCTGTCAAGCATCTTGCCTGTTCCGACTGAAATCACCTTGCCTTCTTTCGGTTTTTCCTTGGCGGTATCCGGCAGCACAATGCCGCCTTTCGTCCGCTCTTCGGCCTCAACACGCTGCACAAGAATCCTGTCGCCCAGAGGTTTCACATTCATCTAGTTTCCTCCTCGCCTTATAGCGGCGCACAATGGGTTTTTCTGAAACCACGATAAAACGGAGAACACACTTGCAGAAAAAACTGAGGGCGGCCGTCTTTGCGGCCTGCCCGTTTCGTCAGGGTCCCGCGGCCCGCGGCCCCTTTATCATTTCTTGTCGCTGCCCGACGATGCCGGCGGATTGCTGCTGCTCGATTCGGCCTTCAACCTCTCCTTGTATTCCTTGCTGCGGTAATCCGTCTGGTAGAAGCCCGAGCCCTTGAAGATTATGCCCGAACCATTTCCCAGCAGCCGCTTAACTTTCTTGCCGCACTTCGGGCAATCTTCGAGGGCAGCCGCGGTAATCGACTGAAACTCCTCGAAACGGTGCCCGCAAACAGTGCACTCGTATTCATAGGTCGGCATCTCGGAAGGCTCCTTTCTTGAGCGCATTTAGTACCTGCAAAATCTGTGCCAATGCGAGTACGAAATCCCCGCATTGCGTAAACTATTATAGCGCAATCACTTGGAAAAACAAACCGCAAAGACGCGTGCTCTGTCAGGTTGGCAGGCGCAGAGGTATTTGCCGGATATCGGCTGTCAAAATGGCGGGATTACAGCACAGCCGCCCTCGGCTGTGAGCTTTCATGTGGCACAGACGCCCTCGGCTGTGAGCTTTCATGTGGCACAGCCACCTCGGCTGTGAGCTTTCATGTGGCACAGCCGCCCTCGGCTGTGAATCACCCAGGAATGAAACTCGTGTCTGCCGCCAGCGCCTTGCAGAACTCGGCCAGCAGCCGGCTGCAGTTTTCCACGTCGTCCTTCGACACCACCTCGACGGGCGTGTGCATGTAGCGGTTGGGCACGCTCATGAGCGCCGCGGCGCAGCCCGCGCGGTTGATCTGCATCGCGTTAGCATCGGTGCCGGTGGCCCTGGGCTCGGCGGTCATCTGGTAGGGAATTGAATTCGCCTTCGCAGCCTCGATGAGCATCCGGCCCGCCACGTGGTTGATATTCGGCCCGCGATGCAGCACCGGCCCCAGGCCCAGCTTCACATCGCCCACCTGCGCCTTTTCGGCGGCCGGATGATCCGTGGCAAAACCAACGTCCACCGCGATGCCCACGTGCGGATCGATCCCAAACGCGCTCGTGCGGGCGCCGCGCAGGCCAAGCTCCTCCTGCACCGTCGACACGCCGTACACCGCCACGTTCAGCTTCTGGCCCTTCAGCCTCCGCAGAGTCTCGATCACCACAAACGCGCCGATGCGATCGTCGAACCCGCGCGCGGCCACCAGCCCGTTGCGCATCTCCATCACGCCCACGGCCACGGTGATCGGATCGCCGATCTCCACTGCCTGCATCGCGTCGTCCTTGTTCTTCGCGCCGATGTCGATCCACATCTTGTGGATTTTCTCGGGCTTGTCGCGTTCCTCTTTTTCCAGCAGGTGAATGGGCTTGCGGCCCACCACGCCCGCCACAGGCCCGCGAGCGTTATGGATCACCACGCGCTGCCCGGCAAGGATGGCAGTATCCACCCCGCCGATAGCCGAGAAATTGATGAAGCCGTCGTCGAGCACGTGCTGCACCATCAGGCCAATCTCGTCGCAGTGGCCGGCCAGCATCACGCGCAACGGCGCACCCGGATTCACCGCGGCGATCACGTTGCCGTGCACGTCGGTGCTGATCTCGTCGGCCACGCCCTGCAGCCGCTCGCGCACCAGCTTCTGCACCGGCATCTCAAAACCCGACGGCGACGGCGTTTCCAGCATCCTCTTCAGAAAATCAAACGCTTCCTGCTCCATGTTTGACCTGTCCTTCTTTCTGCTGCCCGGCCTTGGGCGTCTGATCGGCCACAATGATGCGATCCACCACAATATTTATCGCCGCCACACGGTAGCCGGTTATGAATTCTATTTTTTCGGCGAGCCTGCGGCGCACGGTTTCGGCGATAGCGGGGATGTTCACTCCGTATCGCGCAGCGAGCGTCACCTCCATAAACAGCACGCCGTCGTTTTTCTCAACGTATACGCCGTCGGCTATGTGGCCGCTGTGGAACAGCTTGCGCAGCTTGTTTCCGAGGCCGCGGCCGCGTATCTCCACCACGCCATCGATGCGCCGGCCCTCCTCGCGCACAATCGACGCGATCACCGTGGCCGTGATATCCAGCGTGCCCATTTCCTGGTCGATATGAAGGACCTTCCGCTCCTTGCGCGACTCCTTGTGCGGCTGGGGGATGGTCCGCGACGTAATAGGGGCGCTCGGCAACGGCGGCGGGCGCACGGCCTGCGCAAACCGCTCGAGCTCGGCGAGCTGCTCGTTCTCGGCAAACTCGGTAGGCTCGTCGCGGTCCTGCTGCTTATTCTCGATCTTCTCTTCTGTCATACCTGAAGAAATCCCCTGTTACATTCAGCCGGCCGTCCGGCTCTGGGCTGATCTTCGATTCCGGTAGCTTATTATAGTCTGCGCGCCGCCGCCAAACAAGAAAAAACAATCCACAGCCGGAGGGCGCCCGTGCGGACACGGGGCTGTGCTACACCTGGCACTCGGCACTCGGTACTCGGCACTTGGCCCTCGGCTCCCGGCACTCCTCATGCCGTTGTGAGCCGCTTCACCAGCAGATACTCAAACGCCCCCATGTCTTTCCACGCCATCGCGCAGGTGATCTCCTTCGCGTGCTCGTCGATCAGCGTATAGCCGTCGTCGCTTACGCGGATGCCCAGTTTTTCCATCACGAGCAGCTCGTCGGAAAACGCGAGGTAAACGGCCACCGTATCGAAGAGGATGGAGCTTTTCACCTCGATGTCGCCTTCCAGCTTATGCCATTTCAGCCAATGGCGGTAATTCTCGATCACGGCCTGCGCCAGCGGATCGCGGCTTTCGCGCACGGCTCGGTACTTCGCGCCGTCGAGCACCACCAGCCCGCAGGTATCGAGCGGCGTGATGGTCATTGGCCAAGCGGCGGTAAACGCCTTCTGGCACTGCTTGGTAAACTGCGCCACGTTGTATTCGGCGTCGATCTTCCCGGCCCCGCCGTATCCGCGCCGCACGCTGCCGTGCATCCCCACAAATCTCGCCCGCTGCGCGATCCGAGGCTCGCGTTCCAGCGCCTCGGCGATATTCGGCACCGGCCCGATGCACAGCAGCGTTATCGGCTCGCGCGACGACATCACCGCATCGATCAGCGCACCCACGCCGTCCTCGTGCACCTTGCCCGGATAATCCGCCAGTTCATAGCTTTCTACCCAGGCGCCCTGCGGGCGGTCGCCGATGCGGAAATCCTGCCTCGTACCCACGCCTATCGGCACGTCGGTGCGGCCCGCCACTTCGAGCAGCCGCGCAACGATCTGCGCGCGATAGGCGGTATCGCCGGTGTCGGATACCACCAGCTTCACGTCGAGTTCGGGGCACCTCAGCATAAACGCCAGCGCCCAGGTGTCGTCGATATCGCCGCCGATATCCGTATCGAGAATCACGGAGATGGGCTTGCCGGCCGAACGAGAGTTGTTCATTTTGCATTCCTTCGGTTGCTGTTCCTGATCCTGTTCTGTAAGCCGCAGGTACCACGCGGCTTCCGGAAATTGTACCATTCGCGGCGGAAAGATTCAACAGCAGCTCATTGCCATTTCATGCAAGAACGGGCCGAGATGCTTCTCCGCCCGTTATTGCTCTGTAACCTGAAAACATCCCGACCGCCGTTCAGTCGCCCTTCAGCCAGATGTATTTGTTCCAGCCGCCCTGGTTGACGAGCAGCAGCACGCCTTCCTTGGGCGAGGCGTCTTTCATTATGGCATTGAGGTCGCGCATGTTCCTAACGGTCTTCTGGCGGGCCTCGATGATTACGGCGCCGGGCAAGATGCCTTTCTTCGCGGCGATCCCGTTTGGCTCCACCTGCGTCACCACTACTCCCTCTTTAAGCTCGACGCCCAATCGCTCGCGCAGGGCGGGGGTATTCTCCTCCGCCGTAAAGCCGAACTCGTCGGACCGAAGGCCGCCGGGCGAGCCGACCGCCGGCATTTCCTTCGCCTGGTCGCCCACCGTGGTCTTCACGATCATGGTCTCGCCCTTCCGGTTTATTTCCACTTCCACCTCCTTGCCCACGGGTGCGGCGGCGACCACGTGGCGCAAACGGTTCGAGTCGGTGATCTTTGTGCCGTTGAACCGCAAGATCACATCGCCGTGCCGGATGCCCGCCTTGTCGGCCGCCGAGCCGGGCACCACGCCGGCCACAAGGCTGCCTTCGCGGTCCTTCAAATCCAGCGCGCGTGCCAGGCTGTCGTCGATATCCTGCGGCTGCACACCCAGGAATCCGCGCACCACCTTGCCCTCTTTCATCAGGGCGTCCTTGATCGGGTTGGCCATATTGATCGGAATTGCAAAGCCGATGCCCTGGTAGCCGCCGCTGCGCGTTACGATTGCGGTGTTTATGCCCACCACCTCGCCGCGAAGGTTTACAAGCGGGCCGCCGCTGTTGCCCGGGTTGATCGCGGCATCCGTCTGGATATAGTCTTCGTAGGCCTGCATGCCAAGGCTGCGGCCCTTCGCGCTCACGATGCCGGCGGTAACGGTGCGGTCAAACCCGAACGGGCTGCCGATCGCCACCACCCACTGGCCGATGCGCAGATCGTCGGAATCGCCCAGCACCGCGTAAGGCAGGCCCTTGCCATCGATCTTGATCACCGCCACCTCGCTCTGCGGGTCGGCGCCGGTTACCTTCGCGTCAAACTCGCGTCCGTCGAAAAGCTTTACTTTGAGCGCATCGGCGCCGCTCACCACGTGGTTGTTGGTAAGGATGTAGCCGTCGTGGCTGATGATTATGCCCGAGCCAAGGGCGTGCTGCTGAAACTGCCGGGGCTTCAAACCGCGGCCGCGGAAAAACCGCTCCAGCATCTCGTCTTCAAACGGCGATTCAAACTTCGGCGTCGTGATTGTTTTCGACGTGGAAATGTGAACGACCGCCGGGCTGACGGCCGACGCCACCTCTTCAAACGCGCGGCTCAAGCCGTCGGCCAGATCCATTATCTTCTGGTCGATCTCCGGCTTGGCCGGCTTGCCCACGATATCCTCGCTGAATACCACGGGCATCCAATTGTTTGAAACCGTGAGAGCAAGAGCAACAATAGCCCCCGCGAGGAAGAACGCGGCCGAAGACAGCTTATTCCGCAGCAAACCCATAGCGTGATCCCCTTCAGGTCTGGATGGAAAGTGAAAAAAACTGTTTGTTATAGCTTAAAGAAAGCCTGTGTTCGCAAGTGCTCATCCGGCTTTGAGTCCAAGACAGCCACGGGCGTGGTGGAGGATCGTTCGGAGCGGAAGGGGCTGCTTGGAAGCGAAGAAGTGCTTGCAGAACAAGCATCCGCCCATCGAGCGATGAAGAGCCTCCACCACGGAAGGGAGGCGGGTGAAAGCACCCAACTAACGACTTGCCAGAGCCTCCCTTGCTGCCCGTGGCTATCTGCGGGCCCTGCCGGTATTGGAGGAAAGGAGCCATACACCGAACGCCAAGGCCTCTACTCTATCTGTCCCTCCAGGTGCGAAAAAGGTTCAAAGAAGTGCCCGAATGCCGAGTGCCGGATGCCGGGCGTGGCACGGCCGCCCCGGCCGTGCGCCTGCAGGATCAAAACACCGCCCTCGCGCTCGCGCCACCTTCCTCCCCTCCTCCCTCCTTTCTTCGTGCCTCTTCGTGTCCTTCGTGTGCTTCGTGGTTTGCCTTCCCCCGCGCTTGACTCCGTCACGAATTCGGATATACTTAATAGAGAAGCGAAAGCAGGACCCCGTTTACCCCGCAGAGGAACCATATGAGCCGACAGGATTCCGGTCGAGGGCGCGACCGCAACGCGCGCTCGCTCGAAAAGCGCGTGAAATCGGCTTATCGAAACTCAAAGAAGACGAACGCCGAGCTGCGCAACAGGATCGACCAGCTTTCGGCGCTCAACCGAATCAGCCTGGCTATGCGGGACTCCACCACCAAGCCCCAGCGGCTGTGGGAGATGATGCTCGATGAGGCCCTCGATCTGCTGCGCGCCGACAGCGGCGCGATCTACCTGGCCGACCACGATGGCGTGCTGCGAGTGCAGGCGGCTAAGGGCCTGTGCTCCGACCTCCTTCGCAACGTCGATATCCCCCTTGGCCGCGGGATCGTTGGATACGTGGCCGAACACGGCGAGGCCGTGCTCGTGCCCGATGTTGCCAAGGAACCCCGATACTGCATGCTCATCGAAGGAATGCAGTCGGAGCTCGCCGCACCTATGGTTGGCGGCCAGTCAATCATCGGTGCTATCAACATCGAAAGCCGAAAGCTCGCAGCGTTTACGCCGTCCGACGAGGAGCTGCTGATAACCCTGGCCAGCCACGCCGCAAGGGTCTGGGAAAACGCGATGCTCTACCAGATGGCACAGCAGCGCAACAAGCAACTGCTCGAATCGTACGAGAAGCTTCGCGAAACGCAGAGCCGGCTGATCAAGCAGGAGCGCCTCGCCGCGCTCGGCGAGATGGCGGCCATCGTCGCACACGAGATCCGCAACCCCATGACCGCCGTGCGCGGCTTTGCCCAGCGCATCGGCCGGCGGATGCGCGGCGACGAGATCGCAAAGAAATATTCCGAGATCATTATTTCGGAGGTGGACAGGCTGGACAAGGTGATAAAGTCGGTGCTCGATTTCGGCAAAAGATCGGCGCTGCAACTGCAGCCGTCGGCCATCGAAAACATCATCAACGATGCCCTGCTGCTGTTCGACGACCAGATGCGGCCCAGGTCGATCACCGCCGAAAAACAGATCGCCGGCGACCTTCCGCGGGCGATGGTCGACCCCAGCCAGATCAAGCAGGTGATAATGAACCTGCTGCAGAACGCGCTGGATGTAAGCCCCGACTGCTCGAAGATAACCGTTGAGGCGGGGCTGGCCGGCCGCGACGTTCGCATAAGCGTGATCGACAGCGGCCGCGGCATCGATCCCGACATGATCGAAAAGATTTTCGAGCCGTTCTTCACTACCAAGCTGCACGGCACCGGCCTGGGCCTCGCGATGGTGCAGAGGATCATCGAAGAGCACAACGGCACCATCGACGTAGCAAACGTGCCCGACCGCGGCGCCGCTTTCACCGTTCGTATTCCGCTGCTCGGCCGGCCGCAGCAGTACGAGGAGGAACCGGCTCGAACATCCAATATCGAGCACTGAACGCCGGGAGGCTTCGGCAACTGCCCCGGCCTGATATGATTCCATCTGCACCTTGCACACGAGCATTGCGTGCCAACACCTGCGCAGGAAGCGAAGGAGTTTTGACAGAAGAAACTGAAAGGCCCAAGCCCAAGAGGGCGGCAGCCTTCATTCGGAGAAGATGATGAAACACATTTTGGTCGTCGACGATGAAGAGAATATCCTGACGCTTTTCGAGGACGAGCTGACCGACGCCGGCTATCGCGTAACCACCGCCGGCACCGGACGGGAAGCCCTCGACCAGATTGAAGAGGAAACGCCGGACCTCCTCATCCTCGACATCCGCATGCCCGACATGCACGGCCTGGAGGTGCTCGCGAAAATCCGCGAAACCAACAAGGACCTGCCCGTCATCATGTGCACCGCCATTCACGGGCTGAAAGACGACTACACCGTGTGGGAGGCCGGCGTTTCGGCCTACCTCACAAAGCCGATCAACCTCGACGACCTCGTTTACAAGGTGCAGGAAGTGCTGGAAAAAAACGGCAACTCGCGATGAAAGCAATGACGCCCCGCCCTCACAAGCGAAGCCCGGTGCCGCCGCCCACCCGCGTGATAGGCAAAACCTCCTACGACCGCGCCTCCGAAAAGAAGGAGATCGCCCGCGAACTCGATGAACTCGACGCCATGAAGCAGCCCGCCAAGCGGATCAGGATAACGGCCGGCCGCGTGCAGATGGAAGCCGGGCTCAACAACTCCGCCACCGCCGAAAAGCTCTATGCAATCCTGCCGCTGGAAGCATCAGCCAAGGTGTGGGGCAGGGAGGTTTATTTCGAGATCCCGATGCACGTCGAGCACGAAAACGCCCAAGCCAAGGTGCCGCCCGGCACCATCGCGTTCTGGCCCGACGGCGATTGCCTGTGCATCTTCTTCGGCCAAACGCCATACAGCCCCGTCAACGTCGCCGGCAAGCTGGATGGCGATCCCAACGCCTTCGATGCCGTCCGCGACGGACAGACCGTTGTCATCGAGAGATGCGGCTAGAGGCGCAGGACCTCGTGCCCTTGGATCACAAACTCAACCACACAAAAGTACTCATCGCCGTAATGCTGCTGGCCGCCGTATTGCGGTTCTGGGGCCTTGGCTCCAAATCGCTGTGGCTCGACGAGATAATGAGCCAGCGGCGCGCACGCGGCACGTTTTCCCAGATGATCGGCGAGGTGGCCGCCGGCGATGCGCATCCGCCGGGCTACTATGCGCTGCAATGGCTGGCAAAGCCGCTGGGCCGCAGCGAATTTGCCGTGCGCGTGCCCGCCGCCGTTGCAGGCGTGGCGGTGGTGCTGGCCACGTACCTGCTGGGCAGCGCCCTGCTGGGCGGCGTCGGCGGTTTGGCCGCCGCCGGCGGGCTGGGCGCCGCCGCATTCGCCGCAATCTCGCCGTTTCAAATCTACTACAGCCAGGAGGCCCGGCCATACGCGCTCGCAATGCTGCTGGCCTCGCTCTCGCTTTGGCTCTTGCTGCGTCTGCTTGCGGAGCCCAGTGCCTCCAAGCCGGCCGCATCATGCGCGCTGCCGTGGATCGCCTACACCCTTCTCGCGGCGGCCATGCTGTACACATACTACTACCTCGCGTTCGTGCTAGTGGCCGAAGGCGCGATTCTCGCCGCATCATGGCCGCAATCGAAACGCATCATCAAAAGATGGCTAGTGAGCCGCGCGGCGGCGGCCGCGCTGTTTGCACCCTACCTGCTGGTGCTGGCGCAGCGGATGGCCGCCGCGCAAGAAGCACCGCCGCTGCAATCCCGCATAGACGTACTCGCGTCGCTGCCGGGCGCTTTTGCGCACATGCTCACGGGCTTCGACCTCGAGTGGCTGAACGCAGGCCCGGCCGCTTCCGCCGTGGTATACGCAATAGCGCTGGTGCCCGCGGCCCTGGCGCTGGCGATGCTTCGAAGCAACCGCCTCGTGTTCCGCTCGGCGCTGCTCTTTGTGCTGATCCCGGCGGGCGCGGTGCTGGTGCTGCCGTGGCGGCTGCAAGTGTTCGAGCCCAAGCATCTGGCGTTCGTGGCGCCGATGCTGATGATCCTGGCGGTGTACGTGCCGGTGCGGTACGCCGCGCGGCCGGTTGCGTGGCTGGGCGTGGGGCTGCTTGCCGCGCTGAATGTTGTTTCGCTGGCAGACTACCGCGATGCCGAGTTTCAGAAGGAGCGCTGGCCCGAGGCGTGCGAGATACTGCGCGAAAACGCGCGCCCCGGCGACGTAATCGCGTTCAACCCCCCGTGGATCGCCTACGGTTTCGACCACTACTGCCCACGAGCGGCGCGGCCTGATCCGGCGCAAGACCTCTCGCGGCCGGCGGCCTGCCCGCCGCTGGCAATCGGCCCGGGCGCAAAGCGGCTGTGGATCGTGCGCGAGTATGGCAGCAACGTGGCGCCGGCGATGCCGGAGATCGACCGGCAGCTCGGCAAACTTATCGTGGAGCAGCAGCTCAGGCAGGCCGAATTTCAGTGGCAGAGCGTACAGCGAACGGAGGCGGTGCTGCCCGGCTACGCCGGCACGCTCGAGGCGAGGCTCTATCGCTGGTAGGCGCACGGCCGGCCCGAATGCAGCAGCAGGGAGGGGAAATAGCCTCTTGCGCACCGCACCGCAGAAGCGATTTGAAAAAATTCTGAAGAAAAAAGCAAAAATGCCGAAATAAGGACTTGACAGCGCTCGTCCTGACGAATATAAAGTATCAGCGGAAACTTGACCGCCCGATCGCGCAGGCCCCGAACCGCCCGCACGTTCGAGCATCATTATAGATTTCCAGAAAAACTTGTGGCCCCGATCATCGATTGTGCCGAACACAATTCTGATAAAGGGCAAAACTTGTGGAACCTTGTGCTTCGGCGCTTTGTTTTTTTTAAGGAAATCAGCGCGTTCGCCATGACCGCGGTTTTCCGAAAACCAAGAACAAAAACCGCCGCCGGAGGACTAAGATTCAGCACCGTGAGAAGACTTTTTCCGAGGCATCCGTTTGCCGTTGCCGCATGGAGGTGATTCCGTCATGACAATCAAGAACATGGACAAGTTCAAGGACAAACTCGTCAAGCGAAGGACCGAGTTGCTCGTTCGCATCCAGGAACTCACACGCATGCCCACCCAAACCGTTTCGGGCGACAAGGTGGACCAGGCAATCGCATCGCTCGAACGCGAGGATACCTCCATGCACCTGCAGGCCGAGATTTCCGAACTGCACGAAATCCAGGATGCCCTCAAACGAATAGAACGCGCCGAGTATGGGGTATGCGAGAACTGCGGCAAGGCCATCGGCGCGCCGCGTCTGCAGGCGCTACCATTCGCCACGCTCTGCCTCAAATGCAAACAGCAAGAAGAGGAAGCCGCCGAAGGCTACGAAACCCGCGCACGCTGGGACCTCGCCGAGGAGGCCGCAATCGAGGAAGAAGAAGCCGAGTAACATCAATGGCCGGCGCCGCCGGCTTCAGGCGCCGCCGTGTCAGGCGCCAAATATCATCAAAGGCCCGCGAATCACTCTCGCGGGCCTTCTTGCGCCTCGCTGCCTCTTATTACCTTGACAGCGCAATACTCGCCTGCTATAATATCCACCGGAGCACGGCGCTGTTTCCCGGCCTCGGCCGAGACCGTGCGAAGTAAAACATATTTCACAAGGAGAAACGAGTGAAGCTCACTGCAATTGCACTGGTCCTCTGGCTTGCGGCGCTGGCATGCCCCGCGTTGGCTACCGAAACCGAAAACATCGGAATGAAAATACTGCCCGTACCCGGCAAGGTGGCGGTAGACGGCAAATTCGACGACTGGGATCTGACTGGCGGAATTTTCGCCGTTAGCGACGTTGAAGCCTTGCGCGACCAGTACGGCGTGTGGTTCCACGCGATGTACGACAACCAGAACATCTACCTCCTGTCTCGCTGGAACGACCCGGTGCCGCTGAACAACCCCGGCTCGTCCAAGGGCGATATGGGCTTCCAGGGCGATTGCCTCCAGGTGCGCTTCATCACCGCCTATGGCGTGAAAGGCCAGGAAAAGGTGTCGCACTGGACGTGCTGGCGCGACCGCGATGGTCTTGACGTGATGGACCTCGCCTACGGGCGCGACTTCAACGAGGGCAACATACGCGACGCCAAGGAGAAAGGCGCTCAGCAGGCTTTCACCGTTTACGATGACGCCAAAGGCTACGTGCAGGAGATGTCCATCCCCTGGGCGCTGCTCACCGGCGACGGCCAGCCCCTCAAAGCCGGCAGCGAAATGCGCATGGCCCTCGAGCCCAACTACACCGTGGGCGCCGCCGGCCGCGTGACCATCAAGGATATCTTCCAGGCAAACATCACGCCCGATCGCGTGTTCACCTTCCGGGCGTATACGCAGTGGGGCACCGCCACGCTCGAGAAGGCCGGCAAGCTCCAGCCGCGTTCGCTGCGCCTCGCCGACGCACGCGAGTTCAAAGTGAGGATGGAAAAGGGCCTGCCGGTGGTCGACTGGACCGGCCTGATCGAGGTGAAGGAACTGCCCGGATTCAAGAGCATCAAGTTCACCGCGCCGGCCGACGGCTACGTGTCGCTGAACATCTACGACAAGGAGGGCCGCGTGGTGCGGCAGCTCCTCAACTGGGCTTTCCACACCAAGGGCGAGCACGAGGTGAAATGGGACGGCCTCACCACGCCATTCTGGCGAAAGCCGGGTTCGGTGGTCGAGCCGGGCGATTACACCTGGAAGGCCATCTTCCACACCGGCATCGGCTTGCGCCTGCGCGGGTGGGCGTCAAACGGCGGCAGCGCGCCGTGGGACAACGGCCCCGGCACCAACTGGGGTGGAGACCACGGCGTGCCCTTTGCCTGCACCACCGACGGCACAAAGGTTTACCTGGGCTGGACCGGCTCCGAGGCCGGCCGGGCCGTGGTGACCTGCGACATGCAGGGCAACGTGCAATGGAAACACACGCACGGCGGCATGGGCGGCGCCGAGCAGGTCGCCGTCGACGGCGGCATCGTTTACGTCGCCAGCGGGCCGTCGCTCATCTACCGGCTCGACACGCAGGGCGGCAGCTACCAGGCGTGGAAAGGCAGCGAAACGGCTACCATGGAAGTGAGACGCATCTGGGAAAAGCCCGAAGGCATGCCCGTGCGTATCGAGGGAATGGACGCGAAGAACGGCAAGCTCTACGTTACATGCTCGGCTGCCACATTCAACCGCGGCGACGCGAATAACTGGACGTCGCTGCTGCAGAAAATCTTCAAGGGCGAGGGCTTGGCAAAGGCCATCTTCGACAAACTCAACCAGAACTCGAAGAACAAACTGAAATGGTGGTTCGACGCCAACCCAAACGCCGCCGAAAACGAAGTATGCGCCAGCCCCAACTACTACACGCCCGACATCCGCGACGACGCAGTGAACGTCCTCAACCAACTGCTGCACGACAAGACGCTGGTGGGCACCAGCGGCGATATGTCTTCCGACGAGCTGGCCCAGGTGAATCGCAAGCATATCGAGGAAACGTTTGCCGGCGAGTTTGTGCCGATGAAAACTAACTTC
>Ga0307379_10008140_pt1 | contig 14177 bp, 15 predicted proteins | sample UN2MG_FD_202237 | JGI IMG/M metagenome (GOLD analysis project Ga0307379, IMG submission 202237) | Soil microbial communities from Risofladan, Vaasa, Finland - UN-2 | ecosystem: Environmental > Terrestrial > Soil > Coastal area > Acid sulfate soil | place: Finland: Risofladan, Vaasa | collected...
CGACCCATGAATTCGGGCATAACGGACTGAATGACCTATACATGTCAAAAAGTGTAGCACTGACAATGCATGGTATCTCGTATGGATATTGTGAAACCCACAAGCGAGACTTAGGAAAAGGCGACATTTCAGGAATTCAGGCGCTTTACGGCAGTAATTAACAGGTATTGTAGCGGGCTTCTTGTCCTTGCAGTTATCCCTTGCTATTTATGCTGATAGTGCTATACTGCGGTAATGTATTAGTATTCAGTAGGAGTATTTATGAGAGACTTTAAGTCAGATAATAGATCAAGAGACAGAAGAGATTCTCCCAGAAGAAGTTTTGGCGACAGAGATTCAAGGAGGCCTCCATTGTACGATGCCGTGTGTGATGAATGCGGCAAAGATTGCCGAGTGCCCTTCAAACCAAGCGGCGAGAAGCCAGTATATTGTAGTGATTGTTTTGAAAAAAAAGGCGGAAGGGATAGTAATAGATCGGGAGACAGAAGAGATTTTCCCAGAAGGAGTTTTGGTGGTGGAGATTCTAGGAGGCCTTCGCAGAACAACTTAGGTGATCGCAGTATTTCACAGCTTACAGAAAAAATTGGAGTTTTGAATACCAAACTTGACACAATTATTAGTTTATTATCATCAGCTGGAAAGAAGAAATCAGATTCAGTAAAAGGTAGGACGGAAAAGAATAAGAAGTCGAAAACACAAAAGTAGATGAAATTACTAAGGGGAACAAAATTTAGAAGCCCAGTTTAATGGGCTTCTTTGATTTATGATAAAAATAAAAACAGAATGGAGGTAAAAAATGAAAGAGAGAGAAATTCGAAGAACTCTTAGGATTTTTCCCAGAGAAGGAAAAGACGTGTGTGATTTAGATGAATGTATTTTGGACAAAGACGGCCACATTATTAACACTAAAACAATTTTTAGAGAGATTCCTCGTTTTGTTGCTCAATGGGCAGCTCAAAGAGAAAGAAATCAAGATAGAGATAGCGTGGTGATCGATTTTTCAAATCCCTCGGGCGTAACGGTGGAGTCAGATAATGACCAACTAAGAGAAGAAGCAGTAGCAGGTTTGATAAGAGCGGGAGTCGAGCAAATCGTCCCAGTTTATTAAGGCGACTTCTGCGGGCTTGGTTATTTCTAGCTGCCTAAGGCTAAACTAGTTCTAACTTCGTCCACCCTTCGGCAAACTCAGGGTAAACGATGGGGAGCGAAACAATCCTATAGTTTGACAATCATGATTAGACGTGTTACAATTCTTTTTGTTAGCTTTAAATATTGATCAGTAGTTAATACTGATTTGAGTCGGTTTATTTGGTTTAGGTATTCGTATCTTTCCCCTTTTTGAATCGTCTCCCTTTTTAAAGGCAATTAGCATAGTAAAAATGAGAAATTTTAAGCGCGGTCGTTCCCGTGATTTTCGCGGGCAAAATAGTAGATCATTTGGTCGATATCGACCAAACAGATCAGGTGGTCGGGGTAGATATCAAAACAAAGGTGCTTCCTTGAACCCACTTATGTTCGTCAGGAGGGCAGTTGATGTTGACGAAACGCCATATGTGCCAGCAAACAGTTTTTCGGATTTTCCTTTGAATGAAACTGTAAAAAGGAATGTTCTGGCGCGTGGCTTTGGCAAACCAACTGCGATTCAAGATAAGGCAATACTTCCTATACTGAAAGGAAAGGATTTGGTTGGCATTGCCAATACAGGAACTGGAAAAACTGCGGCTTTTTTGCTACCTTTGATTACGAAGGTGTCAAGAGATCGAAGCCAAAAGGTTTTGATCGTGTTGCCTACCCGTGAATTAGCTGCACAGATTCAAGACGAATTTAAACTGTTCAGTTTTGGTATGGGAATTTTCTCAACACTGTGTATCGGAGGCGCCTCATTAAATATCCAGGCACGCGAGCTGTCGCGTCGGCCAAATTTTGTGATCGGAACCCCTGGAAGGATCAAGGATCTAGAAGGACGACGGATTTTGAATTTGGGTCACTATGGAAACGTAGTGCTAGATGAGGTTGATCGTATGTTGGATATGGGATTTATCCACGACATCCGACACATTATTTCGTTTTTACCAAAAAACCGCCAATCTTTGTTCTTCTCGGCAACGATACCAAAAGAAACTAAGGTAATAATGCAAAACTTTTTAGTTGATCCAGTAACAGTGTCGGTAAAAACCGGCGTGACTCCTCGAAATGTTGATCAAGACATAATTCGAACACAAGGCAAAAATAAACTTGAGATTCTTCACCAGCTATTGATTAAAGAGGAATTTAGGAAAGTTTTGGTTTTTGGCCGAACCAAATGGGGAGTGAACAAACTTGAGGCAAATCTAACCAGGAGAGGTTTTAAGGCCGCGGCAATTCACGGTAACAAGAGCCAGGGGAAGAGGTTGCGGGCCTTGAAGATGTTCAAGAATAACGAGGTTCAGATTTTACTGGCTACAGATGTGGCCTCTAGGGGGATTGATATAGAGGATGTGACTCATGTCATCAACTATGATGTACCAGGAACATATAATGATTATGTACATCGGATAGGTCGAACAGGAAGAGTGGGAAAAAAGGGTGTGGCACTGACTTTTGTTGACTGAATATAATCTGTAAAGCAGATCAAAACTACGCAGGAATTAGTTGAGGTAGTTTAAAGGCTTCATTGTTGCAGAGTAAGTCCTTTGGGCGGAGCTGGTTTCGAAAGCCCGATTTATTGGGCTTTTTTATTTCACTTCAGTAACTTGAAGAGGCTTTCCTGTTTCGTAAGGATATTCAAGGATAAAACTATCAATCGCCCCCTTTGTTGTATTATTTTTAATAATTTGAGTTTGGTGATTTTTATTATCGATAAGCTCTGTGCCAAGCTGATACTCTCCATTTCCATTGCCAATTATATTTAACTCCCAGACTCCCAATAAGCCTGTTATGGAAAGGGTTTCTATTATTGCCTCTGGGCCATTGTATCCTACATCGGCTATTTCGCTAACTTGTTTTTGAGCCTCGGCGTTAAATCCTGTATGGGTTCCTTCGGGGCTAGTTAGATAAAAGTCTGCTGGCCCAACAAGAGTTAAAAGCACTCTTTTTAAATCGCTTGATTGTGATTCTTGCCTTGCAAAAGGTGGAACATCTTCTGATAAGACAACCGATTGGCTATCAATAATCAGCCAGTGTCCAGAATCATTTTTGATTAGTACTAAAACATTCTCTATTATTTGCTCGCTAACGTTTAAATCAACATATACATATGCTTTTTTAGAACTAGAACTTATTTTGCTTTCTTTAATTGCAAAGCTGAAGTCTTGAGTGTACAAAGAGGGAACATTATTGACATTTTCAGATAACAAATTTTTGACTGTTTTTTTGTCTTCGGCTTGGACTGCCTGAAAGAAAGCCGCAACAGTGTTTTCGAGACTATTATTTTGTGTTTTAACTTGTTGGGAAGTTGCTGGTATGTCAGTTTTATATTTTGAATGATAGTTTTGATAAATAAAAAATCCAAAAGCTCCCGTTATAACTACTATTAGAGCCAGCAGAACCAGAATTAACCAATGTTTTGATTTGGGAGGTGAAGCAACCGTAGGTTGCATGGCTTCCTGATTTTCAGATTGAGGGATAAAATTTTGAGTCTGGTCAAGTTTGTTTTCAACCCCGACCTAGATATATCACAAAAGTCCGAACTTCGTCCACTGCAAAGAGCTAGGCAGCCTTAAATTGCCTCTTGTATATAAATATTTAAAATGTAGACTTCGGCCTATTCATTTCTATTCTTTTTGCAGTTTGTCTCTTACTTGGGCAGTTAAGATATTGGAAAAAGTAGGTTCTAATTTGATCCACGAGAGAGATTCTTTAGGGCCCAGTTTCCCTTCGATTTGCTCAGGATAAACCTGGGCTTTTTTGCTTGCCCTGAATTGATCGAAGGGGTCTGGTAGAATAATAGATAAAGAATGGAATATTCAAATTTACTCGAGCTGAATGTTTATAGCAACAGATACAAGGGCAGATTTTTATTGATTGGTTCTTGCCTGCCTGATTTATATCCTAAAGTAGTTGAGAAATTTGAGAAGAGATGGAAGAATGTCGTTTCGTTCTGCCTAGGGCAATTTCACTATAATCAACTTGTAGCAAAACTGTTTGATATTTTGTCCTTAGGCAACACCAAAAAAGTAGGCTTTCTTACTGTAGATGGCTCCCCTCATTGTGTTTAAATGCATTTTGCAAGCAAATATTTAAAAAGGGGATTAAAGAATAAAATTGAATTTGAGCACTACGTAATAAGAAAAGACAGTAAGGTTTTCAAGGTCGGAATGAAAGAAATTGATAAATCTAGAGATTTTTCGCTATTTGGTAAAGAAGTTGAGTTGTAAACTAGTTCTCACTTCGTCCACCCTTCGGTAAGCTCAGGATAAACTAACTTCAGATAACTATTCATCAAAATTTTTAATATAAGGAATAAACCCGCCAAGATGAGGAAGTTCTAAATCTGGTGCAGCTTCTACTTCTTCTCCTGAATAACCATAATATGCTTCTGCTAAACTAAATACGCCTGCCCTTATCAAATTCTTCCGTATTTTTATCTCTTCTGGAGGTAATAATTCATTTTCATTAGGATCTAAAAATCCAAACCTTAGACGATTATCAACGATATAACATACTATATGCTCATCTTCACCAAATTGTTTGCTTAAACCTTTGTTAACCCCTTTTCCCACCATTTCTTGAGCATCTACCAGCATTTGTTTAAAAAAACTTGGTGGTAGCTGTATTCCAAGCTCCTTTGCTCGAGCATCTAAACATGAAAGGGTTTCACCAAAATTAGGACTTAGGATAGCTTGTTTTCCCTCAAAATCAACTTTTCTTACTAATTTGGCCAACCTTCCCTGATCAAAACCAGCTAAGCTCGCCCTAAAAACCTTAAGTTCTTCTTCCAATGTGCCCTCGCTTCCATAACGAGTAGGATTAGTTCTAAGCCATTGCTGAGTTGATTCATTAAAGTAAGTTTCATGTTTTGTTCCACCAGCACGTCTAATTTCCCACCCCTTATTGGTTAAATGCTCTGTTTCTAATAACCCTTTTCGTTCTACCATAAATTAATACTAAATCCCATTATACTTCGTCACTTCGTTAGACTCGTATAATTCTCTTAAATTATATCAAATCAAGAATTCAGATTTTTAACTTATCTTTCTCAAAACTAGTTCTAGCTTCGTCCACTGCGGGGAGCACTTCGCAAGCTCAAGATAAACAAGAGAGATCAAATATTTTGGATTATGTTATACTTTAAATGAATGGATAAGGATATAGGCAAAAGACTTCATGAGGTGGTTATCACCGCAATCGTAATTAAGGATGGTAAATACCTGATTACGCGACGCTCTTCCAACAAAAAGAGGTTTCCTGGAAAATGGACTGTTCCTGGAGGAAAGCTAGAAATTAGCGACTATGTTGATTTGCCTAAAGAAACAAAATTTTATTGGTATAATGTTTTGGAAAAAGTTTTAAAAAGAGAAGTTAGAGAAGAGGTTGGTATTGAGATTAAAAACATTGAGTATGTCACTAGTCTAGCCACTATTCATGCTGATGGTAATCCATCTTTAGTAATCTCTTGTTTGGCTGATTACGTCTCTGGCGAAATTAAGTTACAAGAAGACGAGACTGATAAATACGCTTGGGTAAGCTTAAAAGAAGCAGAAAAATATGACTTGCTTGACGGCATTTATGAAGAGTTGGTGATGGCTGAAAAACAACTCAAAGGAGAAAAGATGGAATGGCAGAGATTTGAGAAGTAAAACAGGTTCTGACTTTGCCCATCAGGCGGAGTCAGCTAAGTTCTTATTGGTTTTGTTCCGCCATGGTTGATTAATACAGCTGGCCTTCCATGGATCATACCAATTCTTCCTACTCGCAAAATAATATCTTTTTTCTTGCATTGGGGACAAAATATATCTGCCCTGTCTGGTAAATTGGAGACACCGACATGATCTATTTTGATTTTGTCAATATAGCATTTAATTAATCTTCCTGACCCAACCTTTTTATACTCTTCAAACAGTAGGTGTCCATTTTTACATCTAACGTCAATTGTTTTTTGCTTGGCCACATTTCTATTTTATTTGGTATTAGATGACAAAACTAGTTCGAACTTCATCCAAGGATGGGGATTTAATAGCGCCTGACTACACCGACGACTTTGCCGCGGATGCTGACATTTTTGGCAAAAATAGGGACCATTTGGCTGTTAGCTGGTTCAAGCCGAACTCGGGTTGCTTCTTTAAAAAACCGTTTTAAAGTGGCAAAACCATTTTCTAAAACGGCAACAACAATATCACCGTTGTTGGCTTCATCTTGCTGCTCAATGACCACATAATCACCATCAAGAATACCCTCGTCAATCATCGAACTGCCTTTTACCTGAAGGACAAAAGCTCTTTTTTTACCTGAAAGCATGGTTGGTGGCACACTAGTTGAGGCATTGGGATCAGTGTGGGGTTCAATTGGCTGGCCAGCGGCAATAAAACCCAAAACCGACAATTCTACACCGCCAGCTGCTCCAGCCATTTTTTCATCAACAATCTCCAAACCTCTAATAGCACCTTGGTATCGTTTAATCACTCCTTTTTTATCCATGCTGGTGAGGTGTTCGTGAACTGTGGCTAAAGAGGAAACGCCAATGGCTTTGGCGATTTCCTGCAAAGTGGGGGAGTAGCTATATTTTTGAATATATTGACTGATAAACTCAAGAATTTCTCTTTGGCGTTTATATAAAGTGACAGGCATCTTGGCCTAAGATTACCCGAATCTTTTCTGCTTGTCAAGAAGCAAAAAAGACAATAAAATAGAGATATGAGACGATTTTTAGTTTTTTTCTTAATCTTGGTGGCTTTTGGGGGGATTGGCTCAACCATTTTGGCCAACGATGAATTTGAAACCAATTATGATGTTCGCTACCAGGCTCAGGCTGACGGAAAAATGGTGATTACCCAAAAAATCTCCTTGACCAATAAACTGTCTAATGTCTACGCCACTCAATACTCATTAACTTTAGACCAGCTACAAATCGAAAATATTCAAGCCACTGACAGCGAAGGGCAACTGAAAACTGAAATTTCTCAAGAAAATCAAATCACCACCATCACTTTTGAGTTTAATAAGCCCGTCGTCGGTACAGACAAAACGCTTCATTTTACTTTAAACTACGAAGCTCTGGGTTTGGCTAAAAAAAACGGCCAAATTTGGGAAGTTAATATTCCCCGTATCTCTAATCTGGCCGAACCGGACAGTTACAATCTGACCTTAGTTGTTCCCGAAAGCTTTGGTGAACTGGCCTTAATCAGACCTCGCCCAATTGAAACTTGGACTGACTTGGAATTCAACCTCTACCGCTTTACTAAAAAACAAATAGCTGATTCAGGGATTAATGCCAATTTTGGTCAGTTTCAAGTCTTTGACTTTAGTCTCACCTATCATCTGGAAAATCCTGAGCTCTCTTTGGCAGAAACAGAAATCGCTCTGCCGCCAGATACCAGTTACCAACAAGTCTTTTATTCCCAAATCAAACCTGAACCGGTCAACATTAGGATAGATAGTGATGGTAATTGGCTGGCTAAATATCGGCTTGGACCTAAAGAAAAATTAAATGTCTTTGCTTTGGGCTCAGCAAAAATTTTTTCTCAGTCACTTAGAGAATCTTTAACCGCTAACCAGGAAAGTCTAGCCAAAAATAGGCTTCCCCAAAAATATTGGCCAGTTGACCATCCCCAAATCCAAATGATTGCCCAAAATTTAAAAAGTCCGAAAGAAGTTTATGATTACGTGGTCAAAAACTTGGACTACGATTTCAGTCGGGTTTCTAAAGGGGCTGAGCGTTTTGGCGCTCTGAAAGCCTTAAGTCAACCCCACCAGGCAATTTGCATGGAATTTACCGACCTTTTTATTACTTTAAGCAGGGCGGCTGGCATTCCAGCTCGAGAAATTAATGGTTTTGCCTATACCACTAACGACAAACTCAGGCCTTTAAGTTTAGTTTCGGATGTTCTTCATGCCTGGCCTGAATATTGGGACGAAGAAAAGCGAGTCTGGATTCCTATTGATCCGACTTGGGGGAAAACGACTGGTGGTATTGATTATTTTTCCAAAATCGGCCTCAATCACTTCACTTTTATTATTCATGGTGAAAATTCTGAATTACCTCTTCCCCCTGGCTCTTATAAAAGCAAGGACAGTTTCAGTAAAGATGTTCAGGTTGTTTTTGGCCAATACCAAAAAGAGAAAGAACCCCAAATCGAAGTTCACTTTAATTTACCTCAAAAAATTTTTTGGCGATTGAAAAATAGAGGCTCAATTGATATCCGCAATAATGGACCTAGCGCACTCTACGACTTGCGTCCAGAGATTGAATCTGAGGAGCTTGATGTCCAATTTTTAAATTCCGAAGACAAATATTTAACTATTTTGCCGCCTTTTAGCCATAAAAAGATTGATGTCAAACTCAAACTAACCAAATTGCTTCGTAAAAAATCAGGATTGATTTCGGTGACGATCAATAACCAAAACTTCCGTCATTCGTTTGAGATACTTTCTCTCTTTTGGTTGATTATCATTATCGTGGCTGCCATTTTAACTATCTTTTTGATTCTTTTTTTGACAAGACGCTTAAACTATGTTAAAAAATTAAAGAGAGAGAAATGAAAAAATATCTCCGTGCCTATCTTTTTAATTTAGCTTCTTTATGGCTTTGCACCAATATTTTAGAGGGTGTGAGTTATGAAGGTGGCAGCAAGACTTTGGCCACTACCGCCTTGGTTTTAACTTTAATTAATCTTCTGGTGAAGCCTTTAGTTAATCTTTTACTCCTCCCTATTAACCTGATTACTTTAGGTACTTTTCGGTGGGTAATTAACGTCATCAGTCTTTATTTAGTCACTTTGACTGTGCCTCTTTTTAAAGTTAATGCCTTTCTTTTCCCGGGCTTTAATTTTCAAGGTTTTGTGATGCCAGCCATTAATTTGAGCATTTTTTGGGCTTTCGTCGTCGCTTCTTTTTTAATCAGCCTAACAACTACCTTTCTTCACTGGTTGGCAAAATAGTAGTATAATATTAAAGCCGTGAAACAATTTATCTTAATTGGCCAAATTATCATTTCCCTTTTGCTGGCGGCTTCAATTCTGCTTCAGGCCAAAGGAACTGGTTTGGGCACTGCCTTTGGTGGTAGCGGGGAGTTTTATCGTTCTAAAAGGGGAGTGGAAAAAATTGTTTTTATTGCCACCATTGTTTTGGCCGTGCTTTTTCTTCTTTTTTCAATCGCCAATGTTACTATTGGCTAACTATGAAAAACTTGTTTAAAAAGTTTCGTTTTTCTTTTCGCTTCCTTTTTGCCTTTTGGCAAAAACACCAAAAGTTGATTCTCTTAAGCTTTTTAGTCGGTATTTTGTGCTTCTTGATAGTACCAAAAATTTATCAGTTTTTCCCCAAAAAAAGAACCGAAAAGATAGGCCTGATTGGCAAATTTACCCTTAATGACTTACCTTTATCAGTCCAACACTTAATTAGTGACGGTCTGACAACCATTTCTGAAGACGGCCAAGTTCAACCCTTTCTGGCCAGTTCGTGGCAAACAGAAAACGAAAACAAAGAGTATCTTTTTACCCTAAAAGAGAATTTTTTTTGGCAAGATGGGAAACCGGTTTTAGCCAAAGATATCAATTACAATTTCAGTGACGTGGCCACGACCGTGATTGATGATAAAAAAATAAAATTTATTCTTAAGGAGCCTTTTTCGCCTTTTCCGGCGATTGTTTCCCGGCCGGTGTTTAAAAAAGGCTTGGTGGGCACCGGTGATTATAAATTAAAAAAGGTTAAGAAAAACGGCCAAATCGTTGAAAAGATTATCCTAGTTTCGGTCAAAAACAAAGACAAAACTAGTCTTGTCTTTCACTTTTACCCCACAGAAATGGCAGCCCGGACTGCTTTTAAGCTTGGCGAAATCGATGTTATTAAAGAAATCAATGACCCTGGTGATTTACAAGGGCAAAAAAATGTCAAAATCACTCAAGAAATCAAGTACAATCGGGTGGCGGCGATTTTTTTTGATACCCAAAACCCAAAATTGGCGGCTAAAGCCACTCGCCAGGCCTTGGCCTACGCGATTGAGAAGCGCTGGCAACCGCGAGCCTTAAACCCGATTAATCCTCAGTCATGGGCTTTTAACCCAACGGTTAAAAAATATGAATTTGATTTGGCCCATGCCCAAAAACTACTGGAAGGAGATGAAAAAGGAGATGAACCTTTAAAAGAAATCGAATTGGCCACCATTCCTTCCTTGTTTTCAGTCGCCGAAGAAATCAAAAAAGACTGGCAAAAACTGGGTATTGAAACAAAAATAAAATCAATCACTACTCTAAATGAAAGTCTTGAAGCACTTTTAATTAGTCAAGAAATTCCTTCTGACCCCGACCAATATGTCCTCTGGCATTCAACCCAAAAATCAAATATTACCGGTTACAAAAGTCCTAAAATTGACAAGCTTTTAGAAGAGGCTAGAAAAAGCCAAAACCAAGAAGAAAGAAAAGAAATCTACCATGATTTTCAAAGATTTTTGGTCGAAGACACACCAGCAGTCTTCCTTTTTCACCCCACCCTTTATACAGTCTCAAGAATTTGATACAATACAAAAGATCTGCCCTGATGCTGAAATTGGCAGACAGGCACGGTTCAGAACCGTGTGTCGGTAACGACGTGAGAGTTCGAATCTCTCTCAGGGCACAGAGGGCGAGTGATGGAATTGGCAGACATCTATGCTTGAGGAGCATAGGGGATTAATCCCGTAGGAGTTCGAGTCTCCTCTCGCCCACCAGGGCTTGTAGCTCAGTTGGCCAGAGCGCCCGGTTTACATCCGGAAGGTCAGAGGTTCAAATCCTCTCAAGCCCACAAAATATGATAAAATAGAGTTTACCCTGAGGAGTGAAACGACGAAGGGCCAGGTTAGCCAAGGCAGTCACGGCGCGGCTCTGAAAAAGCTGAGATTCCGGTGCAACTCCGGGACCTGGCACCAGGCGAGGGTAGTTCAGCGGTAGAACGTCTCGTTGCCAACGAGAAGGCCGCGGGTTCAAGTCCCGTCCCTCGCTCTTATTGCGAGGTCGGCTAATGGCAGGCCAGCGGCCTTTGAAGTCGTCAATGATGGTTCGAATCCATCCCTCGCAGCAAAATCAAGTGGGCTTATGCCCAGTGGAAATCCAAACCCGGCAGCCAAGGAGAACGAAGGCACTTGGCAAACAATCAAAGAAGTAGAAAATCCGGGCTGGGATTGGTTTTATGAATAAATTGGGGAAATGAGTTAAAACACCAATATGATTAATAATAAAAATATACGTGAGAGAATTAATCAAGTATCAAAAGAAACAGGAGTACCTACTAAAAAAGTATCAGATCTTTTGTTTGCGCTGCGCACTGGTAAACCTGTGGAAAATAATGAATTAGTCCAAAGAATTGGCATTTCCAAAAATGCACTTAATCAGGCAAAAGAGCTTTTGTCTTCTCTTTTGAAACCCCCCTCGAAAAACACTCAACTGGACGCAAGTGCTATTCAAGAGATTCAATCCATTTTCGGAGCAGGTTATAAATCCGAGGAGGCTTTATGGTCAATTCTAGAAAATGAAAATTACAGGCGATCTATAGAGTTACTTGAGAAATACACTGATCAGAGACCTTCTCCTGAAAGGAAGTATGATCAGTTTACAGCCACCATTGAAACGACAGCAAGACGCGCTTCTTTACTGAGTTTTTTTGGAGACGTAAAAGGTAAAAGACTTTTATTTTTGGGAGATGATGATTTTACCTCTGTGGCTACCGCGAACCTTGGAGAAGCTAAAAGTGTGGTCGTTGTAGACATAGATGAACGGATTTTAGGCGAAATTAGAAATGTGTCAGAAAATCACAGCTTGGGAATCGAGACTGTTAAATATGATGCAAGACAAAAACTTCTTAAAGAATTGGTAGGTAAATTCGACGTTGTTTTTACAGACCCTCCATATACAACAGAGGGAGTAGGACTGTTTGTATCACGAGCTGTCGAATTATTAGATGGAGATAATAAAGCTGCAAGAGTTTATGTATGTTACGGTAGTAGCGATAGAGCAAAAGAGAGATTCTTGCCGATTTATGAGGTTTTTACAAATTTAGGCCTTATGATGAGATGGGTATTTGATAAGTTCAATAGATATCAAGGTGCTGAATCCATAGGGAGTTCCAGCGTTTTGTTTATTGCTGAAGTTACACCAAAAACAAAGCCTATTATTAAAGGAGACTATGAAAGACCAATCTATACCAATAATTAACCATTACATTGCCTTAGTTAAACTTGGGGTTGTTGATGAATCTTTTAGTTTTATTGAAAAAATCGCACAGGATTTAATTAATGGTTTAGATCTTAACGTTGTTAAGAAAATCTCACACGTTTGTTAATCCATACCTGGCCAGAATCGGGATTAGTTCATATAGATCTTGTTACTTGCAGTCATCCTAGCGAGAAAGAATTCGAGAATTCTCTGAAGGTTGCATTTTCTGAACAAAAAGTTAAGTCAATCGAGATAAAATCCGTAAATTTTGACTAGGGCAATTCGCTTCACTCAGTGTAAACATTTGTGGTAAAATCAGGTGAGCTATAAGGGCTAACAGGTCCTAGACCGACCTGCTCAGCCAATAAAAGAAGTAAATTTTTTGCCGAGGTGGCGAAATTGGAATACGCAACGTTGCTCATTTGTCTTTGCGTCTTCCTTATGATAGACTTTGTTTGTGAGAACAAAACGATGGACGGTTAACCAATTACGAAACGCGGCAAGAGATTCACGAAGTATTAGACAGGTTTTGCATAAACTCGGTTTAAAAGAGGCTGGTGGTAATTACACCCAGATTAAAAAATATTTGAACTTTTACAAAATTAATACCTCTCACTTTAAAGGAAGAGCTTGGAATAAAGGAATGAAAATGCCATTCTCTCCAAAAATTCCTTTAAAGGAGATATTAGTGAAAAACAGCACCTATCAAAGCTATAAACTTAAAGCCCGTTTATTTCGAAAGGGAATAAAGGAAGCTAGGTGTGAAATTTGTGGTTGGGCAGAGAAATCTGAAGATGGAAGGATACCTTTAGAATTAGATCACACTAATGGAAACAGTCGGGATAATCGTCTGAAAAATTTAAGGATTCTTTGCCCTAATTGTCACAGTCTACAACCAACGCATCGAGGTAGAAATACTAAAGAAAGGGTCAGTGGCGGAATTGGGATACGCGCGACACTTAAAATGTCGTCCCATTAATGGGGTGAGGGTTCGAGTCCCTCCTGACCCACAAATCCCGCCCTCGGCACCCCGCAAAGCTCGCGATGCTTCGCATTTTGCGAGCCGCGCGGTTAAAGTCTCGCGGTCGAAGTCTCGACCTTTGCGAGACACCAGGATTAAGCCTCTTTCCTATAAGCTCGAAATTTTGCGGCTGCGTTCGGATTAGCTGGCTGTAAAAGTTCAACTATTTTGGTTCTAATATCACTTGATTTAATCACCCCATCCACCGCCGCACCTTGGGCCCAATTTTCCACCTGGGTGGCAACACTCTGTGCTTGATCAAATGATGCTCCAGCTTTAACCACACCATCATTCACTTTGCCACGGTCAAAATCCTGAAGCGTCCCATCTTTCTTCTGAACCTTTATATCTGCCATTCTCATCACCCCCTTTCTTTGCTTTGTTGTTTATTGTCCCATCATCTCTTGAGGGTTGATAAAGTTAATATTAGTCGGAGGTTCAAACTTAGAATCAGAAACAATGGTCGGTACGCATTGATAATCATAATCGGGGGCCTGAGCACTATATCCCTCTGGTATCGCACCCTCCTCCACCCCTTCTTCGCCTCCTTCTTCCGGCTCAAAACAAAACTTAAAACCTTCAGTCTTGCCTTGCTCCCAAGAATAGGTGCAATCATCAACCATAATCGAATACATTTTTTTACCAGCTTGAGTCATTTCGGTATAAATTTTTTGATTCTTGATATAAGAGGTAGCAAAATTGTTGTCGTCTTTTTTCCAAGTGCACTTCATTGATTGGCCTTTTAACAAAGCATCTTTAAGTTTACCGGTAAAACTTTTTTCTTCAATCTCCGCTTTTTGAATTCCAGTCTCACCACCAGGAACTAACTCCCCCTT
>Ga0307379_10008142_pt1 | contig 14176 bp, 9 predicted proteins | sample UN2MG_FD_202237 | JGI IMG/M metagenome (GOLD analysis project Ga0307379, IMG submission 202237) | Soil microbial communities from Risofladan, Vaasa, Finland - UN-2 | ecosystem: Environmental > Terrestrial > Soil > Coastal area > Acid sulfate soil | place: Finland: Risofladan, Vaasa | collected...
AAGGTCGATGCGGCCGATGCGAAGGTGAAGGGCGGGCAGCGATGATCGAGCGCTACTCGTATCCCCGGATGAAGGCGATCTGGGAGCAGGAGAATCGCTACCGGAAGTGGCTGGAGGTGGAGCTGCTGGTGGCCGAGGGGTGGGCGGAGATCGGTCGCATTCCGAAGGAGGCGGCGGCGAAGCTTCGCGGGAAGGGCGACCGCCTTCTGAGTAAGGGCTTTGATTTCGGGCAGATCGTGCAGCGGACGCTCGAACTCGAAGGGGATGTCCCCGGCTTCGATCCCAGGCCCGGCCAGCCGGTGATCCGGCACGACCTGATCGCATTCCTGACCGCGGTCTCCGAGCACCTGGGGGAGGAAAGCGCCTATCTGCACTTCGGGATCACGTCCTACGACACCGAGGACACGGCGACGTGCATGCTGCTGCGGGAGTCGTGCGACGTGATTGTGGAGGCGGCAGAGACGCTGGCCGATGCGATTCGGAAGCGGGCGCGGGAGCACAAGTGGACGCCGATGATCGGGAGGACGCACGGGGTGCACGCGGAGCCGATCACGTTCGGGCTGAAGCTGGTGGTGTGGCTGGCGGAGCTGGAGCGGGACATCGCGCGGGTGCGGCAGGCGCGGGAGAGCGTGAGCGTGGGGATGGCCTCGGGGCCGGTGGGGAGCTACGGGACGGTCGATCCACGGGTCGAGGAGTATGTCTGCAAGCGGCTCGGGGTGGAGGCGCCGAAGGCGACGAGCCAGATCGTGCAGCGGGACCGGTTCGCGCACTACGTGACGGCGCTGGCGATCCTTGCGGGGTCCCTGGAGCGGTTTGCGACGGAGGTGCGGAATCTCCAGCGGACGGAGATTCTGGAGGTGGAGGAGCCGTTCCGGAAGGGGCAGCGGGGGTCGTCGTCGATGCCGCACAAGCGGAACCCGATGACGTGCGAGCGGGTGACGGGGCTGGCGCGGATCGTGCGGTCGTACGTGGTGCCGGCGCTGGAGAATATGGCGCAGTGGCACGAGCGGGACCTGACGAACTCCAGCGTGGAGCGGATCGTGCTGCCGGACAGCAGCCTGCTGGTGGACTACATGCTGCGGAAGTTCGCAGACGTGGTGAAGGGGATGGTGGTGTATCCGGAGCACATGCGGGCGAACCTGGAGAAGATGAAGGGGCTGGTGATGTCGGAGCACGTCATGCTGGCGCTGGTGGACAAGGGGATGGGGAAGGACGAGGCCTACCGGACAGTGCAGGCGGTGGCGATGAAGGCGTTCGAGGAGGGGGACGATTTCCGGGAGTTGGTGGCGCAGGAGCCGGCGATCGCGGGGAAGCTTAGTAAGAAAGAGCTGGGGGAGTGCTTTGATTATGAGAAGCACTTGAGGCGGGTCGAGGCGGCCTACGAGAGGGTGGGGCTGTAGGGGCCGTCAGCTTCGGCAGCAAGCTACCGAAGCAACAAAGGGGAGGGCGGGGGTGTAGAGGTGTTGAAGGGGCAGAAGCCAATCTCCTGCCCCCTCATCCCCACGCCACGCAGGTTGCTGGGCCAGTTGTGGTCTCCCAGAACCGCCAGTTCGACCATGGATACCTAACCGGATCGTCGGTGAAGTCGGCGGGGAGGCGGAGACGCCCCCGCCGGTCGGCCGCAGGTTGGAAACCTGCGCTACCACAACGCCTCGGGCAGGAGGCAAGCTCCTGCCGAACAGGCAACACCTATCCTGACTATTCCCCCGAGTAGAGCGCGATCAGGCGGGCGATGGTCTGATCGCTGCCGGCGATGTCGAGTTTCCCTGTTTCCCACAACACTTTGGGGGTTGTTCCGCCGCGGGCGAGGGAGAGGAAGTCCGCGGCGGAGGCGATGAGGGTCAGGTCGGGGCTTTCGATGAGGCCGGCGCCGGTGTCGCAGTCTTCAGCCTTGAGGACGAGCCACCAGTCTCCTCCGGCGGGGCCGGTGGCGTGGAGCTGAATGACGAGGGGGGCGAGGGCGGAGAGGCGCGCCACTTCCGGCCGGCTGCAAGCGCTGGCGGCGAGCTTCTCCAGGTCGGCGCGGAGGGCTTCGGCCTGGAGGTCCTCTTTGGCGACGCCGATGAGGAGAGGGCTGCGGACGACGAAGTCGCGGCTGCCGGCCGCGTTCCTGAGCGTTCCGTAGATGGCGATGCGGAAGGCTCCCTTGGGCGCGGGGAAGCCGAGGGTTCGGGAGAACTGGTAGGCCGTGTCGAAGGGGCCCAGCAGGAGCCGGGTGGCGCCCTGCGGGCTTTCGACGACGACGCGGCCGGTGAGCCGCTCTTCATCTCCCAAGGCCGCGGCGAGGCCGGGCCGGGTGTCGTATGCCGCGACGGGATCCCGCACATCGAGCGCGCGCTCCAGCATGGCCCCCGCCTGCGCGGCGGCGGCCGCGCTGTCGTCCTCGGGAAGGGCGGGCGGCTCCCAGCCGAGGGCGATCTCTGCCTCGAGCCGGGCGCCCGCTATAACTCGGTTTGCCTCGGCGGGCGGGGCGACGGCCTCGCCGGAGAAGGCGAAGCTCGCCGGCGGGCTGCCGTGCGGCATGGGGGCGGGGTCGGTGGCGGTGACAGTCGCCCGGAGGTCGGGCAGCCACGGGACGAGCTTGCGGTTGCTGTAGGAGAAGACAACGAATCCGTCGGCGCCGGCGGCGCGGGCGGCTTCGATCTGCTCGATGAGATCGAAGGAGGACTTGAGCCGGGAGGCGCCGAGGCCGGCGTAGAGCGGAATGGCGCTCCGGGTGAGGGAGAGCTGCTCGGTCAGGTGCTCGGTCAGGTGCTCGGTATCCGTCGTGTAGTCCATGGGGCAGACGAAGTCGAGGAGGCCGTCGCGCGCCCAGGCGATCCAGTCCTGGCCGTATTCCTCGCGACCGTCCTCGATATCGTCCCAGGCGGCGAGCGAGACGGAGACGTCGGGCTCGATGGCGTGGGCGGCGTCGGCGATTTCCTCGACCAGGCTCGTCATCAGGTCGCGACGCCATTGCCGCCATTTCCCGGCGAGCGCGCTGTCGCCCATGACATCATCCGGCCAGGTCGTCACCGTCGCGCCGGTCTGCTGCTGGAAGCGCTCTTTGCAGCCATCGCAGAAGCAGTAGTCGCCGCCGGGGAAGCGCATGTAGTCGAAATGAATGCCGGCGACATCGTAGTCGCGGACGAGCTCCAGCATAGCATCCCTCTCGAGCTTTCGGTTCTCGGGATGGGAGGGGCAGAGCCAGTCCACCTCGACGTCGGGATTATCCCTGGCGAGCTGTCCTTTGGAGTCGCGCTGGAGGCGGCCCTCAGCTTCGAGTCGCAGCAGACGCTCTGCCTGGTCGAGCAGCTCCTTGGGCGTGCGCTGGAGCGCCCAGTTGATGCGCCAGACGTGGAGTTCGATGCCGTTGGCGCGGGCGGCCTGCGCCGCCTCTGCCAGCTCGTCTCGGCCGGGATCGCCGCCGGGCACGGCGGCAAGCACCTTGCTCGGGTACAGCGCCATGTTGCCGATGCTGAAGTTGGGGAAGAAGGCGTTGAAGCCGTTGTCGTGGAGCGACTGCATGATGGCGGGCCAGTCGCGGTCGTAGCCCTCGCTCATCCAGGCCCCGCGCAGCTCGCCGCGGCGGGATTGGGCCGCGGCGCTGGATGCTATTGCGAGCAAGAGAGCAAGAACGGGGATGATGGCAAGCCGGCTTCGCATGGAGCTTCCTCCAAGTATCTGAAGGGAGGTTCGTCGCACCACCGGCCCATCCTCTCGGAGAGGGGGACAGGAGGGGCTTGGGACCGCGGCGTATGAGGGTCAGACTTCGCGCTGAGATGGAGGCGCAGGATTGACATCGGCAGAGAGAGTGCGCAGTGCTTTCGACCACCGCGAGCAGAGCGTCTGCCGCGAGCAGAGCGTCTGCCGCGAGCCCGACCGGGTGCCGATCTACGAGCAGAGCGTCTGCTGCCGCGGGGCGGCGGGCTCTCGCCCCAAATCTGGGTCCGCTCCCTTCGGTAGCTACCCGCCTCCGCCTTCGGCTCCGGGTAGGTCCGCCCACCAGCCAAGCAGGCTGCGCTTCGTGGCGGCATCGCGGGCGGCGAGCTTGTCTTCGCCCAGGGCGGAGTAGGCGGTGGCCCGGGTCGCGTAGAGGTCCGGCTCACCCGGGTTGGCCGCGATGGCGCCGGAGGCGAGCTTCAGGAGCTGCTCCGCGTACGGGCGGGCATCCGAGCCGAAGCCCCCCGACTGGCAGAGGCTCACGATGTCGTAGAGCGCTTCCATCTTGTCGGTCGCCACATCCAAGGCTCTCTGGAAGTGGGCGTGTGCCGCCGGGCGGTCTCCGTCCCGCAGCTCGATGAAGCCCAGGCCGGAGTGCATCGAGGGGGATTCCTGATCGTGGCTGGCGGCCTCTTCGAAGGCGCTGCGCGCTTTCTCGTAGTTGCCCCGCCTCATCGCCAGCCGGGCGGTGTACAGCAGATACTCGAAGGCATGCCGCTGCTCCGGCGAGGCGCGGTCGAGGGTCCTCTCGGCGAGTGGCAGATCGCCCATGCTCAGCGCAGCCTCCACCGATTCGGTCAGGGCCATGAGGTTGGTTTCGTCATTGTCGAAAGCTTGCTGGAGGTAGTCGAACGCATCCGCGTCCTCTCCGTCGTCGAGGCACTGCTCGCCGACGATCTGCTGGGCATCGCCCACTGCTCTCTGGAGGAACCTGTCGTTGGGCCGCAGGTTGTAAGCCTCTACCGCGGCGTCCAGGCTCCGGTCCGGATAGTCGTACGAGATCAGGAGCTGAGATCGCATGAGCCAGCGTCCCGCCAGCCTGCCGGCGGCCGCGGTCAGGAGCGTCCCGGGGTCGAGGGGCCGGACGGATATCTCGTTGAGCTGGCTGCGGACCTCGGCCGAGGACATCTGCTCCACCGCTGTGAGCAGGGCCGGCATCGTCGAGGCCACGCCGGAGAGGGTGACGGACTTGGGGGCGCTGAACTCGACGATCGGGAAGTCGGCTCGATTGCGGAGCGCGTTCCTGCCCATGTCGCGAAGCTGCTCCGGCCCGGCGACATACCACCCGAGGACGTCGGCCGGCTCGTGCACGCCCATGGACAGCAGGTCGCGCATGACGGTTGGGTCGGCCATGTGTGAGGCCATGCGGTCGAGATCTATCTTCAGGTCGCCCTTGGCCCCGATCAGAACGGTGTCGATGCCGCAGAACCACAGGGTGGCGTTGGGGAAGACGTCCACGAAGGTGCCGACGATCGTTGCGAAGTCGTTGGGCGACAGGTGGTAGAGAGGGAGCCACTGGGCGAGGATGCCCCCCTCCCGCAGGCGCTCTTTCGCGATCTGCCAATGCTCGTAGGAGTAGAGCGTCCCCGAGCCGGAGACGAAGGGGTGGATCGGGTCGGCGCTGATGACGTCGTACTGGTTGCGCGTGGCCTTCACGTAGTTTGCGCCGTCGTTGATGACGAGCTTGAACTTCGGACTCTCGAGGACGTTGTGGTTCCAGTCGGCGAACTGGGCGGCGCCGCCGGGCACCTCGGTGCAGAGCTCGACGGTGGTGACGCGTTCCACCGTCGGGTAGTCGGCGATGATGCCGCTGTTGACGCCGGCGCCGAGCCCGATGACGAGCACATCTTTCGGGTCGGGATGGAGCAGCATGGGGAGGTGCCCCAGCATCTTGAGGGTGCGCATGTCGTAGAGGTAGGTGGTGGCGACGGGCTTGGCATTGACGGAGATGATCTTCTCGCCCCAGGCCGTTTCCATGACATCCACAGATGCCGTGACCCCCTCCTTGTGGTAGAGGAGCCGGCTCATGTGGCGGTCGGTGACGTCCACGGTGGAGCCGCCCATCCGGCTGGCGTAGTAGCCGCCCGCGTACGGCCCCCAGCCGGCGAAGAGGACCTTGGTGTCAAACCGCGGATGGACGAATGCCAGCACCGCCACGATGGCGATCATCACGACGGCGACGGCGGTGCGGGAAGCGGCGCTCCACGGCCGCGCGATCGACATCGCCACCGGCCCGCCCACCAGCATGAGGAAGAGGGCGGCGACCGTGAGGGAGGGCTGGAGGCCGACAAACTTGACGAGCACGAAGCCGCCGAGGAGGGAGCCGAGAATGCCGCCCAGGGTGTTGATGGCGTAGACGTCGGCGACGGTCCGGCCGACGCTGTCCTCGCCGCGGGAGTACATGCGCACGAGGATCGGGAAGCTGCCCCCGGAGAGAAAGGTCGGGATGAAGACGAGCAGGAAGCAGACGACGAACTGGGTGACGATGATGAGAGCCCAGGCGCCGTAGGCCCAGTCGAAAAGCTTCAGGAAAACGAAGGGGAGGCGGTTGATGATGGCAGGGCCGAGCACGGCGGCGAAGCCGCCCAGGAAGAGGAGCGCCCCGACCCAGGCCGCGCGGTTGGACGTTCGGTCGGCCAGCGGGGCGAAGACGGCGCTGCCGAGGGCGATCCCGACGAGGACGGCGGTCAGCATGGTGGAGAAGGCATAGGTGGTGGAGCCAAGGACCAGCACCAGGCTCCTGGTCCAGACGACTTCGAGCGCCAGGATGGCGAGACCCGAGGCGAAGGCAAGGACGAGAATGGGACGGCCGGCTGCGCCCCGCGGCGTCGGGGCCGGGCTTGCCGCGGCCTCCTCCTCCTCCTGGGCGCCCTTTACGGCGAAGTCGGGCGACCTGCTGATGAGGATGGCGGCTATGAGCAGGAGGAAGTTTCCGAGGGCGGCCATGAGCGTCGTGGTGGCGATGCCGACGGTGGGGATGAGGAGGAACCCGGCACAGAAGGTGCCGGTGACAGCGCCGAAGGTGTTTACGGCGTAGAGCCGGCCGACGCTGAGGCCGAGCACGTCTTCTCGGTCCACCATGAGCTTGCTGAGCACGGGCAGCGTCGCCCCCATGAGCGTCGTCGGCACGGCGAGCACGACGAAGGAGATGAGGAATCGGAAAAGGGTGAAGAGGGTGAAGCTCTCTCCCACCTGGGAGTAGACCGTCGGGTAGCTCGCCTCGACGAGGTTCAGAAGGAGCGGCAGAAGCAACGCGTAGACTCCGATGGCTCCCTCAATCGCGCCGTAGACGACGAGCGGGTGGATGCGCGTTCGGTCGATAATCCGTCCGGCGACGAAGCTGCCGAGAGCCAGCCCTGCGAAAAAGGCGGCCAAGACAGTGCTCACGGCATAGGTCGTCACGCCGAAGACGAGCCCGAACTTCCTCACCCAGATGACCTCGTAGACGAGGCTGGTCAGGCCGGAGAGGAAGAAGAGGACGAAGATAACGAGCGCCCAGCGGCTGATCGGCCGGACGAGCTGCTTCGCGCCACGGCTGTCTGACATGTTGTGCCCTTGTTGCCTTCTGTGATCCCCGCGGCCCTATCCGGCCAAGACCGGTCGGGACCCCACTGGAGCGAAATCACTTCCCTGTGCTGAGCGCTGCTTCCTGCCGCACGGCAGACCGGTGCGGCCCGCGGAGGAGGAGCGACGACTCTGGTTGTCAGCGTCGCCCCCGTGGAGGACAGGCTATCCGGCGAGACCGTCCTCGCTCTGGCGCCGCTTTCTCTCTCCGCGCTCGATGAGTTTGACGACGGCGATAGTTCCCATGTAGAGCAGCACCATCGGTATCGCCGCAATCGTCAGGGTGATGGGGTCCCAGGTCGGCGTGATGATGGCTGCCAGCACGAAGATGGCGACGACGGCCTCCCGCCACCGCCTGGCGAGCATGCGGGAATCCACGAGGCCGAGCCTGGCGAGCAGGACGATCACGATCGGAAGCTGGAAGCCCAACCCGAAGGCCAGGTAGAACTTGAGCAGAAGCAGGATCGTGTCGTTCAGAGTCAGCAGGGCGGCCGTTTCGGGCGGGATGAAGCGGAGCAGTGCCCTCACGGCGGGGCCGGTGAGGAAGTAGCCCATGGTGACGCCGGCCAGGAAGAGGAGCATGGCCGCGGGAATCAGCGGGCGCACTGTCCGACGCTCGTTTGAGGTGAGGCCGGGCGCGATGAACGCCCAGATCTCGTAGATGATAAACGGGGAGGAGAGGATCACACCGGCGACGAGCACGATCTCGAGCTTGACGAGCAGCCCTTCGAGGAGCATCCGCACGGTCAGCTCGCCGCCGAACTCCTCCAGGGGCCCGCGGACGGGGGCTACCATGAGTCGATAGAGGGGATCGAAGAAGATCCAGGCGGCGGCCATGGCGAGGGCGACGTAGACAAGCGCCCGGATCAGGCGTGTCCGCAGTTCCGCGAGGTGGGTGATGAGATCGGCTCGCTCTTCGTCGTTCACATCGCTCTCTCGCCGTGAGGCATGTCATCAGTTCACCGGCAGGCGCCCGCGCTCCTGTGCCCTCGAGCCGCAGGGAAACACACGCGTCTCGCGGAAGTCCATGTCCGGGTGAGGCAACAGTGGCCGAAACGGCGCGCCCAATCGTCATACGGGTTAATGGGACAGATCGCTCGCTTGGGGTGGAACGATCTCGAAGCCTGCTCAGCGTGCTGCGCACGGAGCTGGGCTTGACCGGGACCAAGTACGGCTGCGGCAGCGGCGAGTGCGGCGCCTGCACCGTGCTGTTGGATGGGCAGCCTGTCCGAGCGTGCACGACGCCTGTCTCGCATGCCGACAGGCGCGCCGTCACGACGATCGAGGGGCTCGCGGCGAAGGATGGGAGTCTCCACCCGATCCAGCAGGCCTTCCTGGACGTCCAGGCATTCCAGTGTGGGTACTGCACACCGGGGATGATCATGGAGGCCGTCGCCCTGCTGCGCAAGAACCCCAACCCGACCGCTCTCGCCATCCGGGAGGGGATGGCCGGGCACCTCTGCCGCTGCGGGACGTACAGCCGGGTCGTCAGGGCGATCCAGGCGGCCGCGGCGAAGATGCGGAAGTAGAGCATGAACCCTCGGGGAGCAGACGACAGCGCGAACGCCGGGTCGGGCGCCTCCGGCCTCACGCGACGGGAGTTCCTCCGGGCCGCGGGCGGGATCGTCGTTCTGTTCAGCATCGGGAGATCGCTCGAGGCGGCGGGGAGTGCGCCGGCAAGCACGGCGGCGGACGTCGACGCCTGGCTGCGGATCGGGGAGGATGGGCGCATCACGGTGTTCGCGCCGACGCCGGAGGTGGGGCAGAACCTCCGCACCGAGCTGGCCCAGTTGGCGGCGGAGGAGCTGTCGACACCCTTGTCTTCGGTTGGAGTCGTGCTGGGCGACACCGATAGCGTCCCGGCCGATCCCGGGGTCTGCGCCAGCTCCGCAATCTCCACCATCGGCGTGACGGTGAGGCAGGCGGCGGCGGAGGCGCGGGAGATCCTGGCCGCGATGGCGGCTGAGAGGTGGGGCGTGCCTCGGTCCCAGGTGGTTCTGAAGGAGGGCCGGGTCGTGCTGGCGTCCGATCCCGACACGGCGATCGGCCTGGGGGAACTCGCCCGGGGCCAGCGGCTCGTCCGCAGGCTGAAGCAACCGGCCCCCCTGAAACCGCGAGCGGAATACGCGCTCGTGGGGAAGTCGGCGCCGGCGATTGACGGCCCCGCATACGTCAGAGGGAAGGCCGGCTTCGCCGCGGACCTGCGCCTCCCCAAGCTGGCCTACGGCAAGGTCCTCATGCCGCCGTGTTTGGGGGCGAAGCTCGTCCGGGTCGAGACCGCATCCGCGGCGACTCAGCCCGGGGTGATCGCGGTCGTTGAGGAGGACGACTTCGTGGGCCTCGTGGCGCTGAGGCCCGACCTCGCGGAGCGGGCTCTGAGGAGCATTCAGGCCACCTGGGAGGAAGGCGCGCATACCTCGATGGCAGCGCTCTACGAGGGCCTGAGGGCGACGGCGAGGCTCGAAGAGCGCGTCGGCGTCCGGGGGGATGTGGAGGCGTCGCTCGCCAGCGCCCGCCACGGCTACAGCGCCAGCTATCGGACGCCGTTCGCAGCCCATGCGCCGATAGAGCCGCACGCAGCGGCGGCCTCTCCGCAGGGCGACCGGATCGTGGTGTACGCGAGCACGCAGCGTCCGTTCGACCACCGGAAGGCCGTCGCCGAGGCTTTGGGAATGTCCACCGAGAAGGTGCGGGTGATCGTCCCGGCGGTGGGCGGGGCCTTCGGCGGAAAAGATGCGCCCGATATCTCGGTTCAGGCGGCACGCCTGGCGCGGGTGGTGGGCCGGCCGGTCCTGCTCTCGCAGAGCCGGGAGGAAGAGATGTCGTGGAACTCCTTCCGCCCGGCGGCTCTGATCGACGTGCGCTGCGGGGTGACGGAGAAAGGGGAGATCGCGGCCTGGGATGCCGATGTGTTCAACTGCGGCTCCCGGGGAGCTGAGCCCCCCTATACCTTTGCCAATCAGCGGGCCCGCGTGTACGAGTGCGATTCACCGCTGCCACAAGGGCATTGGCGGGGCATTGGAGGATCGGCCAACGCCTTCGCCCGCGAGGTCCACCTCGACTATGTGGCGAGCGAGTTGGGTGAGGACCCGGTGGCTATGCGGCTGCGTCACCTGGGGAGTAACGCCCGGATGGAGCGGGTCGTGCGGGCGGCGGCGGAGCGCTATGGATGGGAGGACCGCCGGCCGCCTACGGGGCTCGGGGCCGGCTTCGCCTGCGCCGCGGACGCAGGAAGCTGCGCGGCCTTGGTTGCGGACGTGGAGGTGGAACGCACCTCCGGGCAGGTTCGCGTGCGCCGGGTGCTGGTGGTGCAGGAGAGCGGATTGGTGGTGAACCCGGACAACCTGCGCAACCAGATCGAGGGAGGTGTGGTCATGGGGCTGGGGCTGGCGCTGCGGGAGGCGGTGCGCTACGAGCAGGGGCGGATTCTGAGCCGGAGCTTCACCTCCTATCCCATTCCGACGTTCCGGGAGGCGCCGGCCGTCGAGATCGTGGTGCTGCCGGCCCCGGACTCGCCACCTCAGGGGGGCGCCACCGCCGCGCTGTGCGCCGTCGCCCCCGCGGTTGCGAACGCCGTCTTCGATGCCGTCGGGAGGCGGCTCCGGGAGCTGCCGCTGGCTCCGGTTCGCGTTCGCGCGGGGGGCTGAGGAGCCCCTTCCTGATCCGCACTGGGTCCGCGCCCTTCGGTCGCTTCCCGCCTCCGCTTCGCTCCGGGTCGGTCTTCGATGCGGTCGGGAGGCGGTTGTGCGAGTTGTTGGACAGAGGTGACGTTGCGCGCGCGGACGCGGGAAAAGCCTGGGTCCGCTCCCTTCGGTCGCTTCCCGCCTCCGCCTTCGGCTCCGGGTTGCTCCCCGCCTCCGCCTTCGGCTCCGGGTTGCTCCCCGCCTCCGCTTCGCTCCGGGTCGGCGGCCTCCTTTGTCATGCGTGTGAGGGCCGATGCGAGGCTACTTCTTCACCGCGGCATAGCGCTGAGCGACGTCGTCCCAGTTGACGAGGTGGTCCATGAAGGCCGCAGTCCAGTCGGGGCGCTTGTTCTGGTACTTCAGGTAGTAGGCATGCTCCCAGACATCGCACGCGAGGATCGGGGCCAGCCCCCAGACGGCGAAGTTCTCGTGCTTCTCCGCCTGGAGCACGGCGAGCATTCCGGTCTGCGGGCAGCGCGCGAGGATGCCCCAGCCGGAGCCCTCGACTGAGTTGGTGGTGGCGAGGAACAGCTTCTTGAAGGCGTCGAAGCTGCCGAACTTGCCGGCGAGCGCCTTCGCCAGGTCGCCGCTGGGCTCCCCGCCGCCGCCCGGCTTCATGTTCGTCCAGAAGAGGCTGTGAAGCACGTGGCCCGAGCCGTGGAAGGCCAGCGCTTTGGCGGCGGCCTTGGCGCCGGCGAAGTCCCCGGAGGCGGTCATCTTCCCGACCTGTTCGACGGCGGCGTTCAACCCGGTCACGTAGCCGGCATGGTGCTTGTCATGGTGGAGCCGCAGGGTTGCCTCATCGTAGTACGGCTCCAGCGCGTCGTAGGCGTACGGCAGCGGCGGAAGCTCAAACATCTCTGGCATCGTGCATTTTCCTCCCTCTTCGTTTGGACCGGCGGCGGCCATTCCGGCGAACGAGCCGGCAAGAGCGCTCATTCCCGCCAATCGTAAAAACTCTCGGCGATCGAGCCTCAATGCCCCGATGTCCTTTCACGAAGTGATGGCCCCCGATAGGAGCCGAGGGGTCTTGTTCCGAGAGGCCCGGCGGTTTCCCTGGTGATCGTGGAGACAATGGGTCGGATGTTGTGCGAGTTGTTGGACAGGCGGGGGAGGGCGCAGGCGCGGCCGCGGGAGAAGCCTGGGTCCGCTCCCTTCGGTCGCTCCCCGCCTCCGCTTCGCTCCGGGTTGACGGTTGACAGATGTCCGCCGCGCCCGCACAATGAGGGAGTAAGAGCCGGATACGGGGCAGTAGACGTGTGGCTACGTCCTCGGTGCGGACCGCCATCCCGGTCCGCCAGAGGCGGACCTAGGGACTCCTGCCCTAACCGTTATTTCGCGTTGGAGCAGGAACGCCGCATGGATCTCTCTCCCGAGAAGCAACTGGAACTGATTCGCGCCAACACCATCGACCTCATCCCCGAGGAGGAGCTGCTGGAGAAGCTCGAGTCGGGGAGGCCGCTGCGGGTGAAGTACGGCGTGGACCCCACCGGCCCGGATTTGCACATCGGCCACGTGGTCCCGCTTCGCAAGCTCCGCGCGTTCCAGGATCTCGGCCACATCGCGGTGCTCATCATAGGCGACTTCACGGGTATGATCGGCGATCCCTCCGGCCGGAACGAGGCCCGCCCGCAGCTGACTCGGGAGCAGGTGGAGAAGAACGCGGCCGGCTACCAAGCGCAGGCTTTCAAGGTGCTGGACCCGGCGAGGACCGAGACCCATTTCAACAGCGAATGGCTCGGCAAGCTCACGTTCGAGCAGATCATCAAGCTCTGTGGCAGCCACACCGTCGCCCAGATTCTGGCGCGGGAGGACTTCGCCAAACGCTACCAGGAGCAGCAGCCGATCGGGCTCCACGAGCTGCTCTACCCGCTCGTTCAAGGCTATGATTCGGTCGCCGTCCGCGCCGATGTCGAGCTTGGCGCGACCGAGCAGAAGTTCAACCTGCTCGCCGGGAGGGAGCTCCAGCGACTGGGGCTGTTCGGGCCTCCTCAGGAGCCCCAGGTGATCATGACGATGCCCATTCTCGTCGGCACCGACGGGGTGCTGAAGATGGGCAAGTCGCTCGACAACTACATCGGCGTGATGGAACCACCCGACAGCATGTTCGGCAAGGTCATGTCGATCCCCGACGAGGTGATCCAGCAGTACTTCGAGCTGTGCACCGACGTGCCCGCAGACGATGTGGCGACGATGCTGGCGGAGATGAAGTCCGGCGACCTCAACCCGCGGGATGCGAAGCGGCGGCTGGCGGCCGAGATCGTCACCATCTACCACAGCGCGGAGGCGGCGGGGAAGGCGGACGAGACCTTCCTCAGCGTTTTCTCATCTTCCCGCGAGCAGACGCGAGAGGATTACGAGGCGGTGGCGGAAGAGGTGGCGATCCCGGCTTCGCTTCAGGGGAGGCCGGTGTGGATTTCGACGGCGCTCGCCGAGCTCGGGCTCGCCTCCAGCAAGGGTGAGGCGCGGCGGTTCATCCAGGGCGGGGGGGTGTATGTGGACGAGCGGCGGATTGCCGACCCGCAGGAGGAAGTCGAGCTGCGGGCGGGGATGCTGCTGCGTGTGGGAAAGCGCCGGGTGGCGCGGCTCGCCCAGTAGCCCGCGGAAGCGCGTGCCACCGCGAGCGCGCACCTTCGAGATCGCTCAGGCCGCGCTCTTCCCGAGCCTCCGGTTCCCGGCGACCACCATGGCAGTGCCCACAACCCGCGCCGCCGAGGACAGGGAGCAGAGAATGCGGAGGCGGCGGCCGAGAAGACGCGGCAAGAGCCACTCAGAGATGAGTCTGTGCTGTTCTTCTGGACGCTCACTTCCCGAGCCGGGTGCTGGTCGCAATGACCTGCGGTGTCCGGAGATTCATGCGCTCACCGGATTGCGCTCACTGCACCGAGGATACTGGCCACCCGCCCCGAAACAAATGCTGCAAGAACGTGCGGATAGTCCGGATAGTGTTGATCCGGCCTACATCCAGAGACCACGTCCGCCGAGGATCTGCGCGTCCTCTTCATCGGGCTGGCTCCGTAGGAGGCGCCTCTCATGAAGCCAAAGGTGATTCTCGATCCGCACTTCCGTCTGCTGGACCTGATCTTCTCGAAGGAGGACTTGGAGCGTCTTCACTCCTTCGCGGAGGTCATCTGGGAACGTGACGAGCCGATGCCCCCGGAGGAGATCGCGAAGCACCGCGAGGACGTGGTTGCGATCGTCGCCGGCCATTGGCGCCATGGCGATGT
>Ga0307379_10008143_pt1 | contig 14174 bp, 10 predicted proteins | sample UN2MG_FD_202237 | JGI IMG/M metagenome (GOLD analysis project Ga0307379, IMG submission 202237) | Soil microbial communities from Risofladan, Vaasa, Finland - UN-2 | ecosystem: Environmental > Terrestrial > Soil > Coastal area > Acid sulfate soil | place: Finland: Risofladan, Vaasa | collected...
ATTTTTTATCTCCCTAATTGCGGTTAATCTTCTCAAGTTAGCATCAGTCCCGGCACTTAAGAATCCTACAATTCCCTCTCTGCTTTTAATATCAAAAATCTCTTCCTTATCACACTTTAAGATACCTGAAATAGCTTCGGCTGCTTTTTTTGTTTTGCCGCTTCTCGAATAAAATGCTACTAATATTTTCATCATAAATACCCTCAATTCTTTATTCTGTCTTGAAAAAACCTTCAGTATAAAATCTTTATTTATCTTAAATAATTCCGTTTCGTTTATTGTATCCTCGCCAATAATGGCTGAAACCCCATCCCAGATTTACCGAAGGAAGACGATCCAATTTAGAACCCCAATTTTTAACTATGGTTCGGGCTCGGATAAGATATTCATTAATCTGTTTTTGATTTAATTTTCTTAAACTGTTTTCGATAGAAGAAATTATTTCTTCCTCATAATTAATTATTAAAGGCTGGATTTCAACTTGTGCAGAATTAAAATTTAGTAAAGCCTTTCGATGAAAACGCTCACTCTCCCACCAATAAGATTTTGAATTATAATTTTCACTCCCCTCGCTATACTCACCAGGAACAGTAGTATTAGGAGAAAAGACGGGGAAAAAGGGACTTATACAGGGGTTGGAAGCTCCGGTAGTATAAAAGAATTGCCCGCCCTCACCAATTTTTGCAACCAAAGAACATACTGTTTGGGTTCGGCGAAATAACTTGTCTGCTGCATGCAAGCACAAGGTGGCACCAGGTCCCCGGTTAGGAGTCCATTGAGAATTATCCCCATGATCTCGTAAAATATTTATAAAATCTTTAGTAGTCAATCTCTTCCTCCTTTGTGAAAGTAAAGCTCGGGAGCGTTTTTCCCGTTTATCCCCCTTGGCGGCCCAGGTCATAAATTTAGCGGAATAACATTTTCGAAAATTAAAATCCTTTTCGTTTTTACAGTAACCCCTTTTAATTGCATTCTTTATCAATCCTTCAGAGCAAGAATCGTAATCCTTCTGTAAAGATATTATATTAGATATATTCCAAACATCCTTAATTTTCTTCCAGGCCCACCAATTTTTTACTGTTTCTAACACATAAGCCTCTTTTTTGTCGGCAATTAAAAAACTATTCATATACTTTGATTTAAGTCGATAACCGCAATTACCTCCCTGTCCATGCTTTTCCAACAATTCAATTATAACCTCTAAGGCCTGTCGGGCAGTTCGGCTTCTTTCGAGGGCTAAGCGAACTAAATCCATGCCGGTTAAGCCTATTTTATCCGGCTTTTCTTTGGTGAATATTGATTCATTACCAATAACCACTCCATATTCATTAGCTCCCATCTCTGCACCAAACATCCAGAAAGGTTGACAGAGTAATACCCGGGCGGTTTCTGGAACTTGGGGAACAGTCAAATAGGCACATTGAATAGCTTCGTTTAAATCATGCTTTTTGCGGGAGACTATAAGGATATTTTGGGCTTCATCAGATTCTCGGTCACTATTTTTACCAAAAAGGGTAAACCCTTCTTCAGTTGCAGAACCTAAAGCTACGATAGTATCACACATAATTACACTCCCTTTCTATTTAAAAGGTTAAAGAGAGTAAATAAATTAGTCGTTAGTATATCGTATCGCGTATTGTGTATCGAGTATCGAGTATCGCGTATCGCGTTAAAGAAATTAGGATTCAGGTGTAGGGGCACAATGGATTGTGCCCTTCCTGTTTTATTGTCTTTTGATTACTTGGGCACGATGCATCGTGCCTCTACATTATTTCGGGTTCGATGAATCGAACCCCTACAACACATTACTTATTTCGGGCAGACACAAGGTCTGCCCCTACTTATACCTTACGAACTTATCTTTCTTCTTCTTTTTTCACTATCCGATATACGCTGTACGCTACACGCTAGTTCAGCTATACGCTCTACACTAATATACGAGATACGATTCACGAGATACGGAACAGGCTTCTGAATTCTATCTCTTCCCTTCTTCACTATATACTATATACTCGATACTCAATACTATCTTATCTTCTGGCTTCTTTATTCTATTTTCTTAACCAGCTAACTAACCAAGTAACTAACTAACGAATCAAGAGATTAATTGCATTTAAACTTTTCTCTTATCTTTTCTTTCTTACATTTAGTAATATTTTTTAAATCCTGTTCCGATAATTCTAATTCATTCTTTAAACCCTGAATTATTCTATTATTTTCTGTTTCAGGATTTACTGTATAGATAATCCACTTGCCCTCTCGCCGATTATCAACAAGACCTGCTTCTTTTAAAATCCTAATACTATGCGAAATTCTTGATTGTTCCATATTTAATATATTTACTAATTCACAGACACACAATTCACTTTGTAGTAAAAGCAGATAAATGCGTAGGCGAGTTTCATCAGATAAGGCTTTAAATATCTTTATAGTTGCTTCCATTGTTGTATTCTCCTTTATATATGATAATATTCAGGTTATTGCTTTAAAAATATTTATCCTGCAGGCCAGATTTTTTCTACAATTTATAATTTTTATTAATCTTAGCGAAACAATTTACTATTTATTAATTATAATGGGGATGGCAACAGTTAAATAAAGATATTCCTTTATTTCTCCTTCCTGTATTTTATCTGGTATTTTATCTTTTAATAATATCACCTGTAGATTTTCTTTTTCTCCTGAATTTAACTCAATTTCAGATACTAAGGGGACGAGATAATCTGCTGAGGTTTTTATGGAAGTGATTTTTATCCCCTCTTCTCCTGAATTTGCCAGAACGAACCTTCCTATCGTTTCGCCTTCAGAATCAGTTGTTAAATTAAAACTGGTTCCTACCGGAGAAATACTTACTGTTGGAGCGGGTTTCTCTTTTATATAACCATCAATACGCAATGAAAAGGCATTTCTCCTGGGGTCATTACAGTATATACGCACACTCTCTCTTACTTCACCTAACTCATGCTGGCTGGAATTATAAGTAAAAGTTACCTCCTGTTTTTCTCCCGGAAGAATTGTTAAGGGTATTTCTGTATCGTATTGAATGTACTCAGAGGCATCTATCTTATCGATGATCAGATCCAGTTCTCCCTTATTTTCAATAGTAAAAGTAAAGGCGGGTAAATCCCCGTGGGAAATCAGTCCTAAATCCCATTGAGAATTAGAAAGGAAAGCTTGGGGAGAGGGGATAGGCTCTACTTCTGCAATTATAGTAACTTTTGTTTTGGGGAGCTGTGGGTCGTTAGATTCGATAGTGACATCTTTTTTGACTATGCCATTATAGCCGGTAGGATTAAAAGTGATCTGTAGTTCGGCTGATTGTCCGGGTTTTATATTATCAGAAGAGAGCATGGTGGCTGTACAACCACAGGAGGCCCGTACCCGGCTGATAATCAGTTCTTCTCTTCCTGTATTTTTTATGGTAAAAATATGAACAGGTCTTTCGTCTTCTTTTATCTTTCCAAAATCCCATTCTTCTTCTGAAATAGAAATTGTAGGCGGCTGGGAAAACTTGTTTTGAATATTATAAAATATTAAAAAAGCTCCTACTATAACTACTATACTTATTAAGATGATAATAATTTTGTTTTTACGAACCATAACTTTCTCCTTTGTTATTTATTTAGTCGTTAGTGAATAGTGAATAGTCGTTAGATTTAAATACAAGTTTTCAGTTGACAGTTGTCGGTTCTCGGTTTTAATTCATTGGTTATCAGTTTATTGTATTCTCTGTCATTGCGAACTAAGTGAGCGCGGCAATCTCGGGTTGAGATTGCTTCGTCGCGATGCTCTGCAATGACAAATACCAAAAAACGTGCAACTTGTAACGTGCAACTTGTAACTTTTTCTTCTCTTTACTATATACTGCATACTATATACTATTTCCTATACGCTATCTTCTCTTTTCTTTCTCCTTCACGATATACGATATACGATATACGATATACTAATTACTATTCCACATAAGCTGCCTGTAAAATCTCCTTGGTTGAGCTTTCCGGTGCCTGGACAAAGATAACTCCATGTATATTATCTCCCTCCCAATTAATTCCTTCAAGGATAAATGAAAAATCAAGGATCTCTTCAGGGGCGAGCGAACTAATTTCAATTTTTTGTTCATCAAAAATATCAGTAACTGAATATTTTAAATTTGCTGTTGGTTGTTCCTTAAAAATCATTCCATTTATCTCTAAATTACTCAAAGTAGAAATACCTACATTTTCGATGGTTCCGCTAAGGGTTATTGTATTGAAATTACTACTTCTTGCTGCCGTAATAACAATTTTCGCTCCCTTGGCCAGTTCGGCATCAATTATACCTTTTACTTCTGTTATAAAAGCTTCAGGATTATCGGGATCGCTAGAAGAATAACCCCGAACCCTATCATTTAATCCGTTAAATAAAATATTAGGTATTCCCCAATCAGCAGAATCGGGAAAATAAAATTCCTTATATCTTTCAAAGATTTCCAGAGTAGAATAATCTCCTCCAGATGCTTCTTCTACCAGTATCATCTGGTCATAACCATATTCTTCTACTAATTGTTCTAGTATTGGTTCAGCATCTTCACAATGAGAACAACCTATAGCCATATAAAGTTCTACCATTACCACTCGCTCGGCTGGTTCTGGTTCTCCTTCTGCTGGCGTAGCAAAGAGACAGCCGGTAAACAAGCATGTGGTTACTCCTATTATTAATGCTAATAATAATTTCTTCATATTATTCTTCTCCTCGTTAAAGAATTTTTCTTCTATCGGCTATTAATACCCGGGTGGAGGATCACATACACCATCATTACAACCATCATTCTTTTTAGTATCTTTTTTTTCTCCCTTTTCTTGAGCAGCTAAAAAATAACTGATATATTGAAACATTAAATTTTGTTGTTTGGAGATTAAGCCCGGATATACCCTCTTTACTACCAAATTCTTATCTAAAAAGATATTGGTGGGTAAAACTTCAATATTGTAAAGATTACTCACTTCATTCTGGCTGTCTAATAGTATGGTAAAAGATACTTTTTTATCAGTCCAAAACTCTTTAATCTGAGCAATATCTTCCTCTTTCAGGTCTTCATGAGTATTTATCATAATTACCTGGTATTTTTCTTCAATAATATGTGCTTCAAAATACTCGGCCAGTTCTTCTATCCCAAATACTGAATCCTTATTCTCATTATTATAAAAGTAAAGGATAAGAAGTTTCTGTTTTTCTTTGTAATCTTCCAAATTAAAGGTTTCTCCATCTATAGTCTTAAGGGTAAAGGTGGGGGCAGGGAAACCTTTTTTAAAAGATGAAGAAAAGGCAGATGAGTAAAAAGAAACCAAAAAAGCAATGATTAATAAAATAGTTAAAAGGTTACTCTTTTTATTCCTTAACCAAAAAATCATATATAAAACACCTCCTAATTAATTCTCCAATTGACCAATTCTCCAATTCACCGATTAATCAATTCATCAATTCGCCAATTATCCAACTCTCCATTAGTAAAAAATTCCGCTGTAGAGCAGCAGCCCGGCCAATCCGAAAAACAGCAGGGTCATCGCCATCTTGATTTTCCCAAAATTCTTTTGAGTAAGTTCAGCCCACTGTGCCGAAGTAGTCCCCCAGTAAGTAAAAGAAAAGACCAGGACTAAAGGCACTATAAACATCAGATTATAGAACAAGAGATAAAATAAAGCATTAACCTTTAAATCAGGGATAGTACTGATAAACATGATAGTAGGAAGATAAATCTGACCCGTACAAGCTAACTCTAAAAGAGAAACTATAAAACCAGTTACTGCAGCCATTAAGATATAATTACTCAATCTTACATTCTTACGAATAGCAGAATGGATCATATTCTTTAAAAATGAGGGCAATTGGAGTTTGGCATTTTTGGTGGTCCCTTTTTTCTTGAATTGGAGATAGTCATATAAACTGACCACCCCTAAAATTAAGGCAAGGGCGGCGGTAACCAGAACGAATATCTTTCGGACTAAAGGTAAAAAGGATAAAGAAGTAATCATCTTTAAGGCCCCGGTTCCGATTAAGAAGTAGGTCAGAAATACGGACAGGGTAAATATTCCTCCTACCCAGAGAATATCCCTTCCTTTTCGGTTAATCAGAGTAAGATAAGAGATAAAGAAGATGATGGAGGCAAAAGCACAGGGATTTATGCCATCAATCAAGCCACTCACTGCTACCGCAGTCAGACCGAAGGACTGAAAACGAGCTATCAATCTATCTTGAGCAGTAAGGTCTTTTTCTTTAATTTTCTCCCAGGGAGCGATAGTTTCTGTGGTTGAATATTTTTGAATTAATTCCTCTAAACTTTCAAAGGTAATAGCATCTCTAAAAAGGTAATTATCCCCTATAAATATAACCGGGACCAGGAGCCTTTCCTCCTCAGGCATTTGATATAATTCGCCTAAGGATTCGGCTAATTCCATATTATCGGTTAGATTAATGTCAAAACTTTCCATGATTAGATTATCAGGATATTTTGCGGAAATATCTTTCAATATAATCTTGACGTTATCACAATCATGACACCCTACTTCGTAAAAATAGGCTAAATAAACCGGAGAACTAACTGAACTTGATGTGCTTGCGGCAAAAGAATTAATTGCATAGGGAGAAGAAATTTGGCTTATGAAAATTACGGAAAACAATGAAAGTAAAACAAGAGTTAAAGCCAAATAAAACTTTCTTCGGTTTGCATTATTTAATTTATTATCTATTAATTTAGTTTTCATTATTATATAATTTTCCCCTTTACCCATATTAATCAGAATAATTAATAATTTTTTATATTTTACTACAAATCGCTTCAATTATTATATTTTGTACGGCAAAATTTTTTCAGGTCGTAAATTATAGTATACAATATAATATTAAAATTTCAAAATTTTCGATTACGCCAATTTTTCCAACAAACTTTTTGCTGTGAAATATACACTTAAAATTTAATATGATAAACCTATCATACGTATCTATAATTGTCAAGGATTTAAATTACAAATCCCGATTAAAAATTTTACTATAAAAGACTTGACAATAAACATACGTTTATTTTATAATATAAACAAGATAATTAATAAATTGTGCTAATATAATAATTATAGCAAATTATTATTTAAATTTTTTAAAGGAGACTAAACATGTTTAAAAAAGATTCCCTTGACCCAAATCATAAAAAGACTCTTCAGTTGATTCAAAAAAATATTAGAGAAAACGGCTATCCGCCCACTGTTCGGGAAATCTGTAAAGCCGTAGGAGTAACTTCCTCTGCTACTGCCCATAAATATCTTACTATCCTGGAAAAGAAAGGTTATATCCACCGGGAGAAGGAGAGATCTCGAGCTATTAGAATTATACCTCAGACTGATAAAGTGCCTGTAGTGGGAAGCGTGGCTGCAGGAGAACCCCTGTGGGCCTTAAAAGATATCACCGAAGTTATACCTATACCGGAGCAGCTTTCTGGCGGCGAAGAAAGCTTTATGGTAAAAGTTGAAGGTGATAGCATGATCGGAGATCATATCCTTGATGGAGATTATGTCATGGTTAATCCCCAGCAAAATGCCGACAGCGGAGATATTGTCATCGCTCTCCTAAATCAGGAAGAAGTTACTGTAAAAAGATTATATAAAAAAGATAATCAGATTACCCTGCAGCCTTCCAACCCTCTTTACAAACCCATAAACACCAAAGATGCGATTATCCTGGGTAAGGTTATCGGAATTTTAAGACGATTTAACGGAGGAAAAAAGTAGTAACCATGCTATATATCGGTACCTCTGGTTATAGTTATGAAGATTGGATAGGAACTTTTTATCCCGAAAATACTGATAAAAAAGAGATGCTTAAACTATATGCCCAAAAGTTTAAGGCTTCTGAAATTAATTCTACCTATTACCGTATCCCTCATCCGGTATCTTTTTATTATTTACAGCAAAAGGTTCCTGCTGATTTTAAGTTTACAGTAAAAGCCAATCAAGAAATGACTCATAGCCGAGAAGAAAATCCCACTATTTTTAAAGATTTTAAAGAATCCATAAAGCCCTTGCTGGAGGCAGGTAAATTTGCCTGCGTGTTAGCTCAGTTCCCTTATTCTTTTTATAATACTCCCTCCAATCGGGATTACCTTCTCCGCTTCAAAGAAAGAATGGAGGATATACCTCTGGTGGTAGAATTTAGAAATTCTTACTGGATAAATAACGAAATATTCAGGATTTTAAAAAACAACGACATAGGTTTTTGCTGTGTAGACCAACCTCAGCTCAAAGGTTTAATCCCGCCCATAGCTGAAGCTACTTCTAACCTGGGTTATGTTAGATTTCATGGTCGAAACAAGGTTAATTGGTGGGAACACGAAAAAGCCTATCAGAGATATGATTATCTCTATACCGAAGAAGAATTAAAAGAATGGATTCCTAAAATAAAAAAGATTGCCGAAAAAACCACCGACCAATATATTTTTATGAATAATCATTATAAAGGTAAGGCAGTTAAAAACGCCTTGATGTTGATTAAGCTTTTTAAAAAAGAAATAGAAACCGGGGAAATTAAAGAGAAAGAGAAAGAAAAAGAAAAAGGGAGGCGGGATTAAAGAAAAATTACTTATATTTTTTTGCTCCTTGATACAAACATTCGTTCTAAATTTGCCAGAAAGGATTTTAAAAAATGGAAATGGTACATCTACATGTACACTCTCAATACAGTATGCAAGACGGGCTCTGTAGCCTTGATGACCTAATCAAACAAGCCACTAAATTTAATATGAAAGCAGTGGCTTTAACTGACCATGATGGGCTCTACGGAGCTGTTCATTTCTATAAAAAAGCAAAAAAGGCGGGAATAAAACCCATCATCGGCTGTGAAATACGGATAAAAGATAATCAAAAATCCAAAGAGATATATCATTTAGTTCTTTTGGTTAAAAATAAAAAGGGATACAGCAATCTCTGTCAAATTATCACCAGAGCTCACTTATCTAATCCTTGCTCTACCCCGGCCATAGAAAAAGATATTTTAGCCAAATACAGTAAGGGAATCATTGGATTAAGCGGATGCGATAAAGGGGAAATACCTCTTCTCCTTTCACAAAAGAAGGCTGAGCAAGCCGAAGAGGCCGCTTACTGGTATCAACAGGTATTCGGTAAAGAACATTTTTATTTAGAATTATCCTTTCATGGCCTTAACAAAGAAAAAGAAATTAATTCTAAATTAATAGAAATAGGACGAAGGCTAAATATCCCTCTGGTAGCAGCCAATAATGTCCATTACCTGGAAAAGAAGCAGGCCTCCTCTCAGCGTCTATTAAATAAGATTGCCAATTTGGGAACAAAAGAAAGATTCTATCACCAAAAACTTGAGACTGATGAATATTATTTTAAATCTCCCTCAGAGATGGAAAAAATATTTTCCCGGGTGCCTCAAGCCCTTAAAAACTCAGTGGAAATTGCTGAAAAGTGTCACTTAGAACTTAATTTAGGAAAAATTCATCTCCCCGCTTATCCCCTGCCCTCTTCCTATTCTGCCCGGGATTATTTAAAAAAACTTTGCCTGGAAGGCCTTAAAAAATATTATCCCACTCCCTCACCAGGAGTTACAAAACGCTTGCAATATGAATTGAAAATAATCAACCAGATGGGTTTTGCCGGATATTTCCTAATCGTCCGGGATATAGTCCGCTTTGCTAAACAAAACAATATTCCGGTAGGACCGGGGAAAGGTTCTTCAGCCGGCAGCTTAGTCTCTTATCTTCTTAATATAACCGAGGTAGACCCTTTAAAATACCAACTTTTTTTTGAAAGATTCCTTAACCCGGAAAGAATAGACCTTCCGGATATCGATATAGATTTCGGCCAGCTGGGGAGAGAAAAAGTAATCTCTTATATCTTTAAGAAATTTGGGCATAATCGGGTAACTCATGTCAGCACTACCTCCACCTATGCCGCCCGCTCAGCCATTCGAGATGCAGGGAGAGCACTGGGATTCCTCCCTCAGGAGATAAATAAAATCGCTCAACTTATGCCTATATTCTCCTTGCCCGGAGTAATTAAGGCCTCCTTAAAAACATTGCCTGGGCTGCAAAAGCTCCCTCAAGACCAGGAGCCCCTTAAATCCCTATTCTCTTTTGCTCAAACTATAGAAGGGATACCCCGGCATCTCTCTGTACATGCTTCTTCAATGATAATCTCAGATAGGCCGCTTTCCGAAATAGTCCCTCTGGAGGTAACTAATCAGGGAGAAATAGTCAGCCAATATGAAAAAGAATCCATCAAAGATTTAGGCTTATTGAAAATGGATATTCTGGGCTCCCGCAGTCTTACTATAATTAAAAAAACTCTGGAAATGCTAAAAGAAAAAAATATAAATATTAACCTTAACAAGATTCCTCTTGACGATAAAACTACCTTCTCTGCCCTGCAAAAGGGCAAAACTCTGGGAGTCTTCCAGTTGGAAAGCTCAGGGATGTCCTCTCTTCTAAGGAGGCTTTCCCCTTCACATCTAAATGATGTAATCGCTGCTCTATCTTTATACCGACCGGGTCCTTTAGATAGCGGGATGACCGAACATTATCTTAAAAGAAAGCGGGGCGAAGAAGAGATAGACTATCTACACACCAAATTAAAACCTATTTTGAAAGATACTTATGGAGTTATTCTTTATCAGGAACAGGTTATGCAGGTAGTTTCGGTTTTTGCCTGCCTTAGCCTGGGAGAAGCCGACCTCTTTCGTCGAGCCATTAGCTCCCGTTCACCGGTAGAAATGGAAAGACAAAGAGATAATTTCCTTAAAAAAGCTATTCAACAAGGAAATACCAGAGAAGAAGCGGAAAAAGTTTTTTACCTGATCTCCAAATTCGCTCACTACGGTTTTAATAAAGCTCACAGCACCTCCTATGCCTTAATCTCTTTTGTAACCTGTTATCTTAAAGTGCATTATCCCGCTTACTACCTGGCTTCCATGCTCACCTACGGTATGGGTTATTATTCTCCTGACCGCTATATTCAGGAAGCCCGACGCTTCAAGGTTAAAGTGCTCCTTCCCGATATAAATAAGAGTGGAGCTGGTTTTACCGTAGAAGATGGAGCTATTCGAGTGGGACTGGGTAAGATAAAAGGTATGGGAGAAAAGCATTTAAAATCCATTCTATCTCTCAGGGAAAAATGCAAAAGATTTAATTCCCTGTATGATTTCTGTTATAAAACTACGCCTTTAAGAATTAATCAACCATTAATAGAAAATTTAATTAAGGTAGGGGCCTTCGATTTCACTGCTTATCCCCGTTCGGTATTATTAACCCTGCTCCCTCTTACTTTAAAGGAGGTTAGAAAGAAGAAAGCTAAAGATGGGGCGCAAAACAAAATATCCGAAGAGAGGGAATTATGGAATACCGAACTTATTGCCTCTGAATCCATTCCTGCTTATCATTTTTCTAAATCTTTCCAAATGAGTTTAGAAAAAGAAATACTCGATATATATATAACTAACTATCCTTTAAAAAAGTATGATAAAATATTAGCACGCCTGCCGATTATGAATTCTAATCAACTGTTAAATTATTTTTATCCGAAACCAATTTTGATAAAAGGAATACTAATTCAAGCAAGAAGACAATTTACCAGGCAAAAACAGGTTATGGCTTTCTTGCTCCTGGAAGATGAAGCAGGTTTTTTTGAAGTGATTGCTTTCCCGAACATCTATCAAAAATATTCTATCCTCCTTCGCAAAGAAGTACCTCTTTTGATAGAAGGGGTCTTAAGCAAAGATAGCGGTAACTCTAAAATAATCGCCCGGAAGATTGTAAATATAGACAGTATACAATATAAGGAACTCTGTGTAAATGTAGGGGTTTAATTCATCAAACCCGTTTTGGGTCGGATAAATCCGACCCCTACCTCAAATAATATCTGAAAAATGTTTTGAATTTTAAATTATAGTTTCGCGTTTTTAGCTTAATAAACTATAAGTTATACGCTATATACTATATTATATACTAACGATAAATTAATTACATCAGAAAGGACATAAAGTGATGAATGATAACAAATGCCTATCCATAATTCATCTGGATCTTGATGCCTTCTTCGCCTCAGTAGAGCAAAGAGATAATCCGGCTTATCGAGGGAAACCTCTTATTGTAGGAGGAATAAGCGGTGCCGACGGAAAAGACGACAAGTCAAACCGCGGAGTGGTCTGTGCCGCTTCTTATGAAGCTCGTAAATACGGTGTTCGCGCTGGTATGCCTATCTGGGAAGCCCGTCAAAAATGCCATAAGGGAATTTTTATTCCTTCTCGAATGAACAAATACTTAGAAGCATCTAAAAAATTCTTTCAGATATGCAGTACTTATACTCCCTTGATAGAACCGTTGAGCATAGATGAACTTTTTTTAGATGTATCCGGATGCGAATCACTCTTTGGCTCAAGCGAAATCATCGGCAGAAAAATTAAAGAAAGGGTTCATCAAGAATTAGGCCTTAAGGTCTCGGTGGGGATAGCAGAAAATAAATTCTTAGCCAAGATAGCCACCAACCTGGGGAAGCCAGACGGTTTTTACCTTATCCCCTCAAAAGATATTCAAAAAATTCTCTATCCCCTTCCCATCTCTACCCTCTGGGGTATAGGAAAAAAGACAGAAGAACTGCTAAAAAAATCCGGTATTTACCAGGTAGAACAATTAGCTAAAATGCCTGATTCTATATTGGAGAATCTTCTGGGGAAAAACGGAAAAAAGATAAAACTTCTGGCTCAGGGAATAGATAAAACCCCCGTTACTCCCCCTTCCACCGCAAAATCTATTGGCAAAGAAACAACTTTCAGTACTAATATAACAGAAAAAGCAGTTCTCGTAAAAGAACTGCTAAAAATTTCCCAGCTGGTGGGGTATACAGCAAGAAAAACAGGTTATAAAGGTAGAACCATCACCTTGAAAATAAGATTTCACAATTTTATTACCTTCAGTAAGTCTAAGACCTTAGAAAACCCTATCAATCTTGATGATATCATCTTTAAGACCGTTGTAGAACTCCTGGACAAAGTAAGATATAAAAAAGGCGGGGTTAGACTTTTGGGGATAAAACTCTCCAATCTTACCTCGGGAAATGAAATAAAGCAATTGAAATTTTCAAAAGACAAAGAGGATAAATTAGAACAACTTACCCAATCTTTAGATGAAATTAGAGAAAAATTTGGTACTAAAGCCGTAACCCGAGCCAGCCTTCTGTCTAATCTATTGTCAGAAGAACCGTCCCCTTGACATTTTCCCCTCTTTTATTTTTTCTTTTTCTCTTCCTTCAGGGCTTTCAATATTTTTTCCGGAGTGATGGGAAGATGGTAGATTCTTACTCCTATGGCATCATAAATTGCATTGGCAATGGCCGGAGCAGTGGCAATGGTACCCGGTTCACCAATCCCTTTTGCTCCAAAAGGACCTTCTGAATCTTCATTCTCTACCAGCTGAGTAGTAAAGCGAGGGGTATCCATAGAAGTGGGAATTAGATAACCGGTTAAATCTGGGTTTAAAGTGATTCCTTCTTTGATAATCTGTTCTTCCATTAGAGCCATACCTATTCCCTGAACCGTTCCTCCTTCTATCTGTCCCTCTACATTCTGAGGATTTATAGCCTTACCAATATCTGCCGCAGTATATACATTTAATATCTGAACGATACCGGTGTCTGTATCTACTTCTACATCAATAATCTGAGTTACAAAAGTATAAGCTACGTATACTTTTTCGCCCTGTCCAGTTTTAGGGTCAGGTTTATCGGTATGAGGCAAGAAAGATGCTTCTGCTTTTAAGCTATCACCTCTTTCTTTTACTTTCTCTGCTAATTCCCAATAACTTAATTTATTATTCGGATTATCCTTTCTAAAAATATAACCATCTTTTATCCTTAAATCAACATGATTGGTTATAAAATTTAAACTCGCATAATGATAAATATTGCTTAATAACCCTTCTGATGCTTCTTTAACTGCATTCCCGGTAAAAAAGGTCTGGCGGGTTGCGGAAGAAGAGCCTGAATTTTTAGTTAAATGAGTATCTCCTGGAATAATTCGGATTATTTCCGGTTTCACTTTCAAAACTTCAGCTGCAATCTGGGTAATTACCGTTAGCACTCCCTGTCCCACATCTGCAGCAGCAGTTCTAATTAAAATCTTACCACTGTCTTCAA
>Ga0307379_10008144_pt1 | contig 14172 bp, 14 predicted proteins | sample UN2MG_FD_202237 | JGI IMG/M metagenome (GOLD analysis project Ga0307379, IMG submission 202237) | Soil microbial communities from Risofladan, Vaasa, Finland - UN-2 | ecosystem: Environmental > Terrestrial > Soil > Coastal area > Acid sulfate soil | place: Finland: Risofladan, Vaasa | collected...
CTCGCGGCGGTCATTGGCGTCCCTGCGTGGATCGTCCTCTTTCCGATTCGCAAGAGATTCGTTCAACGCCGACGGGAGGGGCCAACGTACCTCGCAATGCTGCTGGCGGTAGAAATCGCTGTCCATGCTATCGGAGCCTTGCTGACGCTCCCGATTCCAATGGCTGACACAATGGGTTTTGTAGACATCTTCCAGATACGAGTCTTTCCATTCGTTCTCGGAATCATCATGCTGACCCTGGCACCATTCTTCGGCAAAACGGCCACACTGTTCTATCAATACACGGCTGTTGATCACGATTGCCTCAGCAAGAACGGTGTTGGACGGAGCGTATTAGGTGAAAGGCAAGGATGGCCTGCACAGCTAAGTTCCCTTGCGGTGTGGTCCCTCATTCTGTGCCTCTTTCCGTACTTGGGCCTTGCCATGGCTATTTGGGCTGTTCGCACAATCCGAAGAAGCGAGGGGCGACTGTACGGGAAGAAACTTGCGTGGGCTTCAGTTCTGGTTAACGTTCTTCTCCTGGCAGTAATGACCTTCGGCGTAATCGTGGCGGTATTTGGAGAGGAATAGGGCGTGTCGGGTGCGTCCCTTGACGCCGGATTCGAATCTGCACCTGAGATTGGCGTCTGGGCGACGCACGCTGCAATTGGGGCATTCCTGACCCGTCATTTGCGCTCAGGGCAGGCGCAGCAGTGGCGCCGACCGAATCCTGGACCCGCAACCCTCCATTCCGCATTCGCAGGCGAGACGCCTGGGCTACGGGCGGGCGACACTGGTTACGTGACAGAGGGGGGTACATGGCGTTGAAAGGGGAAGACATGTTGCGGCAGATCGAAGTCGGTCGGCCATGAAGTGACCGGAGGGCGCAAGTGGATCGGCGATGGTCAGGAGGGATAGCTCACGGGGACCAGCCGGAAGATCGAGAGCGGTTAGCGGCATACCACGATCGTTCATACGAAGGGCGGTGCCGAGGTCCTTCGCTAACCGGCGGGAATCGTCGGCATCACCCTCCGTGGCGACACCGGGTAGCCAGGTAGGGCACGGCAGGTCATTGACCCCTTCTGCCAAATGGGTCAATTGAACGTCGTCGCTGTGCGAAGGTGACGATGAAGGCAGGCGAAACACCTGCCCCGGGTCACTCGTCCGTCAACAGCGAGTCCGGGAGCGTTGACGTTGAATCGACCGGCATCCAGCGCATCCTCCCTCACTCCGTCTCCGGCAGCGTCACGCACGTCAGCGCGCCGATCAGGCCGCAGATTGATAGGAGCAGGATGATTCCTGCGGGTGTGACGTGCGAACTCAGCGGGGCCAGCAGGCCGGTGAGGAGCAGAATGACGCCGATCACCGTGTTGCTGACGGCCACGTAGTCGGTCCGGCGGTTGCCGCCGGCCATGTCGACGATATAGGTCTTCCGGCCGATCCTCACGCCGCTGTGGGCGATGCCCAGGAGAAAGAACGCGATGGGATACGTCCAGGTCCAGTCGCGCAGCGGCGAATCGAGCGTCGAGACCGCAAACACGCCCAGGCCCAGGACGGCCGCCCACACCGCGGCCGCCAGCAGCACGCGCCGGCTGGACACGTCCGCCATGATCCCCCAGAACGACGCGCTCAGGCTCGTGGCCAGGGCATTCGCCAGAATGAACCAGCCCAGCGACTTGAGATCGGTCCCGTGCGTCTGCTGGGCCAGAACCACGTAGTACGGGGCGGACAGGGCCGAACACAGCAGCAACGCCCGCGTGATGACGAACCGCCGGAAGTCGCGATCGGTCCGCAGCAGGTCCAGACGTTTAACCGCCTCGAACAGCGCGTTGGCCCCGCCGGCGGTCTCACCGGCGAACTCCTGGATGTTCGCGTAAACGAAGCCGGCCACCACCCAGAGGACCGCGGCCGCAATCAGCAGAGTGACGTAGAACCTCGTCGGGTCGGAGCCCTCCTGGGCCATGCCCATGTAGAGGCCGACCACGATCGCCGCGCAGCCGGAGGCCGTCGCGCCGAAACCGCTGAGTCGGCCGCGTCGCCGTTTCGGAATCGTCTTGCCCAGCACGTCCTTGGACGCGACGGAGTTCAGACCGCGCGACAGGCTGAACATCGCCAGTAGCAGGATGATCAGCCAGCCGGCCGTCCGACCGACCAGGGAGGCGGCCACCAGCCCGATTCCCAGAACCGCCGCCGCCTGAAGGACCGCGCCGGCGACCCAGACCATCTTTCGCCTCGGCAGGCGGCGAACGAAGCTGCCGATCACGAGTTGCGGAATCATCGAGCCCGACTCGCGGATGGGCACCAGCAGAGCGACCAGTGAGGCCGGTGCGCCCACCGCGCCCAGCAGCCAGGCCAGCACCGTCTTGGGGTTGGCCAGGTGATCGCCCAGGTTGCTCAGCGTCTGGCAGGCCCCGATGAGGAAGAAGTTGCGGGGCACGTATTGGCAGGCGTCGTCGGAGATGTCCGTGCAGGCACGGGCGTCTTCCTCGTCGACGATGGCCTGGTACATCCGATCGAGCCGACCCGGCTCAGGCACGTGCTCCATAGGTGCCCCCTTCGAACCGTCAGCCGGCCGACTCCGACTGCGACCCCGACTCCGTCCCCGACTGACGCTGGTAGCGGCGCCGGTCGACGAACCGGCGAACGCCGGTCGCCGCCAACTTCCGCGCTACGTCTACTTGCCCGCCAGCTTCTTGATCTCGTCGGCGACTTCCTCGGCCCCCTCGGCGTAGAACTTTTCCTCGTCGGGGGCGAGTTCGTACAGCAGGCGCAGGAACTCGCCCGCGTGCACGCGCTCCTCGTCGGCGACGTCCTTGAGCACCTCGATGGCCAGGGCGTTGTCGGTCGATTCGGCCAGTTGCATGTAGAGCTGGACCGCCTCGTATTCCGACGCGACCATGAATCGAATCGCTCGGATCAGCTCTTCCTTGGTCAGCTTTCGACCGTGTGCCAGGCCTGAGAACGGCGAAGAGAACTCGGGCATTTCGGTACCTCCTTCCGACAGCGGGTGGATATCACGGATCGCATGCTACCAGAAGGCGCGCCACCTGCCAGCGCTCGCCCAACCGCCCGCGGCAGCCTCGGCCAGGGCACACGTGGGCCTCTACGCCATCCTCGGCCAAGCTCTCGGCACCGTCTTCAAGTTCGCCGCCCCGATCATCTCCGCCCTCGGCGTCGTGCCGACCGTCATTGACTGACGAACGTCAACGCGCCGGGAAGTCTACGCGTGCGAACGCCGCAGGGCAGCCACGCCGCTGCGCGGAGTCGGTGATTCCGGGTGCTATCGATTCCACTTCGCCGGAGCTTTCCGGCTGACGCCATCGGTCGTGATTCACCGTTCACGAATTTTTGAATCCGCGTTTTTGCACGCGCCAGCCGCGTTTTCCGCAAATCGGACCCGCTGAAGGTGATCGGGCGCCAAGTTATAGGGGTAGCGGAGGCGAGTTCGCGGGTGCGAACCATGGGCCCCGCGGGTTATTCGAAGCGTGGAGTGAGTCGGCGTGGCGTCGAACACGGCACAAGAAACAGCACAACAAGCGGCGAGATCCGAACCGGCGCAGGAGCCGGTTAAGAAGCCGGCGCCGGACACCGCCACGCAGCCCATCCTGGACACGGCGAAGCCGGGGCCCGACACCGTCGCCCAGCCCGGGCGACAAACTGCCAGGCCAGTTGCCGGGGAGCCCGCCCGGCCGCGCCCGTTCGTGCCGCTTCTGCCCTATCAGCGCCAGGACGTCGAGAGCAATGCCCGGTTCCGCTGGTGCTGCTGGGCCCGGCAGACCGGCAAGAGCTTCACCAAGTCACTGCGCCGCCTCCTGCGAGGTCTGAAGCGGCGGCGAATGCAGGTCCTCCTCTCCGCCGGCGAGCGACAGAGCGCCGAACTCATGCAGAAGGTGCGGCAGCACTGCCAGGCCCTGGCCGTCGCCCACGAGTTCGTCGGCGATCGCTTCTTTTCCGACACCAGCTTCCGGCAGCTCGAGGTGCGCCTGCCCAACGGCGTGCGGATCGTCGGCCTGCCCGCCAACCCGCAGACGGCCCGCGGCTTCACCGGCGACGTGCTGCTCGACGAGTTCGCCATGCACGCCCTGGACCGCGACATCTGGGCCGCCATGTTCCCGACCATCCTCCGCGGCGGCGGCGAGATCGACGTCGCCTCCACGCCGAAGGGCCGCAAGAACGTCTTCTATCAGCTTGGGGCCAACGAGCGCTTCGAGCGATCGCTGGTGACCCTCCCGCAGGCCATCGAGCAGGGCCTGGACGTGGACCTGGAGGATGTCCGCCGCTCGATGGGCGACGAGGAGCTGTTCCGCCAGGAGTTCCTCTGCGAGTTTCTCGACGAGGCCACCGCGTTTCTGACTTACGAGCAGATCGCGGCCTGCGAGGATCCCGCGCTGGCCCGTGAAGTCCGCGTGGACCGGCTGGAATCGCTTGGCGGCGACCTCTACGCCGGCGTGGACGTCGGCCGACACAAGGACCTGACCGTGATCTGGCTGCTGGCCGCCGACGGTGACAACCTCGTGACACGCACCGTCTACGAACTGGCCAACGCGCCGTTCCGAGACCAGTACGCGTTACTGTCCTCCGTGTTGCGCCTGCCCACACTGCGACGCTGCTGCATCGACGCCACTGGCCTGAGCATGCAACTGGCCGAGTCCGCCGTCGAGGACTTCGGCGCCCATCGGGTGGAGCCGATCACCTTCACCGCCCCGGTCAAGGCGTCGCTGGCCGGCGGCTTGCGGGTCGCCGTCGAGGACGCCCGCATTCGCATCCCGGTGGACGAGTCCATCCGCAACGACTGGCACTCGGTCGAGCGCTCCGTGACCAGCGGCGGACACGTGCGCTTCGAGGCCTCGCGCAACACGGGCAGTCACGCCGACCGGTTCTGGGCGGCGGCTTTGGCGGTACACGCGGCCTCGACGTCTGTGGCCGGTCCGGTCGAGTGGGACGGCGGACGGGCGATCCACTTCGCTCGGGAGGGAGTCTGGTGAACAGCGGGAGACTGTTATGAGTTGGACACAGCGGGTGATTAATGCGGTGCGCGGTGACGGAGCGCGGCAGCGCCCGCGCGAAGGCCGGATCGTTCTGCCCCGGCCGGAGGACGTCTGGCGGGATTATCCCTCCAGCGGCCTCACGCCGTCGCGGTTGATGGCCATTCTGCGCGAGGCCGACTCCGGGTCGTTGTCGGCCACCATGCAGTTGTACGAGGAGATGGAGGAGAAGGACGCCCACCTCTACGCCGTGGCCAACACGCGCCGCCTGGCCCTGACCGGCCTCGAATGGCAGGTGGTCAGCGCCGCCCGCGTCCGCGACGGTGTGGATCGTACCGCAGCCGACGAGGCCGCGGATTACTGCCGGCAGGCTTTCGCCGACATCGAGGCCTTCGACGAGGTGTTACAACACCTCGCCCTGGCCGTCGGGCGCAACATCGCCATTGCCGAGCTGGTTTGGGAGACCGTCGGCGGCGAGTTTCGACTCACCGACGTCTGCCCCGTCGATTTCACACGCATCGCCTTCGACGACCTGGGCCGGCCGCGAATTCTCACCAGGGCCGAACCGATCGACGGCATCGCCCTGGCCCCCAACAAGTTCGTGGTTCACACGCCGCACGCCGTCAGCGGTCACCCCTCGCGCGGAGGTTTGCTGCGCGTCACCGCCATGGCTTACCTGGGCAAGAACCTGACGTTGAAAGACTGGCTCATCTTCGCCGAGGTCTTCGGCATGCCCGTGCGGGTCGCCCGTTACGAGCCGTCCGCCACGCCCGAGGAGAAACGCGAGCTGTTGCAGATGCTCGATTCCCTGGGCAGCAACGCCTCCGGCATCTTCAGCCGGGCCGTCGAGCTGCAGATCGTCGAGGCCAACCGCGGCACCACCGGCCCGCCGTACGAGAAGCTGGTCGATTTCCTGAACCGTGAGATGAGCAAGGCCTGGCTCGGTCAGACCCTGACCACTGAGACCACCGGTGTCTCCGGCACCCTCACGGTCAGCATGGTGCATCAGGAGGTGCGCAAGGACGTCCTGGCCGACGACATGCGCAAGGAAGCCCGCACCGTTCGTCGCGACATCCTTGCGCCCATGTGCCGCCTGAAGTTCGGGGCCGACGTGCCGGTGCCTTATCTGCGGCGCATGCCCGGCCGGACCCGAGAGCTGCGCGAGCTGACCGAAGTGCTCGACGCGGCCGTCAACAAGCTCAACGTGCGCGTGCCGCGGGCCTGGGTCCATGAGGTCCTGGGGATCCCCCGGCCGGCTGAAGACGAGCCCGTACTGGAGCCCCCGGCGCGGTGAGCGCTCTGGAAGGACGCTCGAGGTGATCGGGCGCCGAGTTCTACGTGAAGCGAAACGGATCGGATCATTGAAGCGGTGAGGAAACGATGGCCAAACAAACGAGTAGCAAGAAGGATGCGGATCGGGACGTGACCGCCCTGGCGCCCGCCGGACAGATCGCACTGTCGGCGGCCGCCGGCCCGGTTCCCGAGACCGTGCTGATCGTCCCCTGGGGCGAGGTGGAAAGCGCCAACGGGCGGTTCACGGTCGACGAGGAGTCGGGCAGGCTGGCGGTCGAGGCCTTCGAGGCCCACGGGTGTGACCTTCCCATCGACTACGAACACCAGACGTTGGGCGGACCGTACACCTCGCCGACCGGGCAGGCGCCGGCGGCCGGGTGGGTCCAGCGTCTGGAGGCCGTGCCGGGACACGGGATCGTGGCCTCGGTCAAGTGGACCGAGCCGGCGGCCCGCCAGTTGGCCGACCGGCAGTATCGCTACCTGTCGCCGGTCGCGGTCGTACGCAGGAGCGATCGCAAGCTGGTGGCCCTTCATTCGGTGGCCTTGACCAACAAGCCGGCCATCGTGGGCATGGAGGCCATCGTGGCTCGGGCCGACGGGCCGACCGACGGTGATGATGCGGTCGGAGTGCTGCGTCAGCGGTTGGCGCTCGAGGCGGACTGCTCCGACCGCGACGTGCTGGTGGCCGCCACGCGCCGGCTGACCGTGCTCGAGGAGGAAAGCCGGCAACGTGAAGCCGACCAGCGCGTCGCCTCTGCGGCGGCCGTCGGCAAGTTGGCGCCGGCCCAGCATCAGTGGGCCCAGCAGTTGTGCCTGCGAGACGAGGCCCTGTTCGACGAATGGTTGCGGACCGCCCCGGTGGTGGTCCAGGTCGGACGGCTGGACCCGCCGGAAACCGCGAACCTTCCGCCGAGTCAGGCGACCTCGGCGGCCAGGGCCCGGGCCGAGTACCGGGCCAATCCGGAGCTGGCCGCCCTCACCTCCGAGGAGGCCTACGTCGCGGATGCAATCCAGCGGGTGAACGGAGAACAGTAAGTGGCGAACGCGGCTCGATGGCCGCGTTCGTCGGGGATCTTTGTGCGGGAGTCAACCAGATGGCACTGACGGCGAATCGAGAAGTGGATCATTACGTGGACCAGGAGCTGCGCAGTCTGCCGGTAGCCGGGTTCAGCAGGGTGTACAAGGGAGCTTTCGTCGGCGTTCAGCACGACGGCTACGTGCGCGGGCTGGTGGCCGGCGATCGCTTCTGTGGCATCGCCTACGAGGAGGGGGACAACAGCAGCGGCGGCGCGACCCAGAAGCAGGTCCGCGTCTACACCATGGGCGACTTCGCCCTGACCCTCAACGGCCTGGCGACCACCGACCGCCTCAAACCCGTGTACGCGACGGACGACGCCACGCTCAGTCTGACCGGCGGCCCCAAGGCCAGCTACGTCGGCCGGGTCGTGGACCGGCTGGGCACCAACCTGGCGCTGGTCCGACTCGGTGACCTGGGCCACCTGCCGGCCGACGATCAGGACGCCCAGTTGGACTGCTTCGAGGACTTCATCGGAGCGGCCCTGAACACCACCGACGGGCCTTGGAAGACGGTGGACGTCGGCGACGCCACCGAGGGTGTGGTGGCCGACGCGCACGGCGGCGAGTTCGCCCTGGCTTTGGCCGCCACCGACGAAGCGGAGGACGCCGTCCTCTATCAGGGCGACGCGAAGAACTTCGACATCGACAGCAAGCTGATCGTCGAGTTCCGGGCCAAGGTCGTCTCGCCGGGGTCGGGCGTCACCGCGGTCTTCGGGCTGGCCGGCGATCACGACCTGGACAAGGACAGCATCGCCCAGAACGCCTGGTTCCGGCTCGTGGGCGGGCTGGACCTGCTGCTCGAGACCGACGACGGCACCACCGACGTCGACGACGTCGACACCACGGTCAATCTGATCAGCGGCACGTACAACACGTTCCGCATCGACCTGACCGACCCGTCCGACGTCAAGTTCTTCGTGGACAACATTCGCGTGGGCTCTTCGACCACCTTCGACATGTCCGGTTTCAGCGGCCGGCTCCAGCCCTACTTCTCGTTGGACAAGGGCAGCGGCACCGGGACGGCCGTGCTGACGCTGGACTGGGTGCGGGTCACCGCGACCAGAGCGTAGGGGATGCGGAATGGGAATTACGGAATGCGGAATCTGAATGGCCAGGCGCCACGGCAAAACGTTCAGCGCAAAGCGGAAGTTGCCGGCGCCCCCGTTCGTTCCGCATTCCGAATTCCACTTTTCACGTTTCTGCGGTTTCACGACCGCCGAACAGGACAACGAGTGAAAACGACCTCTCAAAACGCTGAGGTGTAAGGACAAAATCATGGCTGTGATCAATACGGGACTTCTGACCAAAGGCTTGCGCAGCGAGTTCTTCAATCGGTTCGAGGCGACGCCCAGCTATTACCGCGATCTCGCCACGCGCATCGTTTCCAACAGCGACGCCGAAACCTACCGCTGGCTCGGCACCGTGCCTAAGCTGCGCGAGTGGGGCACCGGACGCGTGGCCAAGGGCCTGCGCACCGAGAGCTACTCGGTCGAGAACCTCAAGTACGAGGCCACCATCGAGGTGGACCGCGACGAGATCTCCGACGATCAGACCGGCCAGATCCGCCTGCGGGTCGGCGAGCTGGCTCAGCGGGCGGCCACGCACAAGGACTTCCTGCTGGGCCAGTTGCTGCAGCTCGGCGGCGGGCCGACGTCCGAGGGCTACGACGGCCAGCCGCTCTTCTCCGACAGCCACTCCTCCGGCGAGTCGGGCACCCAGAGCAACGACCTGACCGCCGCCGACGACGAGCCGACCGATCCCAGCGTGGAGAACTTCCGCGGGTCGATCAAGCAGGCCATCGCCCAACTGATGAAGTTCAAGGACGACGTCGGCGAGCCGATGGCCATCGCCGCGGCCGGGCTGGTCTGCGTCGTGCCGCCGAATCTCTACCTGACCGCGCTGGAGTCGTTGAACGCCACGCTCATCGCCAGCACGACCAACGTGCTGGAGGGCGCCGCCCGCGTGGTGGCCATGCCCTGGCTGACCAACGCCAGCACCTGGTACCTGCTCAAGACCGACGTGCCGGTTCGGGCCTTCATCTTCCAGGATCGCGAGCCCATTGAGTTCGTGGCCCTGGCCGAGAACAGCGAAGAGGCCTTCAAGCGCGAGAAGTTCCTCTACGGCGTGCGGGCCCGCTACCGCATGACCTACGGCTACTGGCAGTACGCGCTGCGGACGCAGTTCCAGCTCGGCTCGTAACGGTTTCAGCGATTGGGGTGCGTTCGTCCGTCGTCCAATTGAGCCGCGAGCTTCAGCTCGCGCGGACCAGCGAGCGAGAATCAGTCTCCTGACCGGTGTGAAACACCGCGCGGACTGAAGTCCGCGGCTCGCAACGGCGACAATCGCTCAGTTTGAGGAACAGGTAACGGCGACGCGATATGGGTTACATCAGCAACAGCGACATCGAGACGCGCCTGGGCAGTGCGGTTTACGTCCAACTGACCGACGACCAGGGCACCGGGTCGGCCAACACGGCCGTGGTGGACGAGGCCCGGGCCGGGGCCGAGGGCGAGGTCGACGCCTACCTGGCCCGGCGCTATGCCGTGCCCATCGACCTGACCCGGCATCCCGAGCTGGCCGGGGTGCTGGCGAGCATCACGCTGGATCTGGTGGAGTACCGGCTGAGGCTGCGCCGCCCGCCGGTGTCGGACGAGGCGGCGTCGCGGCGCAGCCAGGCCGTCGCCTGGCTCGACAAGGTGGCGTCGGCCCGGATCGATCTGCCGGCCGCCTCGGACCCGGCGCCGAGCGCCACCGGCGGATTCAAAGGTCAGGCCACGGGCAGCGAACGAGTGTTAAACCGCGAGGAACTGGCCGACTTCTAATAGTCGGTCGGTCGGATGTCTGGTGACGGGAGTGTGTCATGGCTACGCCCGATCGAACGACGGTCAAGGCCGCGATTCAGGCGCTGATGGCCGAGCTGCGGGCCAACCTGCGGTCCGACCCGCCCACGGCGACGAAGCCCTTTCGGCGGATCGAGGAGGGGCAGGCGGCCTTTGGCGAGTACCCCCGACCGTTCATGACCGTGCGGATCGTCGAGATCAAGCCCGTCGGCACGACCGAGGGCGACAAGCTCCTGCGCGTGACCATCGAGATGCGCCTGGTGACGGACGTGATCTTTGACGATCCGCACGACGCGGTGCTCGACGCGGTCGGCGCGGTCGAGGACTACTTCGACGAGCTGGCCGCCGACGAGCAGACGATCGTGGAAGGGGCCGACGGGTTCGAGGAGCGGACCTGGAAGCTGGGCTATCCGACCGGGGCGGCCGGCTCGCAGGCGGCCGAGGCCACCTGCCGGCAGAGCTGTATCGTCAAGGTGGAGCGCGAGTACAACCGCGTCCCGAACTAGGTATAGGTGCCAACACGATGTCACTCGGCAGACGAACGGGATCAGTACGATGATCTGGCTTCTGGCCCATCGGCGAATGTCAACCCGACTGATCAACTCACCCCACACGGAAACGTCGATCGACGGGGCCCACTCGCTGGTCTACACGCCCGGCGTCGAGCCGGTCCGGTACGCCGGTCAGGAGGAGCCCGAGGGGCCGCTGGGGACGTACGGCCGCGGCCTGCACCGGGCGTCGGGTTTCGTGTTCGGCTATGACGGTGACGCGGCCGAGAAGCTGCTGGGTATTACCGCTGACATCGAGCTGATCGTCTATTACCTGTCGGCCCGAAACGAGCATCGCAAACGGCGGCTGGTGGACGTGGTCTTCGTGGGTGATGCGACCGTGCGCGTGCCGCCGTCCAACACCGGGCTGAGTGACCTGATCGGCGTGCCCTTCAAGGTCAACATCCCGGAAGACGAGACGCTGGCCGACCACGTTATCGACGAGGCGGAGTGAATTCCATGGCCGGATCGATTCCCGCGGCCGTTCTGGAGATCGTCGAGTCCGCCCGGCAGCGCGAGGAAACCGAGTTCGCCCGGGCCGCACAGATCGAGGCCAACCGGGTGATCGTCAAGACGGCCACCGGGACGGGCGACATCGATCACGCGTTTTCACTGCAGCGGTGTTTTCGGCTGGTGTTCGTGCGCTGTCACTTCGGCGGTGCGATGGGCACGGACACCATGCACATCGACATTGACTCGGTGCACGGGTCGGCCTATGACACCAGGCTGACCCGCATCCTGTCGGCCGGCATGGGGACGGACGTCAACTACCGTGTGCCGAGCGAGGAGTTGCGTTTGCCGTCGCCGTGGTCGTTCCAGCCCGGCGACGCGATCCACATCCGCTGGACCAACCCGAACCCGGGCAGCATGACCTGGGGCCTGGAAGTCGGCCTGGCACCGGCGTAGGGCAAACGTCAAAACGGCAACACATCGAACGTCACAACGGCGGGCCCTGGCCAGTCCGAAATCGTTCAGGTGGTTAATCATTTTCAGGCTGGCACGTCACAAGACCAGGCCGAACGCCTGCGGGCGTTGTGAGCGGGCATCGGGTGGATCTGCGAGCCGGCAGCGTGCCGTCATGTGACACTTCACAGGGCTGTGGGTCCTCTGAGCTACGCGGGACCGATGTGCAGGCTTGACACGCCTGTGCCGCGTCGATAACCTGCCATGTAGCGTTGCTGTCTTTCGCACGTCGGGGTGAGACGGGACGCATCAGCTGAGCTTCCGGGAGGAGTATAGGGCGTCGGTGCTGTCGGTATGTCTACGCCCGGCACAGGGCAACGTGCCTGCGACGCGACGGCAGCCTCGGACGTCGCGCGGTACGCATAGCAACGGTGGATGATGACCATGTCACGCGACTGGGAAGAACAATTCAGACAGTGGGCGAAACCGCCGGGCAAAACCGAGCAAGAGCGTTGCGACAATGCTGCTTCGGCCATTCGCAATGGCATCAAGGCAAGTGACAAGCTCCGCAGCCGTGGGATTACGGTCTTTGTCCAGGGCTCGTATCGGAACAGTACGAACGTCCGGAGGGACAGCGACGTTGACGTCGGAATCCTCTGCAGGGATACGCTCATTAACGACTTTCCATCCGGCATGAACCGCGACGATTTCGACCTGACCCCCGCAACGTATCAGTATGAGCAATACAAGGAGGAAATCGAGGCAGCCCTCGTGAACCACTTCGGGCGCTCTGCGGTCGAGCGTGGGGACAAGGCGTTCGACGTCCACGAGACGAGCTACCATGTCGAAGCCGACGTCGCCGCATTCTTTGAGCATCGCCGGTACGCAAAGGACGGAAGATACTGGGAAGGCGTTGCGCTGCGCACAGACCGTGACAAAACACGCATCATCAACTGGCCCGAACAGCACTATCAGAACGGATGCGCGAAGAACAACTCCACGGGAACTCGGTACAAATCCATCGTGCGCGTCCTGAAGGCCCTGTCAAACGAAATGGCCGACCAACGAGTTCCTGGCGGCGAAATCCCGGGCTTCCTTGTCGAGTGCCTTGTGTGGAACGTCCCGGATGACCGCTTCCAGCACGACACCTACACTGCCGACGTGAGGTCAGTGCTCGTGTTTCTCTACGAGAATACGAAGACCGATGAGGCGTGCGGAGAGTGGGTGGAGGTCAGCGGGCTGAAGTGGCTTTTCCGTCCCACTCAGAAATGGACACGACTGCAGGCGAACGCCTTCACCTATGCGGCCTGGAACTATGTCGGCCTTGGGGGAGAATCGTGAGAAACTTGAACATCAAGCCGTTCCTGTATTTTCTGGCCGGTTTCTCGGTGATTGTGCTTTTTGTCGCCGCTCTGGTTCAGGATGTCGACCTTGGGAACTTCCTCGACATGGTGCGACTGATTCCGATTGTCGCTATGGCGGACGTTATCGCCTACTTCGTCTTCACGCGTTGGGTCTGGCGCTGGAGGCGTCTTGAGGGGTGCCTTATTCCATTCCCCAACCTGAACGGCACATGGCAAGGGCATATCCAGACGAATTGGATAGATGCTGAAGGTGAGACTCCCGGACCAATCCCCGCAATCCTTACCATCAAGCAGTCGTTCGGGCGTATGAGTTGCGTCATGAGAACAGGGGAGACGGAAAGCCACAGCTACGTTGAAGGCTTCCGCATCGACAGCGACGCCCAGGTTCGATGCCTCTGCTGCTCGTACACAAGCAGACCGAAGGCCGCCTTGCGCGAGAGAAGCACCTCCCATGACGGGACGATACTACTCAAGATCATTGGCAAGCCCGTTTTCAAACTCGAAGGCGAATACTGGACGCAACGCCAGACAATGGGAACGGTGACGCTGGCTTTCCGGACGAGAGAACTGCTGGACGATCTGCCGGCTGACCTCCCACCCCATCCGATGACCGTTAAAAGCGAGAGTGGTCGAGCGCCACAGGAAAAGCGATCGAGCCAAGAGGACTGACTCGCGCGCGTACCGCGCGACGCGTTACGCTAAGGGCGAATGTGGCGCGCGGGCGCTCACGTGCCCGCGCAGCTCGGACCTTACGGCGAGGTTGGGCCTGTGGACGCGACTATCACGGAATCGGAGATCGATGATGCCCACGACAGGTGAGAAACCCGGGGCGGGCACGTACGGGTGCTGTGCGTGCGGCCAGATCGTCACGCTCGACGAGGACACGGACACACTGCCCCCGTGTCCCAACTGCAACGGCACTGAGTTCGACGAAGTCTGATCGGGCGAACCATCGTAAGCGATCGCGCGTTGTTGGCTCTCCAGCCCGACCGTGGAGCGGCTTCAACGAGGGCTCGCGCACTGGCCTTGAACCGTGCCTCCGGCAGGCTATATTCGCGCTTCGTCCGTTCGGGTACGAGGATCGGGATTGTGGAGGAGCGATGATGGGCAAGAAGGCGGGTGCGAGCGAGGGGCCGGGGGGGTTGGTGGGGCGGGTGGCGCTGGGGTTTGTGCTGGCGGGGTC
>Ga0307379_10008145_pt1 | contig 14172 bp, 12 predicted proteins | sample UN2MG_FD_202237 | JGI IMG/M metagenome (GOLD analysis project Ga0307379, IMG submission 202237) | Soil microbial communities from Risofladan, Vaasa, Finland - UN-2 | ecosystem: Environmental > Terrestrial > Soil > Coastal area > Acid sulfate soil | place: Finland: Risofladan, Vaasa | collected...
TATTGACTAAAGTAATGGGGGTACTTACTGGTATAGTAATTATCCTTACTGCTTCACTAGGTGGTCTGGCTATAGCTATAAGTAGCGTGGGAGCAGCAGCCGGACAGTTATCAAAAGCAATGGGTACGCAACTAGGCATTTCTTTAATAACCGCAGGGAAGCAGTTAAAGAATTTTACTCTATTAGCTACAACAAGTACCGGAGTAATGGCTAAACTCCGAGTAGTACTATTCGCCCTGGGAAATGCTTTTAGGTGGGTAGGAGTACAGCTTAAAGCACTTTGGGGATTAATGCTAGCTCACCCATATCTAGTAGCTATAGCAGCTATCGGATTACTTCTTGTAGCAATGTCTGAATGGAGTGCTAGGAACCGAAGACTTATAGGAGAGAGTAAAAAATTAGCTAGCGAGATGACTACACTTCATGCCAGGTTTACTCAGTTTGAAGAGAAGATAGCTAAAGCTAAAGAGGGTTCAGCGAAGTTTACTGCTCAGATGTTGAGTATGAGAACCAGGCTTTTAGAAGTATCACATAGTCAAAAATCACTTAACCTGGAAGCAACTAAAGCAGCACATAGTATTGACGAGTACACAGGTAAATTAACTGATGGAGGGAAAGCACTAGAAGAGTATGGAGAGAAAGTAAAAGATGTTGGCCTGAAAGCAATGAGAGATCAACTAGATGGTCTCAACATTGAAATGGATATAATGATAGGTAGGGGAGAAGGACTAGTACAAGTATGGCATGATATTACTAGAGGTTTGAAAATTATCCGTGCCTTGATTCCTGGACTTAGCTATACTATGGCTCAGTTCCATAAGGAAGAGAAAGAGAACTGGATAGCTACAGAGAGACAAATAGAATCAGCTAGAAGACAGTATATCAAAACGATAAATACTATGGGTCGGTTTGATATGAGTCTACAAACTACAGAAGCACAACTCTTCTTTGAGGTAATTGAAGGGCATAGTAAAACATCAGCTACGGAACTAGCTACTCTCTTCGGCACTATGAAAGAAGAGATGACCGCAGCTAAAGAGAAAGCAGTAGACTTTGACTCTCTCAGTCTAGAGCAAGTAAGAACAAATGTACGTGAGACAGTAGATGAGATAAAGAATATACAAGTAGAACTTGGAGAAGCTAATATACTACTAGCTGAGGCAGCAGCAGCCTGGAATAAGATGACTCAGAGTGAGAAGGACAATGCTACTGAGTTTAAAGCACAAATAAAAGGTATCATAGATTGGCGATTGAAGTTATCTAATGCAGATAGAGATGCTACAAAGAAGTTTAACGATGGGATTAGAAGTGAAAGAGATAAAGCACTACAAGAAGTACAAGATGGGTATGATGAAGAGTCAAAAGCATTATCTCGACAGTTGAAGTTAAAGGGAATACAACAGTTTAAATATACCGAAGAGCAAGGAAAGCTAGATGTTAAAAGGTCTAACGATAGAATCATTGCTTTAACTAAAGTACTAGACTCTATAGCTGCTTCTGGAAAGTTTGAAGTAGCAGAAGCAAAGAAGACCAGGAGTGCATTCGATAGGGAAATAAAAGGAGTAAAGAAAGCTAGTCTGGACCTTGACGATTCCAGGTTAATTCATGCTAGGGAAACCGCAGAAGCAATAAGAGCAATCAATCAGGAAGCAGCGAACGCAGAGAATGACTTACTAGCTGATGGTAAGACGAAGTTTGAGGCACAAGCTAAAGCAGAGATAGCTTCACTAAGAGCTAGAGCTAAAGCTGTAGGCATAAGTCAAGCAGCTATAGCTACAAGAGAAGAGTCAATAAATAAAACTACTCAAAGAAAAATAGATAACTTCAATAGAGCTACTTTTGATGCTAGAGAAGATGCAAGAGTAGCACAAGGCGAAATGGAAGCAGACGCTTATCTGGACTCGCTAGAAGCAGCATTTAAAAAAGGAGAGATAAATGTAGTAGAGTATGTTCATGCTTCTGTGACTGCTCAGACAGCAGCTATTGATACACAGATCAAAGTACTAGAGACAAGGTTAGAAAAAGCGAAAGCTAGGTTTCTTTCTGGAATGGAATCAGAGGCAGTAGTCATTGATCTTAAACTTGCAGTAAGTGAAGCAAAAGGTAAGAAGGGTCAAATAGAGCGAGAGGGAGTAAACCTAAGCACGAAGCTACAGCAGCAAAAAATTCAAAATGAGTTATCTCTAGATCAGACATTACTACAAGGCAAACTAAATAACTTACGAACCTATAAAGAAGGCTACGAAGCAGTAGCAGAAGCAGAGTTAGATTTACTAGGTAACAAGCAAGATCAAGAAATACTACAAATGGAATTGGCTCTAGCTGGTACTGATGCTATAAGAGAAAGAAAGCTACAGCATGTAAGAGAGTTTAATTTAAAAGAAGAAGAACTAGATAGAAAAACCTGGGAAGCGAGACAGGCGTTTGCTCTAGAGAGTGCAGATAAATTACAAGGTATCTTCGGAGACTTGTATGACTTATCCAATCAGAAAGCAAAACATTGGTTCTACTTAGAGAAAGCAGCAGCAATAGCTAGAGTCATTATCTCTACTCAGGTAGCAGCAATGAAGGTAATGGAAGCCGGTTGGGTAGGTATGGTGCGTAAGGGTTTGATCTATGCCCAGGGTGCAACTAGTATAGCTAAGATTACTTCACAGAACTTAGCCAAAGGTGGAGAAGTAAAAGGTAAGTCTTCACATAAGAGAGCAGACAATATTAAAGCTAACTTGACTGCCGAAGAGTGGGTCCATCCGGTAGATGCTGTAAAGTACTATGGGAAGAAAGCAATGCTAGGGATACAGAATATGGTATTCCCTAAAGAGATATTTTCTAATGTACGTATGCCTAGACTACCTGTTCCAGCCTATGCTGGTAGAGGGTATGCAGGTGGTGGAGAAGTAAAGAAGCAAAAGGATGAAATAGGAATAAGGAGAAGAGATGAAATAGCTGCACCACAGCAGTCTATTAATATAGTAAACGTAGTTGATCCTGGAGAGTTGGACCGATACTTGACTAGTACTGCCGGACAGAATGCTATTCTAAATGTTTTATCCTCACGCAGAGAAGTAGTTAGAAGAGTTCTGAAATGATAGTAGATGATTACTTCCTTATAGAACCTGATTGGAGAAACTATGTTTCACTAGGGCGTGTGTGGAGAACTTCTTTGCAAGTCTCCCTGTCCAGGGGAGAGAAGAGAGCTAGGCTGATTGACTACCCATTCAAACGTCTACAGTTTACTACACTTCCGTTTACTGCTAAAGAGAATAACTACCTAAGAAGAAAACTTTATAGATCGAATAAGAAGATATTTGGAGTACCTATTTGGTGTGATAGATGTAGTACTACTATGATAGTTAACTCAGTAACCGGAGTAACTTTCACAGTAAACGAGAATGACTATAGACAATTTGAAGTAGGTGGTTTACTTATCTTTTTTAAAGATATAGATAACTACGAAGTAAAAGAGATTGCAGCTATTGGTAGTAATCAATTTACTATGGATAGTGCGGTAGTGAATGCTTGGCCTACTAATACTAATGTTTATCCAATCCTACAAGGACGCTTACATAGACAACTTACTTTAGGCCAGGCCACTACTAGAGGACATGAAGCAATTAGCCTAGAAGTAATTGAGGAGTTTGATGAAGATATAACTAGGACAGTATATTCAGGAAGTAGCTATTCATCTTTTGGTGGACTTAAAGTATTTAATACAGAACCGGAATGGAGTCAGCAGCCTGACTCTATGTTTGAAGTATACCCTGATATTACTAAATACCTAGCGAGATCACTTGACTATACCTATAGTGCCGAAGGTCAAATTACTTCTAAGAATTATTATCAGCTATACAGTAGAGCAGATGCTTATGAGCTAGTTAAGCTATTTGATGAACAGATGGGAAGGTGGGGGAATTTTTGGTATCCTACCTGGATGGATGATGTAGTAATTACTTCTACATTTCTCAATACTGATACGGTTCTAGATATTGAAGACATTGAATGGAAGGACTACTGGCGACACAATAAGACTACAGGAAAATATCTATATGTGTTACTCCCTGATGGTACAGAGATTATAAGACCGATCATCTCAGCACCTAGTGATACTCAGATAGAAGTAGGTGCTGCAATGGGAACTACAATTACTTCTCTAGACAAAGTACTTTCATGCTTCTTGTGTATGGGTAGATTCAATATAGATGAATTGACTATGCAATGGGCAACTGAAACCGTGTGCAGCGCAGAAGTGGCTATATCTACATTGAAGGATGCGATCACGGTCTCTACTACAACCACTACAACTACTACAACCAGCACAACTAGTACTACATGAAAACTCATACTCAAGATTATATAGACGAAGAAGAGGCGAAGAAGAGAAAGCCCATAGAGCTATACCATATATGGAGAGATGGTGGAACTCATTGGAGATATACTTCTTTTTCTTCTATTATTAACTACGGAGGCAATGACTACACTCCGGCTACTTTAATTCGTGGGCCGGTAAGGTATGATAGTCAATTTGAAGTAACTACTCTTCGATGTACTTTTGGTTATCTTACGGACCCTGTAATAGAGTACATTGCTCAGAACCCTGTAGAGCTATTATGGATAGATGTTAGGAAGTACTATGAAGATGTGATACCGGAGGAGACTAGTGTAATTTTTGTAGGTCAAATTAAAAATGTTACTTTTCAGGGGAACGCAGCCGATGTAAACTGTGTGGGTTTTGAACATTACCTGAGTCAAAGAATACCTAAGTATAGATTCCAAATAGGTTGTAACAATGACTTATTCGATACTTTCTGTGGAGTAGTTAAGTCATCCTGGTTAACCACTACCACTGTGACTGTAGACAGTGAAGGAACTGTTTTGACTAGCTCAGATTTTGGATTAGAAGATGATGGGTATTTCACTAGAGGATATGTCCAGTGGGGTGATTACTATAGGATGATAGTAGATCACGTAGGAAATGAAATAACTATACGATTTAATATGCCTGGCTTTACTAGTGGTCAGAGTGTTGATGCTTATTCCGGATGTGACAGGCAACTAGTCACTTGTCACGATAAGTTTGATAACCTTACAAACTTCTTCGGTCATCCCTGGATACCACTAGACAACCCTGCTACTTGGATAGCCTAATGCCTAACTGGTTTTTTAGCAGTAAAGAGAATCAAGAGAAGTTAGAAGTAGAAGTAAATGAATGGGTGGGTACTCCCTTTAGGCATTTTGCCGGAGTCAAAAAAGTAGGAGCAGACTGTCTACACTTTGCTCTAGCAGTTTATGAATCACTAGGAGCAATCAAAGACCCACTGAGAGGGGTAAAGTACTACGGACATGATTGGTGTCATCATACTGATGAGCAGAAGTTCTATAAGGGTTTAACTAGGCGACCTGAGTTTGTAGAGGTAGGATTTAAAAACCTTATGAACGGAGACTTACTACTTTATCAATTCGGAAGAGCCGCTAGTCATTGTGGTATTTACTATGCGAATAATATCTATCAGAGTATAAACCTGGTCGGAGTACACCGAGTATACTACAAAGACGGATTATGGGCGAAGAGAGTAAGATATAATTTTAGGATAAAGTATGTCTAAATTAACTTCACTAGCGTTAGGAGTAGTTGGAGCAGTAATTGGTTTTGTAGTATCTGGCTACAATCCCTATGGTGCCTGGATTGGATTCTCTATAGGCATGGGTATTGGAACTATCATTGATCCGATGACTCCTGACATGCCTAGTCCTGGCGAGCCTATGGGTGAGCTAGAAGTAATGACTAACATCGAAGGGATACCATTTCCCGATGTACTAGGTACTACTAAGATGTCAGGCAATTTATTTTACTACGGAGGAAATTACAGAACAGAAATTACAGAAGAAGTAGATGGTGGCGGTGGGTCCGGTGGAGGAGGAGGAGATGATGAAGCAGTAACAGGCTATAGGTATTACTTATCCTGGGCTATGGGATTTTGTCTAGGTCCGATAGATACTCTCTATACTGTTTGGGCCGATAACGATATTGTATGGTCCGGAGCTATACCAGTAAGTGAAGCAACTAATGGAGAAGTAACAATAGCTCTAGGTGTGGGAGACCGTGGAGAGTGGCCTGGAGATAGTCAAAGTAGTACGGGAGAGTTTATCGGAGATACTGGTCTAGCTACTGGCGACCAGGCAGCAGATGAAGGATTCATGGGGTTAATGACTTTCTACTTTGGTACGGAGGATCAAACAATACCTAATAGTCAATTAACTGCATTGATGTTAAGTGATGGAAAGATAGAAGACTCTACTTGGGCGTTGCCTTATAGAAGACAAGTATATGCCTACATGCATAACACTCATATAGGTGATTATAATAGATGTCCTACTATAAAGATAGTAGTACGTAAAGCTCCGGAGTGTTCATTCGATACCTAGTCAATGGGAACTTACGATAATATAAATGTTACTCTAGGAGAAGGTAGTTATCCTTTTAACTACAATCCGGTCCATGCCGTATGGCAGACCTTGAAGATGGTGGGTCTACCGGAGACATGGCTAGATTCTGTTTCATTTCTAGCAGCAGCAGAAGTAGTATATGATGAAGGTACTGGCATAAGTATGAACATGAGAGATCACCAACCATGTTTGACTTATGTAAGAAGTTTACTTTCTCATATAAATGGTATTCTCTTCTATGGTGCTGATGGTACACTTCACTTGAAGTTAATTAGAGATGACTACACGGTTGGTAATTTACAGGTAGTAGATATAGATACTTTACTAGATGACCCGATGATTGAGAGAGGTAGTTGGATGGAGACAACTGGTGAAATTCAAATTCAATATAGTCAAATAGGTGAGCCAGAAGATGATGAAACTAAAGTTTGGGTATGGACCACAACCACTACTACATGAAGAGTAATATGTTATGCAATATGACTCATTCTACGATGAAGACGGTCCAGGGTACTTTGACTACAATCCGGTTCATGCTGTATGGTATCTACTAGTACAAGGGGGGTTTCCAGAAAGTGTCCTTAACTCCGAGTCATTCTTAGCAGCAGCAATAACAGTACATGGAGAAGGAACAGGAATAAGTAGTAGGTTAAATAACTCTATAGACATTAAGGCATACATAGAACAAATACTAAATCACATTAGAGGATTACTACTTTGGGGAAACGATGGAAAGTTTCATATAGTACTTATAAGAGATAATTATTTAGTAGAAGATTTGCCGGTAGTAAATCCAAACGTAATGCTCGAAGAGCCAATGATAGATAGATTATCCTGGCCGGAGACATACGGTGAAATTCAAGTACAGTATAACAAAAGAGTTTATCCTCCGGCTAACTTGCGGTATTTTCAGGAAGCAGTAGAAGTAATTCGTAAAGGTAAACCATACATAAGAAATTATCAGGAAGTAGTAGAAGTAATTCGTGAAGGTAGACCCTATGTAGCTAATTACCAAGAAGCAGTAGAAGTACTCCATCAAAATGTTTATGCTTATCTGGATGACATAGCAATACTGTGGGATATAGCTAGTACTACTACCACAACGACAACAAGTACTACAACGGTTTAGGAGTAATAATGGCTCTAGTATTTTGTGATGGCTTCGACCACTTAGGCAAATGGGAGGATGACTCTACTCTAGGATATACCGCAGACAATCAGTTATTCTATAAGTGGGAACATGGTTGGGATCAGGGCGAACCTGAGATAACGCATAGAGCTAGTACTCAGAGAAGACCGGCAATGAATAGTAATCCGATAGGTCATTTGGTTTGTAATAGTCTCTACTACCCTGCTTGGATTTATAGGCACTTTAACGAAGCACATTACGATACTCTTATATTTGGATTTGCTTTTCTAGGTAGACCAGGATTTAATCAGCCGAACTCTCCAATAATTACTTTCTATGACTACGATGGAAATGTTATAGTCAATGTGTATCCTATAGACGGTAATGGTAGAGTTAAAGTAAGTGTAGTAGAAGGAGTAAGTGTAGACTATTACTACCTTAATGATATAGTCACATACTACTCTGCTATCAATATTACTCAAGAAAATACTTGGTATCATTTTGACTGCAAAATAGTTTTCAATAAAACTACTGGTGGGAGTATTCAAGCACGAATAAACGAAACCGATGTTATAAATCAAACAGGTATAAGGACTTACAATGCAAGTGGAGACAGTCTAGGTAATATGTCTTTTACTCAGGTCAAGGTTGAGAAACAATTACATAATACTTTTTATATGGATGACTTCTATGTACTAGACGGAGAAGGTACTGTAGCCAATGACTTAATCGGAGATGTAAGAGTAGATACTATATATCCAGATGCACCAGGTAACTACACTAACTTTGACCCTACTCCTAGTAGTAATGCTAATTGGGAGAATGTAGTTCCATTATATTTTGATCGTTATGTTTGGCCCAACCATTATCTGCTTCGGGAATATTACTACTCAGGAGTAGGCATAAACTTTGCTACCTACAATGAAGCAGAGGGAACAATAAGAGATAGCTATAACCTAGAGTCATTGTCTGCACTAGATAAACCTGTGTATGGTATACAGACAAACTCTACTTTTCGAAAAACTGATGCAGGAAAAAAACAAGTAGAGCAATTCATTAGGGTATCGGCAACAGATTACGATTCAGGAAGAGTCATTGATGTTCCCGATTGGAGTAAAGTATATACTTATCCGGTGACTGTAAATCCATTTACTACTAATGCCTGGACCGAGAGCGAAATCAATGCTTTAGAGTCGGGCATAAAGATTGTCACTTAGGAGAAGAGATGGTAGCAATAGATTTTAAAGCAGCATTAGGAAATCCTACTAGTGTAGATCATGCGAACATAGAGATACAAGGCATGAGAATTAGTAGAACTGTAAAGATGGGTCTCTTTACTACTAATAAAAATGCTGTAGAAATGGGGGATTACTTACTTTCAAAAGAGAGCTACCCTGTAGCTAAAGTTCGCTTTACTGCTAACCGAGATGTATTTAGACTACAGCCTGGCGATGTGTTCAAGTTAGTACTTCCTAAGTATGGTATACAGGAAATGATATGTCGTATAGCTATGATCGAAGAAGAAGACGTAGAGACCGAGAAGATAGCAATTACAGCAGTAGAGGAATCGGTCCATGCTACGATGCCAATTACTACATACACTGAGCCAGTAAATACTAGGAGAGGAAGAGATTCTGGAAGGATAGCAGTAGTCACTCCGATTAGGATAGTAGAAGTACCTTACTCTTTTGATGGAGAGAAGGTGGGAGTCATCTTTTTAATTCCTACAATGACAGGGAATGAGACAGGCTACCATTTGTATATGTCTATAGATGGTACGGAGTACTACAAGTTAAAGACAGGAAATCTTCTCGATGTTTACGGAACTCTGGCTAGTGCTTATCCAGAGACTAGTACTATAGATGATGAAATAGGAGTAACTGTAAATTTTACTTCGTCTCAGAATACCGATATAATGCAGTCTATAGGTAGAGTAGATTTATATGGAAATAGAAACTTAGCAGTAATTAATAATGAGATAATGACTATACAACTGGTTATACCTATTACTGCTACTCAGTATAAATTTACCGGAGTGTATAGGGGAAGGTGGGGAACAGTACATACTAGTCATGCTATTAACTCACCGTTCTATTGGGTAAGGAATAGAACACCTCTAGTTAATGGACAGTTTATGATTGGTTCTACCAGGTACTTCAAACTAATCTCATATAGCTCTAGTCAAGCAGGTGCGCTATCCGCAGCTATAGTAAATTCTCATACCTTTACTGGTGAAGCATATACTCCGTATGAAGTAATTAACTTGAAAGCAAATGGAGAGAATTATAATCCTCTGTATGACTCAGAAGATATAGTACTTACCTGGACCCCAAGAGTAAGAGGAGCCGGAACAGGGTTAGGTGATCCTAGTATTGTTACTGATGCAGCACAAACTCACGAAGGAAAGTTTAGAGTAACTATAGATGTAGGAGGAAGTACTGTAAGGACTGTGGAAGACCTGGAAGTATATACTTATAACTATACGGCAGCAAATATCATAGCAGACAATGGGAAGTACATTAGTCCTATAACTGCAAATGTGACTAACTACATTGTAGGTGCTGGTAGTATAGAATATGAATCAGATGAAACGAGTGTAGTAATTCGTAGGTTAGCGTATAGTACTACAACTACTTCTACGACAACTACTTCTACGACAACTACTACAACCACTTAGGAGTAATCATGGCTACAGACAAGTACGGATTTGAGAATGTCTCTATAGGTACTACCGGATGGAATGGTATTATAGATAATAATACAGATGACTTCGATACTCATTTACATACCAGGCTACTAGTTACTCTAGAGCAAGGTGTAGGAGAAGCACAAACAGTTTGTCTAGGTCCAGGTGGCAAGGGAAGACTCGCAAGAAGAGGAAGTGACTCTGACCGTAAACCTGCATTGGGTGTAGCTATAGAGAGTGGTATAGTAGATGACGAGATAAGAGTTCAGCGAGTCGGTCCTTTTACTTCTACTGTTTATAACTTCACGAAGATCGGGAGACCTGTATATCTAGGGGATACCCAGGGAAGTGTAACTCAGACGAGACCGGCCACTGATATTCAGTTTATAGGAATAGCTACTGCTGCCACCACTATACTGCTAGGTGGTAATGTAATGGTAGAAGATTACCAGGCACCTAGTACTACAACGACAACTACTTCTACTACTTCTACGACAACAACCGTGACCACCACTACAACTACATAGGAGTAAAGTAAATGACTATACTTATGATGGAGGGGTTTGAATCTTTAACCGAAGCGGCTGATGTTGCCGGTTCTTCCTTAGTCTCTGATAGATGGACGATTCAGAGTAGTAATACTAGATTTGGAACTGATTACTCTAGGTGGTCTGGAGGAGTAGGATTTAAGTCAACTCTTTATGACGGATATGTAAGAAGTAGGTTTCCTCTCCCTAACCCATTCACTGTAGGATGGGCAATGTGGAGGCCAGTAGGTTCAGCTAGTTATCATGCCAGTAGAAATACTTTTATGGCGTATGATGGTGCTAGTCAGCAGAATGGTTCTCTTGGTTCGGTTGGAGCAGAAGTATTTGTTGAGCAACCTAATTCCCTAGGACATACTTTTTCTACTACTGGTCTAATATTAGGAGGAGTATGGCAGTATTGGGAAGTAAAGTTTTATTCTCATGCGTCTGCCGGTTATTGTGAAATAAGAATTAATGGAGTAGAAGCAATTAATGTTACCGGAAAAAATTTTATGAACGCTGTTGATATTGCAATCTCTTTTAGAATAGGATTATGTTATGATCTGTCACCGACTTATATAGATGATGTATATGTAACTGATGGGGAGTTTCTTGGTCCAGTAAAAGTAAAGACATTTAAGCCTGACTCTGATGGAACGTATACTGACTTTGCTCCTAGTGCTGGAAGTAATTATGAGAATGTGGATGAGATACCGTATGATGGGGACACTAGTTATAACCAGGGAAATGCTATAGGGGATAAAGATACTGTGCAGTATACAGTAGGAGCATTAGGTGGGCCAGTTAAGGCAGTACAGCTTGCTAGTGTAAGGAAGAAGTCTTCTATAGCTACAGCTAGAGTTAAAAATTTAATTAGGAGTAATAGTACTGATTATCTTAGCAGTAGCGAAGTCAATATGCAGACAGATTATGTAGAGGACGTAGAAGTATATGAAGATGATCCCGATGACTCTAATCCGTGGACACAAACTAAAATAGAAGCAGCAGAATTTGGGTTACAAATTACCTCACTATCTACTACCACCACTACTACCACGACATAATGACTAATGGCAAACGTCAGAAACACACAGAATCTTGTAGAAGTACTCTATGGCGATAGTCATGCTAATGTTAGGAGTACTCAGACATTAATAGAAGTACTCCACGGTGATGCTCATGCTAATGTAAGACAGACACAAACTTTATTAGAAGTACTTTTTGCAGTAACAACTACTAGTACAACGACTACTACAGTCACTACAACAACTGTTCCTGGGAGTATTTGTTATGGACATGATACAGCAGTAGAAGAAGATAATATAGAAGACTTTACAGGTAAGTGGGAAGGGCCAGGAACTATATCAGGGAGTGGAGACTCAGAGAAAGTACAGTTTTATGTAGGCCAGTATAAAAGATTAATTGCTCCTCATTACTACGGAACAGGTCAGGCAGTAGTAAAACTTAATAAGTATCAGACAGGCGATAATGTTTCTATTTACTACAAGACAGCCGGAAGTCCTGGAGCAATCGGAGCAGCAGAGTGGAGTGATTATTCAGGAGAGTTTACTAGTCAAGGGTTTGTAGATGTTTTACTAGGAAGGAACTATGACCCAAACATTACGACTAGTACTACGACTAGTACTACTACCGTAACTACAACTACAATTACTGCCCCTATCTATACAGTATGGGACAGAGTATCTGCAATCGGTGGAAGTTGGGGTGACTCCACCTACAGTAGTGAAATTAATTATAGGTTAAAGTTAGCCGCTGCCGATATGAGTAATGGAGGCACCGGAACAGAAGTAAGAATTTTAATTCAAGGACATGGTAGCAGCAGTACTGGTATTGATGGAGTATCTTTTGGGGAGCAAAATGGAACGACAGATGACTATGCTAGTACTCCAACAAGATTTACTTTTAGTTCAAGTAACACAACCACTATCACCGCAGGGAGTAGCAAATGGACAGATTGGGTAGCAATGGATATAGACGATACCAAAAGTTTTTTACTCCATGTGTATCAAGTTAATCGTACTAATTACTACCCATACATCTCTGGTACTTCTTTTAGAGAAAGACCTGGAACCGGAGATGATACGATGTTAGTAACAGTAACAGGTTATAGTGATCCGGGATATCATTATTTTATAGAAGAAGTACAAATAAGAGCTATTGTATAGAGTCATTATGGCGTTACTAATACTAGAGGGATTCGATCACAACGACCGTGTAAGGAGAGAAGTAGAATGAGCATTATATGGTGCGGTGGCGAAGATGTAGATTTTTTAACTCTACAAGATATTGTTTACAGTTACACTACTGCCTATCGTAGAGCTAATTACTCTAGAGTCGCTATGGAAGTTGCGGCTACTTGGGGGAGCTACTTGCTCTCTCCTTACATTACTCCGGTGTCTTCTGTGTGGATGCACTGTTTTCTGAGGGTTGGAAGTTGGGGCGCATCTACTAGTTATATAACTATGAGTATGCGTAAATTTGCGTCAAATACTCATATAGGAATAGGACCAGTTGATAATGGAGACTTGTCTATAATAAAATACGATGGTGTTTATACTACTTTAGCCTCAGCAGTAAGTCCAGGGATGGGAGATGGTACTCTTCATCTTATAGATGTTCAGATAATAAATTATGGACCTAGCGGAACGGTTAAAGTCTGGAATAATGGTACTCTATGTATGAGCTACACTGGAGCCATTGCAGGGAACGGAGAAACTACTCTAGACCAATTCTATATTTATGGTTCTGATTATGCTTCTCATCCTTGGGGTCATTACTCCGAGATGATAGTAGCAGATGAAGACACAAGAGCAATGAGTCTAAAGACTCTAGTTCCCGAAGCAGCCGGTGACGCTAACGAATGGACAGGAGCATACACCGATGTAGATGAAGTAGAAACCGATGATGCTGACTACATATATACTTTCGATGGTAGTAAAAGTCTTCAACTAAATCTTACTGGTAGTCCTGTCGGAATCCATAAGATCAAAGCAGTAAAAGTAATTGGTAGAATAGTAGCTTCAAACCCACGATTAGATGTTAAACTAGGAGTAAAGACAAACTCAGTAGTACACTTAGGGAATCAAAGAGGATTGAGTCCTTCATTTCAACCATATAATGAAATGTTCCAAAGTAATCCAGAGACAGCTAGTGATTGGACAGAGAGTGACATTGACTCCTTGCAGATAGCTTTTCAAACCGTGTCTACAACAACTAGTACTACAACAACCACGTAGGAGTAAAGTAAATGAGTTTAATATTTATGGATGGTTTCAGTACTTACGGAACCAACGAAGCATTGACTGTTAGGAGAGGTTGGATGTATATTGTCTCATACGGCTTTGTCTTAGATACAGAAGGGAGAT
>Ga0307379_10008150_pt1 | contig 14169 bp, 14 predicted proteins | sample UN2MG_FD_202237 | JGI IMG/M metagenome (GOLD analysis project Ga0307379, IMG submission 202237) | Soil microbial communities from Risofladan, Vaasa, Finland - UN-2 | ecosystem: Environmental > Terrestrial > Soil > Coastal area > Acid sulfate soil | place: Finland: Risofladan, Vaasa | collected...
TTCTATAAAAACGACTTAGACTGGCTGGGGCGCCAGGATTCGAACCTGGGATCACGGGATCAAAACCCGGTGCCTTACCGCTTGGCTACGCCCCAATATCGCGCGCATCTAAAAGAGCGCCCCTCGCCTTCTCATACATATGGCGAGCGGCTGCCCTCCTACCAGTATCGGGCCCGCGGAGCAACGCCGCGCGCGCGCCCCACGCCTCAGTCCGGCACCGGTTTAGGCGGAGCATGGGCGATCGCCTGCTCGACCGACTTGGCATAGCGCACCAATGGCTTTTTGAGCCCCACCTGCAACAGCTCGCGCCGCACGCCCGGCGCCGCGCCGGCGAGGAAGACCAGGGCGCCCGCCTTGGTTAGCTTTTCGGCGAATCTTAGCAGAGACTTGGCCGCGGTGCTGTCGACCATCGGCACCTCGGAAAAGTCGAGCACAAGCACGCGCGGGCGCGAGCCAATCCGCTCCAGGACGCCGCTGACGGCGGCAACCGCGCCAAAAAAGAACGCCCCGCTGATGCGGTAAACGACGACATCCCGGTCGGCCAATTCCGCCGGGTCATAGGACGTGCGGCCTGCGTAATCATCGGCCCTGTCCTCGGCGATCAGGGGCGCCTCGCCTGCCACCTCCACGCTTTCGGCCATGCGGTGAAGGAAGATGAAGGCGCCGAGCACCACGCCCACGCCGATACCGGTGGTGAGATCGACGAACACGGTCAGCAGGAACGTGGCGAGCAGGATGAGCCGGTCGCCCCCGGAAGCGCGCAGCAGGGCGATGAAGTCGTGACGCTCGGACATGTTCCAAGCGACGACGGCGAGCACCGCGCCCAAGGCGGCAAGCGGGATGTAGCCGGCAAGGGGCGCCGCCACCAGCATGAACACGAGCAGATAGCCAGCATGCAGAATGCCGGAAACCGGCCCCTTGGCGCCGGCGCGAATATTGGTGGCCGTCCGGGCGATGGCGCCAGTCACCGGAATGCCGCCGAACACGGTCGAGCCGACATTGGCCACGCCTTGCGCCACGAGTTCGCAATTGGAGCGGTGACGCCGGCCGGACATGCCGTCGGCGACCACCGCGGACAGCAGGGACTCAATGGCGCCGAGAAGCGCGATCGTCACCGCGTCAGGGAGCACCGCCTGGAGCTTGGCGAGGCTGAAGGACGGCAGCGACGGATCGGGAAGGCTGCGCGGCAGCGCGCCGAATCGGGAGGAGATGGTGGCGACGTCGAGATTGAGGGCCCAGGCGATCCCCGCGGCGGCAATCACCGCGATCAAAAAGCCCGGCCATGTCGGCCGCCATCGCCGCAAACCGACAATGATGCCAAGGGCCACGGCGCCGATCGCCAGCGCTTGCCCATTGACCGTGGCCCGCGCCTCCCACATGGCGTTGAGCTTGGGCAGGAAGGCGGCGGGCTCGCTCGCGAGGTCGAGGCCAAGCAACTCCTTCAGTTGGCTGGCGAAGATGATGACGGCGATGCCGGCGGTGAAGCCGACCGTCACCGGAAAGGGGATATATTTGATGTAGGTGCCGAGCTGCAAGAATCCGGCCGCGATGAGAATCAGTCCCGCCACCAGGGTGGCGAGCACCAGCCCGTCATAGCCGTGCCGTTCGACAATGGCCGCGATGATGACGATGAAGGCGCCGGCCGGGCCGCCGATCTGGAAGCGGCTACCGCCAAGCGCCGAGACGAGAAAGCCGCCGATGATGGCCGTGAACAGCCCCCGCTCCGGGCCGACGCCGGAGGCGATGGCGATGGCCATGGACAAAGGCAGCGCGACGATGGCGACCGTCAGGCCGGCGACCGCGTCGGCGCGGAAGTCCTTCAGGCCATAGCCTTCGCGCAGCACCGTGACGAGTTTCGGCGTGTAGAGTTCGGCGAAACTCGGGCCGTGCCGTCGTTTGGACCTCAAGGAGGCCTCCCTCATATGTGGGGCACATTTGAAACAGCACGAGGCCAGGACCACGGGCCCCGGGGGGCGAGCATAAGCTTGCGGCGGTTGCCCGTGGCAGCAAATCGAGACAAAGCCTGGCGGATTGATGTTGGGGATAGCCCGCTGGGCAAATTGCCACAATGCGCCCTCGTGGCGCGAGGACCGGGGAACCGCCCGCCCCTCACCGAGCCTCACAGCCTTTCTTGCGGGCTAGCGCCTTGCCGTCTATATACGTCCGTCTTCAGCTAAGCGGAGTGTGGCGCAGCTTGGTAGCGCACCTCGTTCGGGACGAGGGGGTCGCAGGTTCAAATCCTGCCACTCCGACCACCATCTTGGATGGCGGTGCTTGGCTGAAACGGTGCGCAAAGCCCGCGAAACGCGTCAAAATGCGCCCTCAATCCCACTCTTCCAGTCACATTTTGCGCAAGAATCCATGAGACCGTTAACGCTGCCAAATAGGTAGCGCTGCTGCCCGGCCGCCGCTTCGCTAAGATGCCGCGCGGGTTCACCAGAAGACCAACAACAATTCGAGACCATGTCGGCGGAGCTTGCATTCAATCGTAGCGTGGACGTCGACTACGGCGTGGCCGAGGAGGTCGCGCCCGAGGTCCGGCGCATCGTCGCCAACAATCCGGGCCCCTACACCTTTCTCGGCACCAACACCTATATCGTCGGCTCGGGCCAGGTCGCGGTGATCGATCCGGGACCGGCCGACGCGGCCCATCTCGCGGCGATCGCCAAGGCGACCCGGGGCGAGCGGATCAGCCATATTCTCATCACCCACAGCCATCGCGACCATTGCGACGGCGCTCTCCCGTTGCAGGCGATGCTCGGCGGCGAGATCGTCGCCTTTGGTCCGACCGGCGCGGCACGCGGCGCCGGCACGACGGGCCTCGGCGACACTTTCGTCAACGCCGCTTTCACGCCGGACCGCCCTGTGGAAGACGGCGACACCGTGAAGGGACACGGCTTCGCGCTCGACGTGCTGCACATGCCCGGACATGCGCCGGACCATCTGTGCTTCGCCCATGTGGGCAAGCGCACGGTGTTCACCGGCGACCACGTGATGGGCTGGAACACCACCGTGATTGCGCCGCCCGAGGGCAACATGGCCGAATTCATGGCCTCGCTGGAAAAGCTGATGCAGCGCCACGACAAAACCTTTCTGCCCGGTCACGGCGGGCGGATCCAAACGCCGCAGCGCGTGGTCCGCGCTTATATGACCCATCGGAAATGGCGGGAGCAGAGCATTCTCGCCTGCCTCGACGAGGGGCTCGGTACGATCCCGCGCATCGTGGCCAAGCTCTATGGCGGGCTCGACGCCGAGCTCAAAGAGGCGGCCGCGCTTTCGGTGCTGGCCCATCTCGAGCATCTGATCGCCCGCGACATGGTGACCGCGGAAGGCGCCCGCGACGGGCTTAGCGCCTTTTACGTGCGCCCCGCCGCCGGGCCTTCTTCGTAACCTCTTTGGCCGGCGCGGCGACTGGTTCCTCTTCTTTCTTCGGAGCCGCCTGCTCCAGCACCGTCTTCTCGCCCTTCTCGAGTGCGGCATTCACCTCGCCGTAGAGCGCCCGGATGCGATCGGCGTTGGCGCCGAAATCATGCATGCCGTAGCGGGAGGCCGAGCGAACATCGATCAGCGTGTGCGCGTCGTCGCCCTTGACCCTGACCACCACGTCGTCGGTGAAGCCCATGATCATGCTCCGGTCGGTGGCCTCGATACGGCCGATGCCGCTCTCGCCGGGAGTCTCGTTCACGACAACCGTCCAGCCGAGGCGTCCGACCGCTTCATTCACCAGAACGAACACCTCCGGCGCCGAACGCTCGAGATACATGGGGCCGATATCGCCATAGGCCTCGGCCTGCATCGCCGATTTTTCGGCGTCGGGATTGACGAGCGGATTGGCGTCGCGGAGACGCTCGTTCACCAGGACGGTGAATTGAAGCGGATCGGCCGGCGTCGTCTGCACATCGGTGAGCGGGGGCAAGAGCACGGCCTTGAAAAGAAAATACACCGGCAGCGCCAGCCCGATCAGACCCAGCACGATGGCGCCGAAGTCCTGCGCCGCGCCAGTCTGGCCGCCGAACCAGATGCGAATGAGCGAGGCCACGGCGATGATGACGGCGATCAGCATGCCGACCATCGAGACGCCGATCAGATTGATGGCCGCCGGCGTGCCCAGCCCGAAGAAGCGGTGCAGGGTGACGGTCAGGATGAGGAGCTGCAGGAAGAACAGCGCCATGCGCCGCGCCCATTTAGCCTCGCGCGCCTCCCTGATCTCGAAGCGCGCGGTCGAATACCGGTCCATGGAATAGCTCGCCGTCACGTCAGCCGATCCTCATGCTGAAATCCGCCGTTGCCCATAGTCTAATCGCTAAATGGAAGCCGTGGCAGGTTTGTGATGGCGGCAAAGGACTGAACGCCGATCACGGATAGAGGCGCGTCTTGGTCCAGGCGTCCTCCGGACCCGCGCGGCGGAACACGATTCGGTCGTGCAGGCGGAAATTGCCGCTCTGCCAGAACTCGATCTCGAGCGGTATCACCCGGTAGCCGCGCCAATATGGCGGCCGCAGCACCTCGCCGCCGTCGAACTCTTCGGTCAGACGCTGAACGCCCTCCTCCAAGGCGGCGCGGCTCTCAAGCGGCCGGGACTGGCTCGATGCCCAGGCGCCGATGCGGCTTTCACGATGGCGCGTGGCGAAATAAGCATCCGCCTCGGCCTCGGTCACGGGCTCGATGGGGCCACGAATGCGGATCTGGCGCCCCAGGCTCTTCCAGTAGAAGAGCAGCGCCGCCTTCGGGTTGGCGGCAAGCTCTAGCCCCTTGGCGCTGCCGCAATTAGTATAGAAGACGAAACCGCGCTCGTCGGCGCCCTTCAACAGAATCATCCGCACATTCGGCAGGCCGTCGGCGTCCGCGGTGGCGACCGCCATGGCCTCGGGATCGGCGGGCTCGGACTTTTCCGCCTCGGCCAACCATTGCCGGAACAGGGCGAAGGGCTCCTCGGCGGCAGTGAAATCCGCGGTTTTCCGTGTCTGACCGTCCATCATCACTTGCTCGCTCGTCGTCGAAAAAAAATCCCGTCCGGACACGGGCATTTACGTTTTGCTCACTCTGATAGGCCAACATGAGGTCAGTTGATAGTGGGCGTGGGGGAATACAGTATCCGCGTCAGAGTTTGGGGACGAGTTGTTATGCGTACGTTCCATAGGAACGCCCCTATCATTGGGGTGGGCGCTCTAGTGTTGTCAGTATTGTTGCCCACCCCATCTCCTCTCATGGCCGAGGAGAATGGGGCACAAGATGTTGCGGTGGTGACCACCGGTCATACACCGCAAGGCCACATTGCACCGCAAGGCCACATTGCACCGCAAGGCCAAACTGCGCCGCAAGGCCAAACTGCGCCGCAAGGCCTCAATCTGCTGAAATCCAGCCTCAATCAAAGTGACCGTAAGGTCGCGCTTCAGGCGTTGCAGATGGCTCTCACCGAGCTCGGCGACGGGGTGACGCTGGTGTGGCGCCGCCAGGCCAGCCAGCTCGCGGGGCGAATCAAGCCCGTGTCGGCGTTCCGCGACGATCAGGGGCGCATTTGCCGCCACGTGCTCTATTCGCTCGCCCTCGGCGCTTACGAAAAGAAGATCGAGGGCGTCGCCTGCCGTGAACAAGACGGCCGCTGGGCGATCGCAGGCTAGAGGGGTTCCCATGTCCGGCTCCCAGACGCGCACCGATGTGCCATCCACCCTGCCCAACGGCAAGGACCGCGACCTTCAAGGGCAAAGCCTGCGGTTCACGCCGCTGCGCAGCCATGTGTTGCGGGCGCGGGCCCTGAAGAAAGAGACCCGCGGGGAACTGGCCCTGTCCCGCCTGATCCCAACACCGCGCCCTCAAACTTAAGGCGCGCGGCCGGCTCGGCCAGGGGGACGCATTTTCTTGCGGCGCCGGGTCAGTCAGCGCGGGCATTCGGCCAGCGTGTATAGAATTGACCGGAAAAGCTGTCCACTTCGGCCTAAGAGAGTCTTGGAGGCACTTAAAGTTGTCCCCCAATCCCTAGACCTTGGGCCGTTTTGAGCGGCCCCTTTTTTTGTGCCGGGTTCCGATGTCTCATTTTGCTCAGACCTGGGGGCGAAAGGTGCCCAAATGACCATGGACCCAAAGCGCGGCGCATCTGAGGCTCAGATCGCTATCCTTCCCCGTCCGGGAGTGGGATAGCGATCTCCCCGCCGCATCCACCCCCTCCCCGATTTCCCGTATCTGCCGTCCCGGCCGCCAACCCCGGGCTCTCAGGGGTGAAAATCCTTCCGGCCCTGCGCGCGCGGCATGTATAAAGCCCCGACTTCAGGCATCAAGGAGGGGTAATGGGCGAGCGCGGAAATCTCATGGCTGGCAAGCGCGGTATTGTGTTTGGCGTGGCCAACAACCGCTCCATCGCTTGGGGTATCACCAAGGCCATCACCGAGCAGGGCGCCGAGGTCGCACTCACCTATCAGGGCGAGGCGATAAAGAAGCGGGTCGAGCCGCTCGCCAAGGAGGTTGGCTCGAAGCTCGTGCTGCCGTGCGACGTCACCGACCAGCCTTCCGTTGATGCGGTGTTCGACGCACTTAGCCGCGAATGGGGCTCCATCGATTTTCTGGTTCACGCCGTCGCCTTCTCCGACAAGGAGCAGCTCGATGGGCGCTATGTGGACACGACGGAGGAGAACTTCGTCCAGACGCTGCTGATCTCCTGTTACTCCTTCACCGCGCTCGCCAAGCGGGCCGAGGCGCTCATGCCGAATGGCGGCTCGCTGCTGACGCTGACCTATTACGGCGCCGAGAAGGTGATGCCCCATTACAACGTGATGGGCGTGGCCAAGGCGGCGCTCGAGGCCAGCGTGAAATATATGGCGATGGATCTCGGCAAGACGGGGATCCGCGTCAACGCCATCTCCGCCGGTCCGATCAAGACCCTGGCCGCCTCGGGCATCGCCGACTTCCGCTACATCCTCAAATGGAACGAGAACAATTCGCCGCTGCGGCGCACGGTGACCATCGAGGAAGTCGGCGGCGGCGGGCTTTATCTGCTGTCGGATCTGGGGCTCGGGGTCACCGGCGAGGTGCTGCATATCGATGCCGGCTACCACGTGGTCGGCATGAAGGCCGAGGACGCACCCGACGTCTCCGTGGGGAAGGAATAAACGCACTTAAATGGCTTGGGACGCGGGACAGAGTCCCGCGTCCCTTTTCAGTCTGACGCTTAGCCGACGCGGAACACCGCACCGGCGACCGAGCGCGGACGCTCGCGGACGCGGCCATCGTCATTGCCCGACTTCACGATCCACTGACCGTCCTTCGTGCGCCCGGTGATCATGCCCACATGGTGCGACCACACCACCACGGCGCCGACACGCGCGTTGGAGGGACGCCCCCAACTGGCCCAGTTGCGCGCAAGGTTGAGCTCGGGACCGCCGCCCTTCTGGGTCCGCATCCACCAGCCGCACCAGCGCGCCGGCTTCGGGCCGATATTGAAGTGTGCGGCCTTGGAGGCCTTGGCGGGCCTCTGCGAGGCACCGTCCGCAAACGGCGACGGGAAGGCTCCTGCGGGGACAGCGGCAAGCGAACTCGCCAGGACCAGGACAGTGAACATCGTGAAGAACGCGTGCGTAAGACGCATCGGCTACTCCATTACTGATTGTGGGGGGTTGAAGAACCGGCGACGATTCAAGCCGGTCCGCGCCTTGGCGCGTGCAGTCAACCTATGGAAAAATAAGACGAAAACTCGCCCTGGGCGCGGCCCCGAGGCGTCCATTTGGGGGCCCGGCCGCCACCAAAGCGGGCTCAACCGGGCAAAACCCGCAGGTTCCAGCCGTTTGACCCTTCACGCGCCCTCGACGACAAGCCGCTGGAGAGACGCCATGTCGCACGCGGCACCAAGAACCCGTCCCCGCTTTATCCCCGTGGGCTAAAGCGCGCGTAGAATACCACCACCTCGTCCACTTGAAGGGGCGCTTTCGCGAGGCGTGCGTGACAGCGGGACGGGGTGCGGCGCCTGCGGGCTTCACACGCGGTGAAGCACTCGAGCGGCATCGGGGCTCCCCCCGGGACCACTAGGAGTCCCCGCCAGGAGCTGGCTGGGACGTGTTCGTTGCGCTACCGGCCTTCGGCCACCTTGAGCGCGTTTGTTGCGCTCACGGGCTGGTGGCCAACTAAGTGCGACGGACAAGGCAAAGCGGGGCCCGACGCTGGAAAGACGCTGCAAATGGCATGCGCTTGGGGTCGTTGCAGCCGCGCATTTTTGATGCGCTATCGCTTCGCTATTTGAGCACATGTGGCGCGCCGCGAGGCACCCGCGTGTCCCCGCCAAGGGACACGACACCAATACGGACTGCGCTTCTCGGCGCGCCATCCCCCTCACCGAGGGGGCTCTTTGACAAAGGCCGGACGCCCCTGGCGCCGCGGTAGCGATGAGGCGTGCCTTCACTCTCCTGCGTCATTGCCAGGCTTGTCTTGAGCCTGCGCCCGGGCCGACGAAGCCGGACCCGGGTGGCAATCCAATTGGGAGTCAGCCATCGCCGCTAGGCCCCAGTGGATGCCCGGAACAAGTCCGGGCATGACGACGTGAGACTTCCCGGCAATGACGAAGCGAGGAAGAAAAAAAGGACGAAAGGGTTTGTTGCCGACTGGGCTGCTAGGATCGGGCAACTAGACGCAACGAACTCACGCCCCTAAAAGAACCTATGTCGCACAACAGTTTCGGCCATCTTTTCCGGATCACCACCTGGGGCGAAAGCCACGGGCCGGCGATCGGCTGCGTGGTCGATGGCTGCCCGCCCGGCATTCCTCTGACCGCGGCCGAGATCCAGACCTATCTCGACAAGCGCAAGCCCGGCCAGTCGAAATACACGACCCAACGCAAGGAGCCCGACACGGTCGAGATCCTCTCCGGCGTGTTCGAAAGCGAGGGCGGCGAGCAGATGACCACCGGCACGCCCATCGCACTCGAGATCAAGACCCAGGATGCGCGGTCCAAGGATTACGGGGACATCAAGGACAAGTTCCGCCCCGGCCATGCCGACTACACCTATTTCCTCAAATACGGCCTGCGCGACTGGCGCGGGTCGGGGCGCGCGTCCGCGCGGGAGACGGCGGCGCGGGTCGCCGGCGGCGCGGTGGCGCGGAAAGTGGTGCCGGGCTTGCGCGTGCGCGGTGCGCTGGTGCAGGTCGGCCCTTACGAGGTCGACCGCGCCAACTGGGACTGGGACGAGATCGACAACAACCCGTTCTTCTGCCCCGACGCGAAGACCGCCCGCGTGTGGGCCGACTTTCTGGACGAAGTCCGCAAGAAGGGTTCATCGGCCGGCGCCGTGATCGAAGTCGTGGCCGACGGCGTGCCCGCCGGCCTTGGCGCGCCGATCTACGGCAAGCTCGACCAGGACATCGCGTCCGGCCTCATGAGCATCAACGCGGCCAAGGGCGTGGAGATCGGCGCGGGCTTCGCGAGCGCCGCGCTGTCCGGCGAGGAAAACGCCGACGAGATGCGCATGCACCCGAACGGCCGCCCCGAATTTCTGTCCAATAATGCGGGCGGCATCTTGGGCGGCATCTCCACGGGTCAGCCTGTGGTCGCCCGCTTCGCGGTCAAGCCGACCTCCTCAATCCTCACCCCGCGCAAGACGGTGGGGACCGACGGCAGCGATACGGAGGTTTCCACCAAGGGCCGCCACGACCCGTGCGTCGGCATCCGCGCCGTGCCCATCGGCGAGGCGATGATGGCTATCGTGCTGGCCGACCACTATCTCCGCCATCGCGGCCAGACGGGCCAAGGCTGACACGCCGTCCAATGCCGTTCGAGAGTATCGTCATCCTGACCGGCGCCGGGCTCTCAGCCGAGAGCGGGCTTGGCACGTTCCGCGGGCAGGACGGGCTGTGGGACCAGTATAATCTCGACGAGGTGGCCACGCCGGAAGGCTTCGCGCGCAATCCGCCGAAGGTGCACGACTTCTACAATATGCGCCGCGGCTGGCTGAAGACCGCGAAGCCGAACGCGGCCCATCTGGCGCTGGCGCGGTTCGAGCAGGCGCATGGCGGGGAGGTTTTGACCGTCACCCAGAATATCGACGGACTGCACGAGGCCGCCGGCTCCCGGCGCGTGATCCATATGCATGGCGAACTCGGGCGGGTTTTGTGTACCCGCTGCGCCACGAGCTTGCCGTGGACGCAGGGCCTGTCGCTCACGACCGCCTGCCCCGTCTGCCACAAGGGAGGCTTTATGCGGCCAGACGTGGTGTGGTTCGGCGAGATGCCGCGGGAGATGGACCGCATCTCCGCGGCGATCGGCGCGTGCGATCTGTTCGTGTCGATCGGCACCAGCGGCTCGGTCTATCCGGCCGCAGGCTTCGTGGCGGAAGCGCGCCAAGCCGGGGCGCATACGGTCGAGCTCAATCTCGACCCGTCGGATGGCGCCAGGCAATTCGCGGAAGCCCATTACGGGCCGGCGACCGAGGTGGTGCCGGCATTCGTGGAGACACTGCTGCGCGGCTAGCGCTCAAGATGGGCGACGACTTCGATATGGGCCGAGAACAAGAACTGGTCCACCGGGACCAGACGGGTGATCCGATAGCCGCCATCCACCAGAAGGCGCAGGTCCCGCGCGAAGGTGCCGGGATTGCAGGACACGGCAACGAGCCGCTTCACCTTGGACTTGGCCAGTTGCTGGACTTGCGCCAGAGCGCCTGCACGCGGCGGGTCGAACACCACGGCGTCATAGCGCTCGAGCTCCTTCGGGCCGAGCGGCTCGCGGAACAGATCGCGGGGGACGCAGCGCACGGGTTTCAGCTTCGGGGTATGCCGGATGGCCTCTTCAAGAGCGGCAAGGGCGGCCTCGTCGGTCTCAAACGCATCGACCTTGGCTATCTCGCCTAGTGCGACGGTGAAGGTGCCGAGACCGGCGAAGAGATCGGCGAGGCGCTTCGCTTTCCCAACCCCTTCGCGCACCAGTCCAACCAAAACCGCCTCGGCCTCAGATGCGGCCTGAAGGAATACGCCAGGCGGCACCCGGACTTCGGCTGGACCGAACCGCATCACGGGCGGCGCGCCGGGCAATAGGCTGTCACCGTCCACGGTCAGGCGTGCCACGCCGAGGCTCGCGGCTTGGCGGGCCAGCCCGGCCAAGCTTGCCTGCTTCAGACGCACGCCTTCCACCACCACATCGAAACCGTTTGCGGTCTCCGTCACGCCGACGCGCGCCTCGCGCTTGCTGCCGAGAAGCGGCGCCAGCATGGCCTTGAACTTTGGCAGGCGCGCGACGATCCCAGGCGACAGGATCGGGCAGACCTCAATGTCGATGACATCATGGGAGCGGGCGCGGCGATATCCGAGCGCAAACCCCTGGTGGTCGCGCCCCAGGGTCAGCGTGGCACGGCGGCGGCTGCCGAGCGGCACGGGGCGCACCGGCTCGACCTCCGCCTCGAGCCCGCGTGACCACAGCGCTTGCTCCACTTGCTCCTGTTTCCAGCGGAGATAGGCGCTTTCCTCTATATGCTGGAGGGCGCAGCTACCGCACGCGCCGAAATGCGGGCAGACGGGCGCGATGCGCTCAGGCACCGCCGCCAGAACCTCGAGCAGGTCCGCATGCGTACCGTCTGCGTCAAGCTCGATGCGAACACGCTCGCCGGGCAGCGCAAACGGCACGAAGATCGGGCCGTCAGGGCCCTCCGCGATCCCGTCGCCTTGAGCACCGAGCTTTTCAATAGTGACCTCAAGCGCCATCGCAAGATCCATCGCAAGACCCATGACGCGCCCCGATCAGGAATTCCACGTTGCCGCTGCCGCCCTCGATGGGAGACTGGATGATCCCGAGCACGGTCCAGCCCTCGCTCTCAAGAAAGCCGCGCACCCGCTCAACCGCCCGCGCGCGGTCCTGCTCATCGCGGACGATGCCGCCTTTGCCGACGGCCTCGCGCCCGGCCTCGAACTGAGGCTTCACCAGAACCACGAGCCAAGCATCCGGCGCCGCTCGCTTCAGCGCCGCAGGCAGCGCCTGCGTTACGCTGATGAAGCTCACATCGGCGACGATGACGCCCACAGGCTCGGAGATGGCTTGTGTGTCGAGCTTGCGCGCATCGGTCGCCTCCAGGGACACCACGCGGGGATCGGCGCGAAGGCTGGCATGTAGCTGATCGCGGCCCACATCCACGGCATAGACCTTGACCGCCCCTTGGCTGAGCAGCACCTCGGTGAAGCCGCCGGTCGAAGCGCCGATATCGAGCGCCACGCGGCCGTGCGGGTCCAGGCCGAGCGCTGAAAGCGCCGCTTCGAGCTTCAGGGCTCCGCGGGAGACGTAGCTGCCGGCGCCGGGCGCCACGGCAAGGCCTGCATCGTCCGCCACGAGGGCCGCAGGTTTGCACACCACCTCGCCCGCCACGGTGACGCAGCCCCGGCGCACCAGGTCGGCGGCGCGGGCGCGGGTGGGAGCAAGCCCCAGCTCCACCAATCGTCGGTCGATGCGCTTTTTTTTGTAGCTGGCCAAATCCGGTTCTCATATGCTCGCGTCGCGTCGGGAATCCTCGCGCGCGGACGAAGGCCGGGAGCGGCCGGCGCCGCCCAATATACATGCTGCGAAGCGCCCCGCTCGGCGCGTGATCGCGGAGGTCTCGTGAGCCCAGACTCGACGGCTTACCTTTCCGACAAATGCGAAGTCAAAAATCGTGAGGTAGCTGGCGGATATTCCGTCATCGCCCGGCAGGTCATCGACCCCGGCGAGCTTATTGGCGTGTGGAGCGGCCGTATCGTTACGGCCGACCATCTCGACACGCTGCCCGTCGCGATCCGGCGTCACACCGTACAGATTGAGGAGGCGCTTTATCTCGCCTCGACCGAGGAGGACGCACCGCCGGACTTCATCAACCACTCTTGCGAGCCAAACGCGGGGCTCGACGGCCAAATCGCCATTGTCTCCTTGCGGCATATTCTACCCGGCGAAGAGGTGACCATCGATTACGCCATGTGCGATGGCTCGCCTTACGACGAGTTCGACTGCGGCTGCGGCTCAAAGATCTGCCGGGGCAAGGTAACGGGTGACGACTGGCGCAATCCCGCTCTGTGGGAACGCTATGCCGACCACTTCTCGCCTTACCTTCAGCGGCGCATCGATGCCCTGCGGCGCGAGAACGCTTCGCGGCGGCCAAGGCGGAAGGGGGTTCTCGCCCTCGTGGGCGAAACCCGTAGCGGTGTCGGTGGCCGATGAAACCCGGCGACTGTCCCGGGCGCCGGAAGGCGCCTCACTTTCTCCCCTCACTTCGACAATCCTAGGATCGCACCATGCTGCTCATCAGTACCTATGTGGCCCAGAGTCCTATCGAGGGGCTCGGTGTGTTCGCGGACGAGTTTGTGCCGTGTGGAAGCTTGATCTGGAGTCTCAATCCGAAGTTCGACATCTTCGTTCATGAAACCGAGATCGGCGCACTGCCGCCTCATATGCGGGGCTTCATTGCCCGATTCAGCTATCCGCATCTGGATCGGCCAGGCTACCGGGTCGTTGACGCCGACAACGGCCGTTTCATGAATCACAACCTTGCGCCGAACACCGATTTTCGCATCTTCGACAAGGGCTATGCGTTGATCGACATCGCCAAAGGCGACGAGATCACCTGTAATTATCATGAGTTCGACCCGAGCTTCATGGGCTTCCTGCAGGGCCGCGCCGGGGCACCGCACGACGCAGCGCTCCACGCCGGCTCGCCCTAGAGCCGGCTTCGGCTTTCCGCTTGCCGGACCGGAGATATTAATTAACCGCACCCTTGCAAACCGGTCGGCGCGTTTGCCAAGTGATGCCTCGTGGACTAAGCAGGAGCGCCCTTGAACCGCCCGCTTTCCCCTGTTTCGGGGGCGCGGGAAAGCCAGCGAGCTTCCCATGACATTCAACCATACGGTGCGCGCCCTTCTCGCTGCAGGTCTGATCGCGGGATCGCTGCCAGCGGCGGGCTCGGCGGCAGAGACCTCGGTGTGGACCGCTAAGGTGAACGGCGACTTCGTCACGTTGACCTATGGATCACTCAACCCGGACACGAGTCCTCTTGTGATGATTGCCTGCTTCAACAGCATGGGCATCGCCGTGCTCAACGTGCACGCAGACCTGCCTGATATGAAGCTCGGCACGCCGCTTGCGATCGAGTTCACATCGGATGGATTGACGGCGCCTGTCGAGGCTGAAGCCGGACGCGATGAGCCCGGCGACCCCATCTACGGCGAAGCAACAGCTATCGC
>Ga0307379_10008154_pt1 | contig 14164 bp, 15 predicted proteins | sample UN2MG_FD_202237 | JGI IMG/M metagenome (GOLD analysis project Ga0307379, IMG submission 202237) | Soil microbial communities from Risofladan, Vaasa, Finland - UN-2 | ecosystem: Environmental > Terrestrial > Soil > Coastal area > Acid sulfate soil | place: Finland: Risofladan, Vaasa | collected...
AAACTTATTTCTTGTCTGGGGATATGTTATTTGAATTACATGCCGAGAAAATCACGAATAGATGCTCCTGGAGCTTTGCAAAACATCATTGTCAGGAGGATTGGTACAACCTATCGGCAAATCGGTAATTCGTGGCGAGAAGCTGGCAAAAGCTAAGAAATATTCGCTAATTGGCAAATAAGTATAGGTTGGGTACGTCCCTTAAGCTCCCTAAGGATTTTTTAAAGTCAGTCAACCCTCAAAGAAAGCTTCTTTATTTACGTCAGGGATAGTATGTATTTTTACCAAAAAGAAAAGGGGGCCCATGAGACACTTGGCATTGATGCTTTGCGCTATCATTTTTTTGTCGGGACTTGTTGATACTCCTTGGGCATATGGTGAGCCATATGGCCAACTCCGCGCCTTGAATCGCCGGGCAGCTACTGTTATACGACAGAGAAATGATTTTGCCGCACGAGTACTCCGGACCTATGATATCCAATATCAGATTACCAAGGAAGGAGTCGTCAATCGACTACTGATTGGAAATAGCTGGATAGATATCAACCAAATCGAGATTGTTCCCATGGTGTTAGAAGAGGAACATGGTGTTCGGGTTACGGGCCACGAGATCTTTTTTTACACAAAGGACAATATTCTCCATTTGGCTTCAGAGCTTACCATTCGATAGTGACTGGACAACTCGATCGTGTTGAACGTGCACAGGGCTCGATGATTTGGGCATATAGGGGACGTACTCAACTATTAAACTGGGGATATGTTGTTCGAATTGCATGCCGAGAAAATCACGAATAGATGCTTCAGGAGCTTTGCACCATATCATTGTCAGGGGGATTGGTACAACCTATCGGCAAATCGGTAATTCGTGGCGAGAAGCTAACAAAAGCTAAAAAATATTCACTAATTGGCAAACAAGTTGATAAGTTGGGTGCATCCCCTAAGCTCCCCTAAGCTCCTTAAGCTCCACAAAATTTAATCGATACCCTTCATAAATGCAAGTTTTAGCTAAGGATTAGAATTATCCGTGTTAGTTATAGGGCACAGAGGTGCGGCAGGACACGCACCTGAAAATACAATTGAGTCTATAGGTTGCGCAATAGCGATGGGGGTGGACTATATAGAGATAGATGTACAGCCCACCAAGGACGGGCGACTTGTCGTTTTTCACGATAGGACTATGCGCCGCTTGACAGGGCTGCATGGATATGTTCAGGACTACACCTTTCTCGAATTAAGAGAAAAAGCAAATATTTTTAATAAACAGAAGATTCCAAGCTTTGAAGAGGTTTGCGATTTGGTCGCAAAAAGCAATGTAGGACTCTATGTTGAAATAAAGAGCGCCGGTATTGAATCCGCTATGCTAAAAACACTATGCAAATATTTTGATACTTCTCGTTGTTTTGTTGGTTCATTTTATCACCGAAGCATCTTGAAGGCAAAACAGATAGACTCCACAGTTAAAACAATAGCTCTTATAAAGGGTGTGCCGGTTTCCATAAAAAAGATCGTTCACGATTCTCAATGCAATTATCTCGGGTTGAGTATCGAGTCATTGGACGAGCAACAAATACAGGAGGCCCGCTCGGAAGGTTGTGGGGTTATAGTTTGGACTGTTGATGAAGCAGATGCGTTACCACTGTTATGCGAATTAGGGATAGACGGGGTCGTTAGCAATTTCCCAGATAAGATTATGAAAGCCTTGTCAGACACAGAACTTTCAAAATAGAAGCATCTTGGTGACTATCAATATAATGTCTCGCAAAGCCCACACACCTATTGTCTCTCAAAAAAACAATAATATTTACAGCTAACCTTTTTGGCGTTAAAATAAGCAATTAACATCTAAACGTTAATAACCACAAATAGAGAGGCAAGATGATATCTCTTGAAACGCTAATAACATTTTTAACAGCATCTATTTTACTTGCTCTTGCGCCGGGTCCCGACAATATATTCGTATTGACGCAGTCCGCTTTGCGTGGAAGGTGCGCCGGGATAGTTGTTATGCTTGGTTTGTGCACGGGACTTATTGTTCACAGCACGGCTGTCGCTTTGGGAGTCGCTGTCATTTTCCAAACTTCAGCAGTTGCGTTTTCTGCGCTTAAATTAATTGGCGCGGGCTATCTTGCATATCTCGCCTGGCAAGCCTTTCGTGCCTCTGTTAAAAAAATTCAGAGTAAACCTGACGGAGAAGTCAATCGCTGGAAGCTGTATTGTCGTGGTATCATCATGAACATCACAAACCCTAAAGTCTCCATCTTCTTTCTGGCGTTTCTGCCGCAATTCGCAGATCCATCAAGGGGCCCAATATCGTTACAGATCATGCTGCTTGGGGGCCTGTTTATTTTTGCCACAATATTGGTTTTTGGGAGCATAGCTCTCCTGGCCGGCACTCTTGGCCAATGGCTAAATCGATCTGACCGCGCTCAGAAGATCTTGAACAAAGTTGCCGGCACTGTTTTTCTGGGCCTGGCTCTAAAACTGGCAACAACAGAGCGGTAGCTAAGGAAGTCGTTTAACAATCGGCTGAAGTCGTATTACCGTCAGGAGACACAAAAATGCGCATGAAAACATTCGCAACCATCTTCATTATTCTGATTTTCTCGCCAATTTATGCGGCAGAATATAGCCCAATACCGGATTCTGTACAAATAGGGAAGTATCCTAAAGCAGATGTGCCATTTGACCTGGTCTACTTAAAATCGTTATGGAAAAAGCGGATATTGACAATCAAGCAAGATGGTAAATTGCCAATTATTGATATTGAATCCAGCTTTAACCCTGGCGATGTCAATGCGAAAGATTACGCAAAAAGCATGGATGATAACGGGCTTGCCTTAACCGCATTTTCGCCCGAAGCGGGTATTGAAAAATACAAGGAGAAAGGCATCTTATGGCATGACGGAGCAAGGCGTGCAGTAGGTGCTGATCCGACACGATATATTCCTACGTCTACAGGCGGTATTTATCCTGTTTTTACAGAGGAACCCAGTGCATTTGTCGAAAAGACCATCTCGATGGTGGAGCGAGAAAACTACCCAATAATGGGTGAGTTCGAATTTCGTCACTATATGTCACCTCGGCAATATAAAAGAGGCGACACTTACCGGGATGTCACTGTCCCAATAGATTCTGATGCCGGCCATAAACTATTTGAGTTTTCTCAAAGGTCTGGAATCAGCTTTCAGATACATTATGAGATTGAAGATAATCTGCTGCCACCACTCGAAAAAATGTTGGCGGAATATCCGAACGCCAAGGTTATCTGGTGCCACTTGGCGCAGATACGGTATTCCAGCCGTACCAAAAATTATGGCCCTGGCTATGTAAGGGGATTGATCGAGAAGTACCCGAATCTCTATTTCGATCTTGCCTTTGGAAATGCTTATTCCGTCTATCCGGGAAGTGGTGAGTACCACGCAAGGGTTTGGAGGAAATCAGGCAGTGGTGTTGAACAAGCCTGGATCGATCTCATCACTGATTATCCATATCGATTTCTTTCTGCATTGGATATCGGCGGCGACCGGGTGGATCACGTGAGTAATAATACTCAAACGCTACGAACTTTTATAGATAACTTGCCTAAAGAAACTCAAGAGGTGGTTGCATACAAGGCTGCCTGGAAATTGCTTTTTAGTGAAGATATTTAATATGGTGAATTGAAGCTCCCCGCCGCAAGCAGCGGGGAATGCGCTCGCTTTTGCGGTTCACCTAATATAAAAGCTGTTTTTAAACAACCAAAAAGGAGATCGGTATGGCAAAGGAAACCGGGTATCAGGACAAACCCTGGCTGGCTCATTATGGAAAGGATGTTCCGGAAACTTTAGAATACGAAGAAACACACATTGTGGGGTTTTTAGAGGGATCAGCAGAAAGGTTCCCGAATAAAACAGCCTTGAACTTTCAGGGATACAAGGTTTCATACCATGAGCTGAATGATATGGTAAACCGTTTTGCCGCCTGCCTGAATGATTTTGGCATAAAAAAGGGAGACAGCGTAGCTATTCTTCTCCCAAACCTTATTCCCTGCGTTGTCAGCTATTACGCCATATTAAAAATTGGCGCAATTGCCGTAATGAATAACCCCCTTTATACAGACAGAGAATTATATCATCAATTCAATGATTCAGGTTCAAAAGTTCTCATCACTCTTGATCTGCTTGCCAACAGAATGATTGATCTCAGAGCGAAAACAAATATAAAGCAGATTATTTATACATCTATCGGCGATTATCTTCCTTTTCCAAAAAATTTGCTGTTTAAGCTTATCGCCAAAAAGAAAAAACTGGCCGCAAGTGTTAAATCTGCCGACAATCTTTATAAGTGGAAGGATGTTCTGGCGAAATGTTCTTCAAAGCCACACCCTGTGGACATCTCTTTTGACGATGTGGCCATGTACCAGTATACAGGCGGGACCACAGGAGTCTCAAAAGGGGCGATGCTGACACATGCAAACCTGAGCAAACAGATCCAGCAGATTTCAGCATGGTTTCCAACATTCAAAAAAGGCAATGAAATAATGCTTGGCTCCCTTCCATTCTTCCATGCTTTTGGTCTTTCGCCTTGCATGAACTGGTCGCTACGCATGGGATGGGAAATTATCCTTGTTCCAAAACCCCAACCAAAACCTTTGATAGAATCCATAAATAAATACAAACCAACTATTGTGGCATTTGTTCCGACAATGATAATCGGAATGCTTAACCATCCTGATATTGTTAAGGCAGACATAACTTCGATCAGAGGCTGCTTTTCAGGTAGCTCCCCCCTTCCCGTTGAAGTTATTAAAGCCTTTGAGAACAAAACAGGAGCTGTTATCGTGGAAGGTTTTGGTTTAACCGAGGCCACCCCTGTAACCCATGTAAACCCGTTTGTTAACGGCAATAGAAAGATTGGAAGTATTGGTCTGCCTATTCCGGACACATTGTGCCGCATAGTTGACCTGGTCGAAGGAAAAACAGATATTCCTGTTGGAGAGACAGGGGAGCTTCTCATTAAAGGCCCCCAGGTTATGAAAGGTTACTGGAATATGCCTGAAGAAACAGAAAAAACCCTGGTAGATGGTTGGCTTCACACAGGGGATATTGCTAAAATGGATGAAGATGGCTACTTTTTTGTTGTTGACCGCAAAAAGGATATGATTATATCCTGCGGTTTAAACGTGTATCCGCGCAATGTTGAAGAAGTCTTCTATGAGCACCCGAAGGTACAAGAGGCTTGTGCCATCGGAATACCTCACCCAACCAGAGGAGAGGCGATTAAAATCTTTGTTGTGCTGAAGAAAGGGGAAACCGCAACGCAGGAAGAACTTCTTGAATTTTGCACAAACAAGATAGCCAGGTACAAATTTCCAACTGAAATAGAATTCAAAAAAGAGCTGCCAAAAACAAATGTTGGCAAAATTCTAAAAAAAGACCTCAGGGACGAAGAAACCAAAAAAAGAAAAAATCAAGAAACAAAATCCTGACCATAGCGCTTCAAGGAAAACTTGCCATGGCAAAACCTCGATGGAGGAATCAAGTTTTCTTGACTGTTTTTCCAGGGAAACAATAACCGCCAGCTTAACTGTATGCTCTTCAAGCAGCGCTCGTAAACCTCTGGTATGTGTTCCACCTCAAACCCTGAGTTCGATTTATCCGGTTAGACCACTTCAATGCCGTCAATATCCATTCTGGGAGCATTTTAAGAAACACAAGAACCAAGTAATCAAAGAGTGTCCAGGTATCATCGCGAAGAGATAAGGCAAGCAAAGAATTGTCGGGTGCGGATTATAGATAAACTCACGGCATACCCGATTTTTTCCATCTTCTTACACAAACTCCGAAAGAAACAGGTTAGCTAAACATATATCCTATGTGACAGAACAACAATTGTAAACCAGCATTTATTTTGCTATGGTAATTTTATGGTGTCAGTACCCAAACAATCTAATTGTATTCGATGTGGAACCTGTTGCAAAAAAGGGGGCCCATCTTTTCACCTTGAAGATAAGAACCTGATTGAAAAGGGTATTATTTTATCAAAATATATTTATACTATCAGAGAGGGCGAACCTGTCTTTGATAATGTTAAGGGCCGGCTTCTGACAGCAACCACCGATATAATAAAAATAAAAGGCGGCAAGCATTCATGGACGTGCATCTTTTTCGACGAAGATGATACTAACTGCAAAATATATAAAAACAGGCCGATTGAATGCAGAGCTCTTAAATGTTGGGATACTGAAGAATTAGAAAGGATTTATTCAAAAAACCGGCTGACTCGTAAAGACCTGTTATCAGAAATCAAGGCGCTATGGAATCTGATCGAAGATCATCAGGCTCGATGCTCGTATAAAAAGATCAATGGGTTTGTAAATAAATTAAATACTGATAAAAAAAATAAGGCTATTGAAGGGATACTCGATATCATCCAATATGACATTCATCTGCGCCCCTTGCTTGCCGAAAAGGCGGGAATAAACCCTGATATGGTTGATTTTTTGTTTGGCCGTCCTTTAACTGAAACAATCAAAATGTATAACTTGCAGGTAGAACACAAAGGCGACAGGTATTATCTAAAACCATTAAATATGTCCTCAAAATTATAATTCATTCGCATCGAACGGCCGGCAATAACCATGCCCCGGATAGATAAATTTTACACCCTTTATCTGCTTGATTTTATCGATTGAATTTTCCTGGTCCTTCTTGCTTGCTACAAACGAATTGTTTACAAGCTTATCCTGGATTACCACAATGAAATCTCCGGAAACAAGGATTCCGCTGTCAGGGTCAAAAAAGGAAACCGAGTCGGGCCTGTGACCGGGAGTCTGTATGGTAATAAAGCCCGGCAGCACTTTTTGTTCATTTGCAAAGAATTCAACCCGATCCAGGGGAAATCCTTTTTTAAACGGCGTGCCATACAGCCCGCCATTAAACAGATCACCAAACTTCGGGTAATAACCATACTCTTTCATACACGGCAGGAGTATTTTAATATAATCGCCAAATGAAGGACAAGGAATGCGTTTACGGCCGACGACAAAAGGTTTTGCCTTTTCGTGAAGCCATATTTCGCAGTTTTTGAAGACCTTTTTAAGGCTGATCCATCCTGCAACATGATCCACATGAAAGTGTGTGCAAACAATGCGTTTCAATTCCGGCAATCGGTTTAAGATGTCAAACAAAACCTCTGTATCGGACGGCATGCCGCAGTCAATAAGGAATGTAGCATCTTCCCTGTTAGCCTCAACAATATAAATATTGCTGGTTTTGCCTCTGAACTGGTGGATAGCACGGTCACCAGAAAGTTTTTGCGTTTTAGTAATCATTTTTTATTATTTAACTTTAGGCAGACCGTTTTGATCCCATCCTCTAAGATTATAGTAATCCTTCAACATGATCTTGAGCTCATCTTCAGTTAAGCTGCTTTTGGTTTTATGAAACTTTTTGTATAAACGTTTGGGAAGATTGTCATCCTCCGGTTTCAGGCCTTCACGAATATTAAAACAACGGATCAGGTCCGTTATTTCCGCAGCTCTTTTCTGAAGAGACTCTTTGCTTTCCTTTAAGCCGGTTGTAATTTGAATAAGTTGGCTCAGCCCTTCCCATGAACACTGGTCTTTGTAAAACCGACACAGTATCAGAACATCCATGAGGGTCAGACGATCCTCAAAATCAACAAAGAGCTTTGCTTTGTCTTTAATAACATCAGGATCGATCAGGCCGGTTAATTCCGGATTATGGAAGTTTGCTCTTAAATGGCATGCGCCCCTGTCAGATACCGCAAAAGCAAGCCCGCTTCCCTTAAGGCTTCTTGGATCGTATCCCGGCGGCTCGAGTCCCTTAACATGAACTGCAAAATCTTCCAGGTTCCATTCTTTTGCGGCATATCTAATTCCCCTTGCAAGAATATCCCCAATCCCTTCTCTTTTTGCAATCATTTTAAGCAAACCGGCAATGCCATCCACATCACCATAATCTATATGAAATTCTATCCTTTTCTTTTTTGCAGCTTCGATTGTAAATCCGCAAAGATTGCCGGCTGTTATTGTGTCCATACCAAGCCTGTCGCAGATATCGTTTAAATAAGCGATTTCCTCGATGCTGTCAATCAGGCAAAGGCCGCCAAAAGCATAGATAGTCTCGTATTCAGGCCCTTCGATCTTAAGCCCTGCATGGCGGCCGCTGACAACTGTGGTCATCCTTCCACATGAAATAAAACATTTGGGGCAGGCATGGGGTTTAACGCTGCAGCGCTCATGCAGCGCCTGTGAGCTGATATTTTCCCATCCGTCAAAACCCCCCTGTGCCCAGTATTTTGTTGGAAATGCTCCGGCTAAATTAGCGGTCCTGACCATGTTTGGAGTCCCCCAGGATTTGAAAGCCAGAACCGACGGATTATCCCTTGATTTTTCCGCAACCTGCTTTGAAAAGGTTTTGATATTCTCTTTATCAAAAAGCAAACGCCTTTCATCACCTTTAAAAACCACTGCCTTGAGATTTTTTGATCCCATGACCGTTCCCACTCCGGTCCTTCCGGCAGAACGCCAGTAGTCGTTTTCGATAACAGCAAAGCAAACAAGCTTTTCGCCGGCCGGCCCTATTACTACTGAACCTGTCTTTTTTCTTTTACTTCCGGTAATTCCAAACCGCTGATTAACAGCATCTTCTGCTTCATAAGTTTCCATTCCCCATATATCACCGGCATCGTGAAAAACAACCCCTTCAGGGTGTACTTCCAGAACAGCGGGCTTCTTACTTTTACCCATAATAACAATAGCGTCAAATCCTGTTGAATCAATGGCTTCCGGAACTCTGCCTCCTGAGTAGGATTCTGAATAAAGGCCTGTCTGAGGCGATTTGGTAAAAACTCCGTATCTGCTCGAACCCCATATAACGCTTCCGGTAACAGGGCCGGTTGCAAAGATCAGGCGGTTGGCAGGGGAAAGAGGGTCAACCCCTTCAGGATTAAGCGTATAAAGAAGATAAGAAGCAAGCCCCTTCCCGCCAAGATATCTACGATAAATTTTCTCGTCTATTGTTGTTATATTAAATCGTTTTGTGGAAAGATCGACTTTTAAAATCCTGCCATAAAAACCATACATGCTAATTCTCCTGCCACTAACCCGAATATTTCATGAAAAAAACAAAAACACTTTTATGCCAAACATAAACTGTCCAACATAATTGACAGTAACAGTCTTTTTTGATAGTTGTAAATAATAAGTTGCGATAAATTGAGATTAAGCTGGATTAGGAATAAATTATGGGAAGAAAAAGTCGATTTAAACAAGAAAGAGCAAAAAAGCAGTCTCAAATGGCAGAAAAACACCCAATGAGAAGAGAAATCAAGGAATTCTTATTGAAACGAGATGTTGATATAAATAACGCATCAGGGCTATTGTATATTGTATCTATGATGGCTAACTTTTTAATCTTTCGCTCAATTAAGGAGCACTGCGAACTTCCGGATATTCAGCCGGAAGAAAACAAGGTAGATGAAAATCGAATGGAAAAGCTCGGTCAAGCACTGTCTTATGAATGTGAACAACTCAGCATTGAATTTCAGGAAATCATGAACGAGCTGGTATTTCCAATGGCCGGCAATACAGCGCTTGTTAAACCGATTTTAAAAAAAATTTACAATCTCCTTGAATCCCTCATACCATCCGATAATTTTCGAGAAACTACGGAAAGCCAGATCGAAAATCCCGATTTTTGGGGCGACAGCCTAACACACTATGTAGAACTTAAAGAAAAATATTTTGAAGCGATTAAAGATCTCTTCGCACTTGCCTTAAAGGTTGTCCAATATAGTCTTAACGGCAGGGAAATGGAACAGGACAGTCACATAAAAAAGCTTGAAGAAATCAGAAAAACACACGGAATCGAAACCGATGATTTTCTAAAACTCAGACGCAGGGCAACAGAGTTTTTTAGGATTGCGTTTGCAACATACCTAAGGATTGAATTCCAACCTCTGAGGGAAGATGTAGATACAAAGATTTTGGAGCCCGCTTATTAATATGTATACCGGCTATTGACGTGATCACACGAATTGTAAAAGTTTCAACCTTCATTATTGTGTTGATTCTTATTATCGGAGCATCTGCCTACTTTACTCTCACGCTCATTATTAAGAGTGAAGACACAGTTGTCGTCCCTGATCTTGTCGGAAAAAAAGTATTGTATGCGCTTGAAATTTTAACAGATCTTAAACTTAATGCGAAAATCAAGGGATCTGAATACAGCTCAGACATCCCAGCAGACCATGTAATCTTTCAGGAACCCGAACCTGGCTCGGAAATAAAAATCGGGCGTGATGTCAGAATAATTATTTCAAAAGGGACAAAAACTATTTTAATGCCGAATCTTCAAGGTCTTTCAATTCAGCAGGCACGAATAATTCTTGAAGAAAACGGATTGCATCCTGGAGAATTGTCGACAATATATAGTAAAAATATTAAAAAAGAGGGAATTATCGCCCAGTCCGTCTCTCAGGGCAGCATTATTACGCGTGACGCATATGTAAACCTTCTTGTAAGCGGGGGTATGCGGCCAAAAGCATATAAGATGCTTGATCTAAAAGGACTTTCCCTTGAGGATGCAGTATTTTTAATCGAAAAAAACAATCTATTACTCGGGAAAATTAAATTTTATCCCCATGAGGACAAACCAAAAAATGTTATTGTCAGCCAGGAGCCGTTATACGGACATCGGGTTGTCGAGGGTACATTTGTAAATATTATCATAAACAGAAAACACGACCGGATAAACGAGCAATATTTACATGCTGCGGAAGGGGCGAGCATTTTCAGATACAGGTTAAGTGACGGATTTCTAAAAAGACACATTCTTGTATACTTAAACAGCTCCGGGCTTTCAATTGATCTTTTTGATAACTTTGCAAAACCTGGTGAAGAAATCTTGCTGATAGTTCCCAGAAATCATGATTCAACCATTTTTCTATATGAAAACGACAAACTGGCTAAAACTCAGATTTTCGAACAATAATAGAACAAACTTCAGGAGATATGATAATGAAGAAACTTATTGCGCCTTCAATACTATCTGCCGATTTTTCAAAGCTCGGAGATGAAATAAGATCTGTTGAAGATGCAGGGGCGGACTGGATACATGTTGATGTTATGGACGGTCATTTTGTCCCAAACATAACAATGGGGCCATTAATCGTTAAAGCGGCAAGCAGTATTACATCGCTGCCGATCGACGTGCACCTGATGATAGAAGCGCCTGACCGCTACATTCCGGATTTTTCAAAAGCCGGAGCAGACCTGATTTCCGTCCACATTGAAGCATGTGTTCATGCAAACAGAACTATCCAGATGATAAAAGAATCCGGCTGCCGTGCCGGGATAGCGCTAAACCCCTCAACAGCAATTTCGTCAATAGACTGGATTCTGGAATATATCGATCTTGTGGTGATAATGAGCGTTAATCCCGGATTCGGAGGGCAGACATTTATAACAAATACGCTCGATAAGATCAGAACCCTGCGCAGCATGATTGAAAGTCGGAACCTGTCCACCATGATCCAAATAGATGGCGGGGTGTGCGAAGAAAACATTGGAGATATTTCAATTGCCGGTTCAGACGTCTTTGTAGCAGGATCAGCAATTTTTGGAAGCCCTGATTATAAAAAAACAATATCAAATTTTAAGAAAATAATCGGAAAATAATTCTTATGGAGCATATATAATGGAACAGCAAAAACAGATACATAAGGTCATGGTAATTCACGGTCCAAATTTAAATATGCTGGGGAAAAGAGAGCCTGATATTTACGGGAAGGAAACCCTTGAAGAAATTAATTCAAGACTGGAAAACCTGGGGGAAAAACTGGAGATTGATGTAGAGACATTCCAATCAAATTATGAGGGTGCAATTGTTGAAAAGATCCACGAAATTTCAGGAAAATACAAAGGGCTGATCATTAATCCAGCTGCATATACACATACAAGCATTGCAATACGTGATGCACTTCTTTTGCTCGATATGCCTGTAATTGAAGTACATCTATCCAATATTTACAAGAGAGAGCCTTTTCGTCACAAGTCCATGATAGCCGATGTTGCAACCGCTCAAATTTCAGGTTTTGGAGTTCAGGGATATATAATGGCTTTGGAGGCTATTGCTAAAATGTAAGGCCGTTGCAAATTCTAAATTCGCAACGGCCTCATTATTATATATCCTATATCCTGTTATTCTTTTTCACTTGGGATGGCACTCACCGCATGTAAGCGGGCCTTTATTTTCTTTTTCATGGCATCCCTTGCAATTGGTATGAAATGCCTTCATTAGCGGCATCATCTTGCCGGCAGACTCAACTTTATGACATTCTGCACATTCAGTTTCAGCGGAATCATCCCATACATTTTCACCATTTTTATATATATGATGACACGCCAAACAATCGATTTCTGCTTTATCAGCATGAAGTGTATGCGAAAAAACAGCCCCAGGCCTTTCCCGGTCTATAAAGGAATCACTTTTCAACAAGGTTATCTCATCCTGAGCATATGCTGAACAAACAAACCAAAGCAAGGCTAAACCTGCTATCGTTGCATATAATACTATCTTATTCTTTTTCATTCTACTCTATGCCTCCCAGTCTATTATTGCTCAAGTAAACACTCTATTCTCCGGACTCTTCTTCATGTTTCATATCATCCGGGACAATCATCATCTGTGGTATTATGGCTTTGAAATGAACAGCCTTTATGCCAAGATCATATTCCTTATTTAAATCTCTTATCTGGTCAATACAGTTATGACACGGAACAATTATTGTTTTGGCTCCGGTTTCCCTGATCTGCTCGGCCTTAACCCTGCCTGATTCCATCCTTCTTCTCTTGAATGGAGGACCCATGGGAATGTAGCCGCCGCCGCCGCCACAACAATGATTGTAATCACCGTTGTCACGCATATCACGAAAATCAGTGCAGAGAGCTCTCACAAGCGCCCTTCCCTGTTCCGCCATTCCTCCATTTCTGGAGATATTGCATGGATCCTGATATGTTACAGGTTCCGTAAGCATTTTTGCAGGGTCTATCTTTATTTTGCCATCCCGCACAATATATTCGTAAAAAAGTTGCACACTGTGAATAACCGGAATAGGAGGCTTGCCGCCAGGAAGTCCTAACCAATATGGCCCTTCGAACCGAAGGGCACGGAAAGCGTGCCCTCACTCCGTAATCGCGATGTTTTCTGCCCCCAATCTCTCTGCTGCATCATAGACGAGCTTTACCTGGGCAGCCATGGTCTTTCCATCACCTGCAAACATTGCAAGATTGGTATCATCCCAACCATTACTCGGCATTGTCCAATTCTCGCGAGCTGCATGAAAAATCGTCGCTGCCTCAGCAATATCCTGAGGATAGAATTTAGGCTCCCGAGCGTTAACTGTATACATAATCCTGGCGCCCTGCTTATCAATAGGAATCTCGAGGCCGCGAAATTCTTCTGCTGTCTCCTCGGCCATCCATTCACAGGTCTCAACAAAATCCTCACTTGACATCGCCATTTGATTGCCTGTGTCTTTATAATTCTGTATAGCCGCTTTCAGACCAGCTGGATGAAGATCCTGAGAGCAGCAAATACCCCTGACTGCGGCTATCATAGTGGCAATATCTATTCCAAAGGGGCAGAACATGGAACAGCGGCGACATGCAGTGCAATCTCCGTACACTACCTCGGCCATTTTCTCCAGCGTTGCCCTGTCTACGTCTCCTTTTTTATCATAAAGCTCCCCAAGGGTTTTCATCACTTTATAGGAGGGCATATACTTTGGATCTTTGTCATGAGCCAAATAGAAAAAACAACTATCTGCGCACAACCCGCAGTGAGCGCATATCTCCAGCCACATCTTAAAGCGACCACCTTTTAATAAATCCAGTCTCTCTTTTATAACTTTTGTATCTACGGTTTGATCTTCGGTTGTATCTACGGCAGCTTCAGCCATTTTAAGACCTCCTAAATTATGGAATACAAGCCACAATCTCCTATTGATTGAATGTTACCAGGTCACAGTGCCTCTTCTTTCGCCGAATTCACTACCAATATGTGCCCTGCTTAAAAAGAAAAGAATCATGTGACTCAATTTTGTAAACGGTATAGCGATAAGCATCAACTCACCACAAAGAATATGGATGATCGTAATT
>Ga0307379_10008155_pt1 | contig 14160 bp, 10 predicted proteins | sample UN2MG_FD_202237 | JGI IMG/M metagenome (GOLD analysis project Ga0307379, IMG submission 202237) | Soil microbial communities from Risofladan, Vaasa, Finland - UN-2 | ecosystem: Environmental > Terrestrial > Soil > Coastal area > Acid sulfate soil | place: Finland: Risofladan, Vaasa | collected...
CATTGCCAACAGGATGCCCGCTAATAGAACGTAGTTATTTCGTATAGCGAATAAGGGAAACACAATAATTAGCCCAGAGACAATAGCCGCATCTCCATATATCAACGGCCGCACTTTGTAATACCAGAGTAACATATAGAGATACAAACCCACACCAAGAGGAAGAGACACACGCCAATAGGCCAGCCGGCTACTCGCGAGAGCAACGATAATTTAGGCAACTTCCAGCGTGGTAAGCTAGAATGCCTGGGGGAGAACATAGTCACTTATCAATACATAGGGTAAAAATATTAGAATGGGAAAAAGGGGGTAGGCAAATAGAGTTTGATCTTGATCGGGCCTAGCCGGTGCCCCAAATATGAATCGCTGAATAGCCAGCGTCGTTTCATCTTCGTCAGGGCTTTGGCCATCTATCAGGAGAAATCTCGTCCCCAACTACTGGGGAATAAAAGTCATTGCCCCACGCTTGTCTTTCGCGTAGTGATAATCTGCATAAGTTAACAAATCAACAAAAATAAGAAGGGCTATTGCGAAGATGGCCAATTCGACCGGCTGCGAGTGGATTTTTGCTCTTAAATGGCTCATAAGACTGCTACTCAGCCACTCAGTGAGAGAACGTAATATTAGGAAACCATTTGAATGTAGAAACAACTGCCCTTGAGTCTCATCAAATTATAACCCACAGACAGTGTTTGTGGTGAACTGTTTGGTAAAGTTGTAAAATCGAACTCCTTAGAACAATTCGGAATCGATCGGCTGCAGCTCTTGATGGTTAGCCATTGGGATTTGAGGGTATGGATCTTGGCAAGTCTATTTCGTCGTCAAAAAGACAGCAAGCATCGACACACCAATTATCGTGTTGAAGATGTACACTCCAACCAAACGGTAGTTATTGAGGAAAACAGTGTACTTGTAGGAGATATTTATGCTCCTCATGTAGTCGTAACCGGGATGGTTTATGGCTACGTCGTAGCCGGCGAAGTTATTGTTGAGCCGTCCGGACAGATTTGGGGTGATATTTGTGCTACATCAGTAACTGCGATGCCCGGGTGTAAGGTTCATGGGTGGATAAGTAGCCTGGATAAAGGCACGGTTGACTTGTTGAGGTTGGGCCAGCTCACAGTTGAAGAAGTCCCGAAATCTGGCGAGATGGCGATTTCAGCTGAAAAAGCGACAGAACTGGCAAAATTGCTCCCGCTAACTGGCTCTGGTAAGAGCGACAATACAGAGCGTATTGAAATATGGCGAAAATTACGATCAGAGGTAGCAGCGGCCTTCGCTGCTCGGATCGAAATTGAGCAATCCTTTGATGTTGCTGTCTTAGAGGCGGCGAATAGTCTAAAGACCAGTGAGCAGAAACTTGATGGAGACCATACGTCCGAAGAAGAAATAGAAGGACCGGTTGATGGGATGTCAAGTGCTGCATCTGAAGCCGTCATCCAGCTATCAGAAGCTGAAAGCGATATCCGACAATTAAGAACCCAGTTAGCTTCTGCCTTGAGTAGCCAGACGTTACTTCGCGATCAACTCACTTGGACAAAAGCATCGTTGATCGAGTCCAGAAGACAACGATATATTGGGTACGAGGGTGATTTTCCAAAGGATCCCGATTTGACCGGCGAAATCCGCGACCTTCAACTTGCCAAATTACAGGCGACATTAGTTGAAAGAGATATTAAACTGGAGGAGCTGCAAGCCCAGTCCAATACCCAGGAGGAGCAGCTCTATCGGATGAAAACATTGGCAGCCAGGCGAATCGAATCCCTGGAGCGTGAGCTAAATAGAATCCAGCGACAACAATAGACGGCGTGATTCAGATGGCATGCTTGAATCTGCCTTTTCCTGTCAATCGTTGGGCTGCAAATAGGCAACCCCATGTCCAACAAAGACCCTCGAGGAGTCGTAGACATGTATGATATTGAACTTGCCGTGATCGGTGGGAGTGGTGTTTATAAAATGGCAGGGCTGACGGATGTCGAAGAAGTAACAATTTCCACACCGTTTGGCAACCCTTCTGATAAAATAACCATCGGTGTTTTACACGAAACCCGGGTGGCGTTTTTGCCACGACACGGGCGCTCGCACCAGCTAACACCAGGTGAGGTGCCATACAGGGCTAATATCTACGCCTTGAAGTTGATGGGAGTGAAATTCATTGTAAGTGTTTCAGCATGCGGATCGTTACGTGAAGATTATTCACCTGGTGATGTCGTCGTCCCTGATCAACTGATTGATTTTACGAAAGGGAAAAGGGAAACGACCTTTTTCGGAAGAGGGCTTGTTGCTCATGTCGGCGTATCCAATCCCTTCTCTCCTGAACTCAGCCTCATCCTGGCCGATGTAGTCAGGGATTGTGGGGGAAACGTCCATGAAGGTGGCGCTTTTATTACAATTGAGGGACCAAGATTTAGTACAAAGGGTGAGTCCATTCTCTTCAGGCAGTGGGGCATGGGTATTATCGGCATGACAACGAGTCCAGAGGCATTCCTTGCGGCTGAAGCTGAGATCGCCTATGTATGTATGGCCCATGTGACCGATTACGATGTTTGGCACGAAGCAGAGGAACCGGTATCTGTTGATATGGTCATTAAAACCTTATCGGCCAATGCACAATTAGCCCAGGACGTCGTATCAAACCTTGTTCTGAACAAAGCGAAATGGGCGGGAGAATTCAAAGCACACTCAGCTATGCGAGAAGCGCTGGCCTTGATCGTTGACTGGAACCAGGTTCCGATAGGGGTAAAAGATGATCTTTATCCTTTGATTGGAAAATACACGCAACATACTTGAGCCAGGGCGAGCTGAAAGAAATCACCGAATGAACATTGTAAAAAAAACGGTCCTTGACGCCTTGGCAGGAGTGGCGAATGACCCCAAGGCGAAACGAGAGGCGCTGTTATTCACCATCGCCTCATCATTCATTCTGGTTAATAGCGTTGCGCTTTCAATAACAACTGACGGGGGCGTTAGGTGGAGCCACCTCTACGCCCCGGTAGTATGGTTTTTACTTTTCTTGGTGGCATTTTTTTTGCTACGGCACCGGCACCCTGACCACGATCCATATCTGCTACCGCTCATGGGCTTACTTACGGGATGGGGATTACTCTTGGTAGACCGGCTTGCTCCCGGCTTTTTGCTACGCCAGGTCAATTGGCTGGTTCTCGGCATAACTGCACTAATCATCGTCGTTTATACGCCTGGCGATTTTAATTTCCTCCGCCGTTACCGATATACCTGGCTAACTTTGGGCATATTATTGTTGGGTGCGACCTTTATATTTGGCGTGAATCCATCTGGACAAGGTGCTGCTTTGTGGCTGAAGGTACCCTTCGCAAGCCGAGTCTTTTTTCAACCATCCGAACTACTAAAACTGCTCCTAGTTATCTTTTTAGCCAGCTATTTTGATGAACGTGGACGGGTCATCCGTTTGATACCTGGAAAAGTTTGGCAACGAACATTGGCCTATCTGGGTCCGCTGGCTTTGATGGGCGGCTTTTGTGTCCTCATGCTTGTCTGGCAGCGTGATTTAGGTGCAGCGACACTTTTTTTGGGTTTGGTCCTGGCGATGCTATACCTGGCTACCGGTGATTGGATATATGTGGTGGGGGGAATAGCATTACTCATATTAGCCAGCCTGGTAGGTTATTTTATCTTTGACAACATCGCATCCTGGACTGAATCGCTCCTTACCCAGGGGACGGCAGGGGATTCCCGCATCGCCCAGCTAGTGGACTCCATTGGATCGGTGCATGATATTATCACTCTTCGAATCGACACTTGGCTCAATCCGTGGCCTGAAGCCAGCACACGTGGCTATCAGATTATTCAATCATTATATGCTGTTGCATCCGGTGGCTTGTCAGGCGAAGGTATAGCTCAGGGCAATCCTCTATTTATACCGGTGGTCCATTCAGATTTTGCGTTTGCGGCCGTCGCCGAGGAATGGGGTCTAATAGGTGCACTGGTGGTGATTGGTTGCTTTGCCACGATTGCCTACCGAGGATTGCGAATCGCGGCTATATCCTTGCGCTCCTTTGGCCTGTTCCTGGCCAGCGGCATCACTATTGTTTTTACTTTCCAGGCATTCTTGATTATGGCCGGTATAACCAGGCTGTTGCCATTGACGGGAATAACGTTGCCTTTTGTTAGCTACGGGGGCAGTTCCCTGCTTGCGAGCAGCATTATGATCGGTCTGCTGTTAAATCTCTCTTCTCAAGGTGTGAACTCCGGACGAAACCGGTCGGAGAGTGGCAAGGAAGTTGGTCCAGATGAAACATGACACCAGTTTGAGTGCAGCCCGCGCCCGGTTGAGTGTGCTCGGCGTATTTATTTCCGTGGGCTTCCTGCTTATTGCTTTTGCCCTTATGTACTGGACAATCTTCCAGGGCTCGAGCATTTTGAGTCGAGATGACAATCCCCGACTTGTCCAACAGGAGCTCAACATACAGCGGGGGACAATTTATGACGCCAACAACAATATCTTGGCCGAGACAGTGGGCGCTCCAGGTTCTCTCCAGCGCGTTTATCCAATAGTAGAGAGTGGACCCGCTGTCGGTTATTATAGTTTTCGGCACGGCACAACTGGCATTGAAGAAGGTCTCGATTCTGAGCTCCGAGGCCAGGTAAACAATCCGTGGGAAAGCTGGTGGCACAATGATGTTTTGCATGAGAAAGTCATCGGCCGAGATGTTCGTTTAACCCTTGACGCCCGCTGGCAGCAGGCTGCGGACGAACTTCTGGGCGAAAAACCCGGTTCGGTTATCTTGTTCACCATACCCGACTTTTCCATTCGAGCGATGGTCAGCAAGCCTGGTTACGATCCCAACCAACTTGATGAAACCTTTGATTCACTCGCCCAAGATGAAAGGGGCCCCCTGGTAAACAGAGCTACCCAGGGTCTATACCAGCCGGGTCTGGTCGTGGAGCCTTTTATTCTAGCCCGGGCGATAGCCGACGGGCTGGTTTCCCTGGACGAAATCGTTCTGGATGCAGATCAACCTGTGGCGGTGAATGGGAATCTCTTGTCATGCGAGCAAACGACAGAGGATGAAACCGATTGGCGAACAATCTTCTTAAACAAATGTCCACATCCTCTCACCCAGTTGGCCCGCCAGATAGGGGAGGTTGGCATTCTGGGAATCTATGATCAATTTGGTTTATTTGAATCGCCTATATTGCCGATAACGACTGAATCTGGGGATCGGCGGGCCATTAAGTCGCTGGAATTGGCCGGCATTGGCCAAGATGAGCAAACTGTGAGCCCGCTGCAGGTGGCTCGGGCCTTTGCAGCCCTTGTTAATAGTGGAGTACTACCCCAATTCAGCCTCGTCTCGGCCATTCAAAACGAAAAGGGAGATTGGCAGGTAATTAACCAGAATGGCGAGGCTTCAGATATGATCCCGGCCAGAGCGGCTTCAGTGGTATTGGAGGCCATGCCGGTCGAACGGGGTATCACCGAATATTCCGTTCTGGTCCTCTCTGGCCCGGAAGGCAGCACAAATTCCTGGTATTTGGGTTTGGCGCCAGCAAATGCGCCACGCTATGGTGTTGTCGTCGTTGTCGAAGATAGCGATGGCCAACATTCGGCGGATCAGATTGGACAAGCTCTCCTAAATCTTTCGCTCGAAGGCGGATCAACCAATTAAAGTGGCCTTGTCACTACTCCTCTTCATCGCTTCCCAGGCTCCTTTCTACCGCAAATTCCATCAGTTGTTGAATTCTGGGGAGCATGGTAGCCGGATTTGGATGCAAACCTTCGACCACTAAGGCATTTTCATATAACTGCTCAATAGCCAGGTCAATAAGCCGATCCGCAGGGTGGAATGCGACCATTTTGGAGAGGTCGGTGATCAACGGATGGTCCCGGTTCACCTCGAAAATTCTCGCAGGGATCTTATACTCTTCATCCATATAGCGACGCAGCCTCTGAATCTCTCTATCTGGTCCATCTTCGGGAGATACCAGGCGAACGGCACTATTTCGTAACACTTTAGACTGGCGTACTTCGGTTATTCGATTACCCAGGGTTGTGACGCAACGGCCAACAAACCGATTAAAATCGGCGTCGGATGGTCTATCGACATCTGCCTGCTTTTCCCTCTCATTACCAATGGCAGTCAGCTGTAACTCGGGAGCATCGACGTTTATCAGCTTCTTGCCATCGTATTCGGTTAACAATGGCGCAATAAACGAATCCAAAGGATCGGCCAGATAGAGAACCTCAATATCTCGTTCGGTAAATGGATCGAGATGAGGACTGAAAGCTATCGTGTCAAGATCATCGCCCAGGACATAGTAAATATCGGTCTGCTCGTCAGCCATGTTGTCAACATATTTTCCCAGGGTAATAAGATTGGTTCCGGATTTAGAAGAGTAAAACCGAAAGAGCGGAAGAAGTTCATCTTTGGCTGTCGGTTCCGTGGCTAAACCTTCCTTCAAGGCGCGACCGTAATGGCGCCAAAATTTCCCAAACAATTCGTCATCCTGGTCACCAATCTTTTGTAGCTCTCGCAGGATGCGCTTACGAATGGTCTTAGCTAATTGGCGTATAATGCGGGTGTTCTGGATACTCTCCCGGCTAACATTTAGGGGGAGATCTTCTGAATCAACAACCCCATCAACAAATCCCAGCCAATTAGGCAATAGATCCTGAGAATATTCCTGGATCATGACATTATGTGAATAGAGCATGATTCCAGGCTCCTTGCGCAGATTAAGCACACTCTTTTCTCTGCTCGAAGGAATATACAGGATTGCCCGCACGTGCAGTGGTGCATCGGAGGAAAAGGGAATGACCATCAATGGTTCTTGGAAATCCATGGTCATTTGTTGATAAAACTGATTGTACTCTTCGGGCGTTACGTCTGATACTGCCTTGCGCCACAATGGAAGTTGTTGATTAGCCTGCTCTTCCCCAACATAGATAGGGTAACTGACAAAATCGGAATATTTCTTGACTATTTGCTTTAAGGCCCAAGGATCGGCATATTCGGCAGCATCTGCTCGCAAGGTTATGTGGATCTCAGTTCCACGGTCAATTTTATCCGCCGCTTCTATCCGAAATTCTTGGCCACCATCAGAAATCCAGGCGGCTGCGGCACTATCTTTCCTAAAGCTTCTTGAAATGACTCGAATTTCCTCGGCAACCATAAACACTGAATAAAAACCAACGCCAAATTGTCCGATAACGTCGGTAATATCAACCTCATCTGTAGACACTTCCGCTAAGAATTCCCTGGCCCCAGACTGAGCGATTGTGCCCAGATTATAGATTAATTCGGATTCCTCCATGCCAATGCCACTGTCTTTTATCACAATGTGCTTCTTGCCATCTTCGGATTCTGTGTCGACACTAATTCTGATGGCAAGCTCAGCTTCCGGATCTAGAACCTCCTGATTCGTCAGCATCTCGAATTGAACGCGAGTCAACGCATCAGATGCGTTTGAGACCAACTCGCGGAGGAAAATATCTCTCTCTTTGTACAGTGAATGAATGAGAATGTCGAGGAGCTGATTGATCTCAGCTTTAAATTCGTATGTACCATCATCCATTGAATCAGTCATTGTTTCCCTTAGCCTCATATCTTGAATCGTTACAACCTAAAATTTCGCCTGCGGATGAATAATGAAACCGCACCCACCACAACCAAAAAGACGCCGGTAATCAGCAGCCAGGTGAACGTCCCATTGGTAGATTTTGTCTCATTCACCTGGTTTTCAATTTCTGAATTATTTTGAGAATCAGCCGCCATATTTGCAGATCCCGAGCTTTGATTAGAGGAGCTCTGTTGTACGGCAGCTACTGGATCGGCCGTCGTCAATCTTGTAGTCGCGTTGGAAACAGACTCTGATGCCGGAGGTGTACATCCAGGTATGGGAGTAGGATTCCAGATCGAATCCGCTACCGATGAAGTTTCAGACAGCTCAATTACCGGGATATATCCAGTATATCCGTGAACCTGTACAGCCTGATCTGGTACCCAACCTTCATTCTCAGAATCGAATAGTATCAACCACCAGGGATCACGGTCTGATCGTCCAATAATTATTCTTTGATCTGCCACCTGGAGATAGCCAATTATTTCCCGGTTTACCCCAACCCCTGCCCGGACAGAAACTGCGCCCAGGGCTTCAATGTAAGGGGGGATGCGACATACGCCAGTCTGCTCATAGACACCCAGAGCTGTGCCATTGTTTACAGGGCTACTTACTCTAGACCCTTGCGTCTCAGAGTTGCTTGTTCCGAGGGCAGCAGGCTGATCCGCAGTAGGTGAGAGGGGGGACTCGGCCGGAGTAGTCAGATTCACGGTTGGTGGCAGCGCCGTTGGCGACGATTGTCCGGTGGCAGTTGCTTGTCCTCCACCACCAGGAGTCGATCCCGGCGGGGGCTGGGTCTGGCCCAGGCCGGGGGTTGGTGTACGACTTGGCCAAGTTTGAATTAAGCTTTCCGCCTCAACAGCAGTCAGCTTGACGGCAAAGAGGGCAATAGACAAGATGCCGGCGCAGCATATTAGTATGGTGGTCAGGCCCTTACGTGGCAAAGCGATTTCCTCCTGTTACTCCAGGATCTAATTATATTGGCGATCAACGATATTGCACATCGATTTGCTGGTCCTTGGCTAATTCCATATCAAATACGAGAGCCTGATTACCTATTGTGGAAGGCCTCGGATCGCTGCTTATCAACTCGGATCCTGGGGGTAAATTTACCGTAATCTTCATACGTTGGTTACCTGTTCCAGATTGTTTGTCAATCGCCAGTCGGTAGTGAGATATCCCATCTGGCTCAATAGTAACAACTTCGGGCAGCAGATAGCGAAATGCGGCCGCTCTCCTTTGTCCCGGAGGCAGTACCAGAAAGTTATCGAAGAAGGTGTATCCACGATCCAAATCGTCAAATTGACGGGCCATGCCGTCCCAAGATTGATCTACAAGAAGTTGTCCGGCAGGTACTGGATGACTGCTGGCGGTGATGAGCTGGCTGCCGGAGGGCACGAGTACCCTTAGATAGTTCCAGTAGCAATCGGAGATCAAATCCTCATATTGCGTATCGCTGCTATAGATCGTCCCGTGGCGGCATTCCTCGTCGACTCTATCACCCGCATGAGAGAATTCGATCGTTAAAGAGGCATCCCCTTGCCCTTTCTCATCAAGGGTAACATCATAGCCAACTGATCTATCTACGGCCGCATTGGCTTTGTTAAATCCAAGATTACTCTCAACCACCATCAAGTAATCTTGGACAGGACTTAAGGTTAATCGTCCGTCCCAGCCGGCCTCAGCCAGTGCTTCGGTCAATGCGGGATCACGCATGTAGATCTGCAAATCTCTTTGTTCGACAGCGGTAAAAACATTTTCACCTAGCTTTCTGATGTCCATCGAATGAAGATCGCCACTAATTTGGCTTAGGAAAGCATTCGCAAAAGGTCCCATAAAGGCCTTTCGTTCAATTATCCAATCCGCTTGTCTATCGGAAGGGCCCCACTCTTGCCTCATTGCTTCTATGACATTTTCCGAACTTACTGTGATTTCCAGCTCAGGAACGTAGAGAGGCCCAGTTCCTTCCAGCAATAACTGAACAAAACTTTGGTTGAAGGCAATGATCCCGTCCAGAGACACATCTTGCCCATGGCTGTAGAGTTGCATAGCCATTTCGGCCGATGTCGGAAAATCAGGCCAAAAATTGGCATCGCGAAATAGGAAAATGTCCATTCCCATAAATTCATAAAAGGGAAGTGGTGGAAATCCATAGGGCTTGTTTAACCAATCGTCGACCAGATTTGCATTGTCAAATTTGATCGACAAGATATCCCCATCCTCTATCACAAGGAGCCCCGCGCCGCTGATGAATCCACCGGTAGGTCTAAGCTCGTCTTCATTCTGGGCAACCAGTAAATAGGTTTTTCGCCCATCGCTGCCAAGCAACTCTGGTAGGACCTGCCCAAGAAGCAGGGCATCTTGGGCGGCCGGCAGCACACTATCCAGTTGGGAAAGCATGCGTTGAATATTTTGTGGCCACTCTGCGGTCATGGTAAGCTCTTCGCGGACCGTGCTTAACTTCTGCAATACTTCTGCGGCATTCTCAAAGTCCGCAGCAGATGATTCGAGGCTGTGGGCGACGACCGGAATCGGTCCAGTATTCTCCAAATCGCCGTTTTGGACTGCGATCATTACAGGGATCACCGCTCGCATGACATAAATACTTGCCTCGCTTCCCAGGTCGGCTATCTTTAATAAATCTCGACTATCAGCCAGCAATGGACCATATTTGGGTATCCAACCGAAAAATTGAGAAAAATAGGCCGCCGGACCGAGAGCCGAGCGTAGAGTTAGTATGTCGGTACGCATATCTGCAGTGAGATTCTTAATCTCAATAGGATTTGCCTTCATCAGGCCATTATTTAGAATCTGTTCAATCTTCTGTTGGCTCTTTTGCAGCGATCGAACAGCCGTTACGGCACGATATGACGAGATTGCCGACCATATCAAACCAAGAATTAAAAGGCTACCGAAAAATAGTGTTCCATATTTCTTAATCGCTCTTCGCCTGGAAGCCGGGTGATCGTTGGTGTGATGTTCTGGCTGATACATATGCTCAGTCTCTTCCTTAAGCCTGGGCCAATATACAGCTTACATACTTTTCGCGAACCATAGACAGGTGGCATACCGCGTGGTGTAACGAATTTGCCTTCATAAACATTTGGAGATCATCCTTCTCTAAATCTCGCAATTCCGGGTAGCTCTCTGCCAGCTGCCCTCTGTACCAAGCAAACTGAAATAGGTTATTGTCGACCACAATAATGTCAGATCTCTGCCTGTCGGCGTAGGCAAAATACCAGGTTGCAGCGACAGTTTGATCACCTGGTGTAATGACGATTGCCCCTTCAGGGACCTGAGCTAGAGCTTGCTCAAAATTGTATCGAATTGGAGGTTCAAACTCACGGACCATGTAGTAGCAACCAGTGATGAGAATCAACAGAGCCAGTATCAAAGAGGATCGACCAAGGTTCGCGATACCAAATCCTATGACAATGCTCACAAGCAACAGGCCTGGCAACAATAGGACAATCGCATCTGGTGTCGCATACCCGAATGCATAAACTCCATAAATCACGGCTGTCAGCAGTAGGCCGGTTACCATCCGTCGATGAACCGACGAATTCCGGCCGAAGTCCAAGCGGTGCAAGGAGAGGGCGAGAATTACTAACTGACCCAGGAGCAGTAACATCCAGGATAAGACTCTGTTGGCCCAGTTTGCGGGCGCCAGGGCAAAAACATTGGGTTGATAAAGACGACCACTTACCAGCCATAACCATGACTTCAGATTTTCTGGCTGACTCCAGATGATTGGACTGGAACTGTTGGCCAAATAAAACAGTACAGCCAAAGGCGCGAGGCCCAATAATGATCCCAGTATAAATCGACTCCAACTTCCTCTCACCAGTAGAAACAAGCATAGCGGGAGCATTAACAATGATGTCAGGTGAGAAGTCAGGCTTAGCCCGAAGAGAATACCGGCCAACAAAGGGCTACGTCCGGATATGAGCACCCAGATTAACACTGCCAATAGCGCCAGGTTGAGAGCATACACCTCAGCGATAACGGCTTGGCTCCAGACCAGGGGTGAAAAGGCGAAAATGAGGCCAGCAGCAATGGCAGGTAGATAGTCTCGCCTTGTTGGTGAACCGGCGTCATTCTTATTGCCCAACCCGTACTCTAACGTTATTTTTGTGATGACAGCGGCGGCAACCGACATGGATATGGCAGAAAGCAGATGGAATCTTTCGGCAAGTGTACCGAATGGCAACGAAGCAAAAGCTTTTCCAAGGAGAACATAGGTTGGGTAGCCTGGTGGATGTGGGATGCCAAGCGTTAACGAAGCTGTGATCAGTTCGCCGCCATCCCCGCCAAAATATGACCAGGTAAGATCGTTTGGCATAGAAACGATATAGACAAGTAAGACGCCGAAGAAGGTGAACGGTAAAGCAAGCGATGGCCACTTGAGATTATGGGCAATCTTCATGATCCGACTCTGAAGAGCACCAACTCCGATTATTTTGCTAGTTGCTCTCACCGCGCTCCACGTCCTTGTAGAACAGCCGGAATAGTCTGGGCGAGTATCACAAAATCTTTTATGAGCGAATAATCTTCGATATATTTAACCTCGAGGAAGACGCGCTCGTTTAGAGCAAGATCGGCCCGGCCGCTAACCTGCATTGGACCGGTGATACCTGGCTTGACCGTGAGCCGCAGCCGGTGGTGATCGCTGTACTTGGCCACGATGGCTGTTTCCTCCGGTCGCGGGCCGACAAGGCTCATCTCCCCTTTAATTACGTTCCAAAACTGAGGAAGTTCGTCCAGACTCCAACGCCGCAAGAACCGCCCGGCCAGCGTTATTCTCGGATCATGAGGTGATTTGTATTCTGGCCTATCCTCGATTATAAGCTGATCGTGTTTACTGCCAGCACCGATAACCATTGAACGAAATTTGTACATAGTGAAGGTCTGTCCTCCGCGACCGATGCGCTCCTGGCTATATATGACCGGCCCTGCAGAGGTCAGGCGAATAGAGAGGCCGATAACAGGATAAAAAAGCAAAAACACAGCCAGACCTAAGATACCACCGGTTAAGTCCACACCCCGCTTAAGCAGGTAGTTTAGGCCACTTATCGTACCTGCCTGGTGGGAGGATTTGGTTATGAATCGGATTGCCCCAAGGAAATACCCGCAAGTTAAGGCTGTTGCCCGGACTGCCAAGAAAAATGGCGCCACAATGGCGATGAACTGATCTCGCTGCCAGGCTCGCACCATAAAAGGCAGCGTTGAAAACAAAAAAATGAGGAGGAGCGTGAACGTTAGAAAGTAGGCTCTTGATGAGGCTACGAACAGCAAAAGCGAAAAAAGAAAGCCCGTAACCAATAACATTTGAATTTTTAACAGTTGAGGCGTATAAGAATCGCGATGGGCTCTGTCTGGAAACTTCCGCACAATTTGTGACTTCCAAAAGGCTGTCTGAAATTTTGATCGCCAGTAGGTTACCACGCGGGTGAAATGACTATGCCTGACGGAGGCCGCACGGACAAAAACCATCTTATAGCCTCGTGACGCAAGCCGATAAGATAGTTCCTCATCCTCTAGCCTGGGTAATCGTTCGTCAAAGCCATCATTTATTTCGAGGATGCTCCGCCTATAAGCGGCCGAGTAGCCATCAATAAAATCGATGTTTTCCACGCCTTGAAGCCTGTCATATTTTTCTTCATACTCGAGTTGGATGAAGCGAGCCACCATGTTTCTTTGAGACGTCATATAGGTGCCTTTACAACCAATGATCCCGGCATTAGAGAGTGGTCTCGTGATAACACTCAACCAATCTTTTTCGGGAATGCAGTCCCCGTTTGTAAAACAGATGATCTCTCCTTTGGCTTCCCTTATGGCCTCATTGCGGGAACTTGCCATGTTTTTTCCCTGGTACTGAATAATCCTGGCGCCTGAGGACCTGGCTTTTTCTAAAGTATGTTCCGATGAACCACCATCTACAATTATGATTTCCACAGGCACGTCGATGCCGATCTGACCCACTAGTGAATCGAGGCAAGAACCCAAAGTTGGTGTTGCACTATATGTAGATACGATAACGGATATCATGGAGTCGAAAGCCTGGATTTTCCGTTTTACTAGGGTCTGGCAATGATGGTTGCCGGATCTCCCAAGAGACCAAACGTGTCACTTATCTCCTGAATTCCAGGGTCAGAGACATTAAGATCTGCTTTTGCCAGGACAAGCGCATCCCCAATTCTAATTACCGCCGGATCGAGCAATTGGCGGAGTATGTTGATACCGAATGGCTGCTGACTTTCTGACAATGTCAGGCTGGTGGCAGCTATCACCAATACCGGTCCGCTCTCATCAAGCAGGAGCGTTTCTGAAATTGACTGATCAAATGGATGGGCAAAATAACCGGTCAAACAGGTGAGTTGGAGCACAATCGGGGGTGCAGTGGAAGAGTCCAATCCAGCTACGGCCGAATTTGTTAGAACACCTTGTTTTCCCCAACGTTCCATGCTTCCATGCCCCACATAGGTGACCAGCCAGGCGCCCTGATTCCAAGAATTTATCAGCTCTTCATCACTGCTGCTTGCAAGCTCGCTATTTTTATCCACC
>Ga0307379_10008156_pt1 | contig 14158 bp, 10 predicted proteins | sample UN2MG_FD_202237 | JGI IMG/M metagenome (GOLD analysis project Ga0307379, IMG submission 202237) | Soil microbial communities from Risofladan, Vaasa, Finland - UN-2 | ecosystem: Environmental > Terrestrial > Soil > Coastal area > Acid sulfate soil | place: Finland: Risofladan, Vaasa | collected...
ACATATCTCTTTCGGGAAATACAACTTTATCCACCCCAATTTTTTTTAAAACCTTTGCATGGAGATTGTTTTGGGCTTTAGCGATAATATATTTTAATCCCATTTCTTTTAGCATCATAGTTACTAATATGCTTGCCTCCAAATCAGTGGCGATACCCACAATAGCAGCGTCAAAATTTTTTACTCCCAACTCTTTTAAAACTTTTTCCTCGGTGATATCGGCCTGTACTGCCTGAGTTATTTTATCTTTTAAGTCATCTACTCTTTCTTCGTCATTGTCTACTCCCAGGACTTCATGTCCTAATTCAACCAGGGTTGTAGCTACTGCCGAACCGAATCTTCCTAAGCCAAGAACTATAAATTGTTTCATGGAAAAAACACCTCCTTTTGAAATTGACCAATTACCCAATTCACCAATTAAAATTACAGGTTACAAGTTTCTAGTTACAAGTTGCAAGTTCACAGTTATCAGTTTTGAGCTGTTAGTTTATTATGTTTTATATCATTATTCTTATCGTGCAAGGGGTCGGATTTATCCGACCCGATTTCTTGCGGGTTCGATGAATCGAACCCCTACATATCACTCATTGCGGGCAGACACAAGGTCTGCCCCTACATATTATACATTACTATTTTCTTCAGGAGATACGATTCACGAGATACGAGATACGAATTCATCCTACCATAATTTTTTCTTCAGGATATCTGATCATTTCCGGTCCTCGTTTTTGAATTAATGATAGAACAAGGCTTAAAGGTCCAATTCTACCAGCAAACATAGTAATAATAATTATAATTTTACCAGCTATACTCAAAGACGAGGTAATACCTGTTGATAATCCTACTGTACCAAAGGCAGAAACAACCTCGAATAATACTTTTATAAAATCCTTTCCTTCTACGCAGGACAACAAAATGGTCATGGTTATAACCAGACCCAGGGAGAGGGTGATAACGGTTAAGGCTTTAGAAATTATATCCTGTGATATTCTTCTTTTGGAAATTTGAATTTCTTCTTTCCCTTTTAGTGAAGACCAGACGTATAACATAAGTAAACCAAAAGTGGTAGTCTTAACTCCTCCTCCGGTAGAACTGGGAGAGGCACCAATAAACATTAAGATAATAATTAAGAAAAGGGCAGCACTTTGCATACTTCCGATATGGATGGTATTAAAACCCGCAGTACGGGCAGTTACCGATTGAAAAATCGAACCATATATCTTCTCCGAAAAACTCAAATTTCCCAGGGTGGAAGGATTATTAGATTCTACAAAGAATATAATAATAAAACCGATTAAAATAAGTATAATGCTAATTTTTAAAGTTAATTTAGCGTGCAAGGAGAGGTTCCTGTTTTTTCCGTATTGAAAAAGTTCTAATATAACTAAAAATCCAATCCCTCCCAATATAATCAAAACTATAAAAGTAAGGTTTATAACTAAATCTCCTTTGTAGTGCATTATGCTATCTGAAAAGAGAGAAAATCCGGCATTGCAAAAGGCAGAGATAGAATGAAAGATTGCCAGATACAAAGCATATAGCGGGGAATAGATCCTCTGCCAGTAAAAAAACAAAATAGTTGCCCCGGCAATTTCGATAACTGTTGTAAATATTAGGATATGTTTAACTAAGCGGACTAATCCTCCGATAGAAAATTGATTTAAAGATTCCTGTATTATTAATCTTTGTCTTAAAGAGATTTTCTTCCCCATCAAAAAGGCAAACATTGTAGACATAGTCATTATTCCTAATCCACCGCATTGCAAGAGAATCAGGATAATTAATTGCCCAAAAATAGAGAAATCTTTTCCTGTATCCAGCACAATCAACCCGGTAACACAGGTGGCGGAAGTAGCAGTAAAAAGAGCATTGATAAAACCTATACTATTTCCTGTACTAGAAGCAGCTGGAAAATTAAGAAGTATAGTACCTACAGCAATTGCAGAAAGAAATCCTGATGCTAATACTTGAGGCGGTGATAGTTTTTTTTCTTTTGCTTTTCTGATAAGTGATATAGCGCCTTACCTCGTTTTTAAAATTTAGCTTTTAGTATAATTATATAGAAATTTTCTTTATTTTGTAAGTCCTAATTAGTATATAGTATTTCGTATTTCGTATATAGTAAAGAGAATAGAAGCCAGAAGACAGAATTCAGAAGTCAGAATGAAAAAAAAGAAAATCTACCCGTAACAAGTAATACGCAATACAAGAGAAAAAGTTTTGAGTTTTGAATTATGGTTTTTCGCTTTTCGTTTTAAATTTTTAGTTATATACTGATAACTGAAAACTTTCCACTAGCAACTTGAATATTGTCTTTTGTATTTTCCTTACACGTATAACCACCACCTATGCGCTAAACACTATACGCTCCACGCTAGGTTTATTCACCAACGCCTAATTTAATTATTTTCTCCAAAACTCCGGAATTACCAGAATTAAGACCGTATATATTTCCAACCGACCCAACAACATGCAAATAGTTAAGACAATTTTCCCTAAAGGTGGTATAAAGGCATAAGTCTGAACTGGACCAACCAGCCCCAGGCCCGGCCCCACATTCCCTAAAGTAGCGGCAACTGAGGCCATTGCACTGACTATATCCAATCCCAATATAGTCATTATAAAAGAAGAGATAACAAAAATAAAGATATAAAGAAAGAAAAATCCGGTAATATTGCGCATCACATCCTCAGAAACTACCTTATCTCCTAATCTAATCGGAAATACCGCTTGAGGATGAATCAATTTACGAAATTCTCTATGGGCTTGTTTTATGAGGAGGAGAATCCGAATATTTTTAATAGCCCCACCGGTCGAACCGGCGCACCCGCCTATGAACATCAAAATTAATAACACACTTTTAGAAAATGCGGGCCAGATATCGTAATCAGCAGTTACGAAACCGGTAGTAGTAGCTACAGATACTACCTGAAAAGAAGCATATCTTAGAGCAGTAAAGATTGAATTATAAATATAAAATCTAAGTTCAGTGGCAATAGCCAAGATTGAGAATAGTATAACTCCACTGTAAAAAAGGAATTCATTATCTTTGAATAAACTTTTTATATTTCCATGAAGGGTTTGATAATGTAAGGTGAAATTTGCTCCCGCTACAAACATAAAGAAAATTATAATAATTTCAAAGACCGGATTATTATAAGCACCTACACTTAGATTTCTAGGATTGAAACCTCCTGTGGCCATAGTTCCAAACATATTAGTAAGGGCGTCAAATAAAGGCATTCCGGTAAAATACAAACATCCAACCTGTAAAGCAGATATTATGATATAGACTTGCCATAAAAGCTTAGCAGTCTCTTTAATTCTTGGTTTTAATCTATCTTTTTCAGGTCCGGGTACTTCTGATTTAAATAGTTGCATTCCTCCCGCACCTAAGGCCGGAAGTATAGCTACCACCAAGACTATAATTCCCATACCGCCCAGCCATTGAATGAAGTTCCGCCAGAAAAGAATTGAATAAGGATTTCCTTCAATGGGGGCAAGTACAGTAGCCCCGGTAGTGGTAAATCCGGACATTGATTCAAAATAAGCATCGATGAAACTGGGGAAAGTGCCGGCAAATAAAAAGGGAAGTGCTCCAAAACCAGCAGCCAATATCCATCCCAGAGTAGCAATAGCGAATCCTTCTTTATGACCGATAGGTTCTTTTGAAGAAAAAAGTTTCCATAATAAAAGACCGCTTAAAGAAGTAATGGCCATGGAAAGTATGAAAGCATTAATTGCTGTTTCCTGATAGTAAATAGCATACAAAATAGGGAACAACATGTTTAACCCTAAAAAAAATATAAGGCTTCCTAAAGTGTTTAGTACGACATTATATCTCACTTTTATTTCTTCCCACCATCGAATATTTTCTCTATTTCCTTTATATCGGATGACAAGGCAAATATAACTATTTTATCTTCGGGTTGAATAATATCATCGCCATGAGGGATAATGACTTCATCTTTACGAACAATAGCACCGATAATGCTATTATGGGGTAAATTAGCATCTTTTAACGGCGTGTTAATAATTTTTGAGTGAGGACTAACTATTAATTCGATTACTTCTGCTTCACCTTCTTTCAGTAAAGTTAGAGAAATTATTTTCCCTCTTCGAATAAATCGTAAAATGGCAGAAGCAGTAGTCATTCTGGGGTTTACTACAGCATCTACTCCGATTTTTTCCAGTATGGGAATATAGTTTACCCTATCTACTTTGGCAATTACCTTTTTTGTACCCAGGTGTTTGGCTAATAAGGCCACTAAAAGATTATCTTCATCAAATCCAGTGACTGCAACGAAACCATCAGTGGTTTCTATACCTTCAGATTTTAAAAGATCGATATTGGTACCATCACCATTTATTACCAAGGTGCGAGGAAGGCTTTCAGCAATTTTTTCACATTTTTCTTTATCTCTTTCAATTAATTTGGTGTTAATACCCAGTTTCGTTAATAGTAAAGCAGTTTGAATACCTATCCTGCTTCCTCCCAAAATCATAACATTTTGCACGCTTAGAGGCTTTTCGTTAAAAATTTCATTTAATTCCAAAAAATAATCTTTTTTAATTAAAATATGTAAATTATCGCCTGGAAGAATTTTTTCTTCTCCGTTAGGAATAATTATATTGTCATTTCGATAGATAGCGGCAACTAATATAGGGTATTTAAAGGTGATAGTTTTTAATTTTTGATTAAGAAAAGGGAAATTTTTTTCAACTTTCAGTTCAAAAAGCTGAACCTTCCCCCCAGCAAAACTCTGCACTTGAGCAACATTTATTGGTGATTTAAGCAATTTAACTATTTCTTTGGCGGTAGCTCTTTCCGGGTTAATAGTAAGATCTATTCCTAATTTTTCTCGTGATAAGGCATTAGCATACAGATATTCAGGATTTCTAATACGGGCAATTTTTTGAGGCACACCAAATTGCTTTGCAGTCATGCAGGCTATCATGTTTGCTTCATCACTGCTGGTTACAGCAATTATCATATCTGCTTGTTTGATTCCCGCTTCTTCTAAAGTGCGGACATTTGCTCCATTGCCTAAAATGGTTAGTACATCTAAATTATTTTGAGCGGACTGCCGGATCGCATCATTTTTTTCGATTAATATTACATCATGTTTTTCTGAAGAAAGAGTTTTGGCTATTTGACAACCGACTTTCCCTGCTCCAACGATAATTATTTTCAAGAGATTCACCCCACTTAGTTTTTAAAAAAGAAATTTCTAAAATTTTTTATTAAACTAAAATAGAGAAACTATCTAATATTTAGTTTCTCTATTGTTTGTTAATAATAAATATGTTTATAAAATTATTTCACCTCCAACGCTTACGAGGTTAGCTGACGGATTCGAGCTGAAAGGATTGCTCTACTTATTATTTAAATAAGATTCACCCCGGAAATTTGGTTCCCCCGTTTTCCGATTCAGGAAATTCAGCGTTAAAAAAGACAAATAACCTTTTTTATTTTCGAATAATATACCCTTTTCTCATATTTGTCAAACTAAAATTGGGAAACATACCAGGGGACGGTCCTTTGGCAGGTTTTTTAAACAAGTCTGGCAGAGGTTTTATAGTTTTTTTCTTGACAGAAAGGATAGTTTGGAGTATAAATAATAATAGAAAATAAAGTTGACAAAAATAGTATGAAAATGAAGGGAAAATTAAGATGCCAAACTATGATTTTGAATGTCGAGATTGTCATGAAAGTTTTGAAGTTAGGGCAACTATTAAAGAAATGGAAGAAGGCAAGATATTTTGTATAAAGTGTAAGAGCAAAAATATCAAGAGGATTTTTAATGGCTGTGGATTCAGCACCGGAAAATCCTCATCCTCGATGAGTTCAAGCTCAAGTTCTTGCAGCTCCTGCACATCCGGTTCTTGTTCTACCTGTGGATAAGAAAGTAAAAAATTTTACACAGAGAGAAAATTTAAAAAGGTAATGGTTAAAAAAACTGTTACCTTTTTATTTTAAAAAATAAAAATATATTTTAAAAAATTTGCAGGAATTCAGAGTAGGTTTGTAGAATAATGATTTAGTTAGTCGGTTGATTAGTTACCTGGTTAGCTGGTTGAAGAATAAGCATATTGAAGAGTTAACACCAAATTAATTAACCAACAAACCAGTTAACTAGCTAACTAGATACTAATGACCAATAAAAAAGGAGGTAAGGTAAGTGCTTATTAGAAAGAAAAAAAATATTTTTAAGATTAAATTGTGGTTGTTTGCATTGATCTTTTTAATGATTTTTTCCGGAGCAGCTATGGCGCAGGAGGTAGCTAAGGATTCAGAATATCTGCAAAAGATTGTTTTTTGTAAAGATATTCTGGAAAAGAACCCACTCCGACAGACCAATTTTTTCTTTACCCAGGATGAGAAAGTGGTTACTTGGTTCAGATTTTCCTATAATTCTCCAGAAAATTTTGTACTCAGATGGGAATGGATTGCTCCACAAGGGAAATTATACCGTCGGGGTGAAGTGGAGATGGAGGCCGGTAGTTATACGAATTACCGCACCTGGTACTGGATAAAGATCAAGGGCAATTATGCCTCTCAGTTGCCCGGAGAATGGAAAGTAAGAGTGTATATAAATGATATTTTTCTTACGGAAAAGAATTTTTTTATGGTGGGACCTTTTTAAGGTATTAGTCTAATTAACCACGACTTGAAACTATTTATAGTTTTGTAGAGATTGTATTAATTCACCTGCTGGAGAATAGATTTTGTTATGAAAAATTGAAATTAGAAGTAAAAGAACTGAACAATCGATGAAAAAAAAATTTAATTTGTTGTTGATTAATCCCTGGATTTATGATTTTACCGCTTATGATTTCTGGTCTAAACCCTTAGGGCTATTATATATTGCCAGTATCTTGAGAGAGCAAGGTTACGAGATTAGTTATGTAGACTGTACGGATCGTTATAATCAGGAGATTATAAAATTACAGAATAGAGAATTTCCTAAAAAAGATGAATTTGGCCGAGGTTCTTTTTATAAAGAACTAATTAAAAAACCCGCAGTTTTAAAAGATATACCTCGCAGATATAACAGGTATGGGATTACCGAAGGAATTTTTCTGAATAAATTAGAGAATCTGCCTTTGCCCCAGGCAGTATTGATTACTTCTATTATGACCTATTGGTATCCCGGGGTGTTCAGAGCGATAGAGATAATTAAAGAAATTTTTCCCGGCGTTCCTATAATTCTGGGAGGGGTCTATGCTACTTTATGTTTTAAGCATGCTTCTAAATTTTCCGGGGCTGATTACGTAGTAAAAGGAAATAATATAAGAGATTTACTACCAATATTAGAACAGCTTAGCGGGAATAAAAATGATTATTCAAAATACGAAAAAGGGTTAGATCGCCTGCCTTATCCGGCTTGGAACCTCTACCCAAATCTTGATTATATCTGTATTTTATCCTCTCGGGGCTGCCCTTATCGCTGCAGCTATTGTGCTTCTTTTAAAATAAATCCCAAGCTGGAGTTCAGAAACCCCAAAGAAGTGGTCAAAGAAATAGAATATTGGAATAAGAGGAGAGGAGTAAAAGATTTTATCTTTTACGATGATGCCTTATTGATAAATTCAGAAGATAATTTTCTTCTTATTTTAGAGGAATTAATCAATAAAAAATTAGAGGTTAGGCTTCATACTCCTAATGGTATTCATACCCGAATGATAAATAAAAAAATAGCTGTTAAGATGTACCAGGCAGGAGTAGAGACCATCAGGTTAGGATTTGAAACGGTAGATTCCCGGGTCCAGCTGGAGACAGGAGGGAAGGTAACTAATCTTGAATTTAAGAAAGCAGTGAATTGTCTTTTGGAAGCAGGATTTAAATCTTACCAGATCGGGGCTTATCTTTTAATCGGGATACCCGGACAGAAAATACAGGAAATTATTGATTCTATTCATTTTGTGATAGATTGCGGTGCACATCCGTGTTTAGCTAAGTTTTCGGCTATTCCGGGTACAAAGGTCTGGGATGAAGCCAAATCCTATTTTAATCTAAAGGAAGAGGTTGACCCCCTTTTTCATAATGATGCACTTTTACCTTATTTGTCACCGGATATTACAGATAAAGCTTACCAGCAGATAAAATCAATAACAAAATATAATTAACACGGGCTAAATGTGTTATAATTAACCTAGTCAATATTTAATATATTTCGAATATTGTAAATGGAGGTGATTTCATAAATAGATTATCCCCAGACGGCAAAATGTAAATAAAGACAAGAAAGAAAAATGGACAAAATAGCATATATAGATTAGTAATTGTAGATATTTATAAAGCATTCAATAGTATATAAGGAGGAGAAGAAATGGAGCTATTAAAGGTCTCATCTAAGTCAAGCCCTAAAGCAGTGGCTGGTGCCTTAGCAGGAGTAATACGGGAAGAAGGGAAAGCAGAATTACAAGCTATTGGAGCAGGAGCAGTAAATCAAGCAGTTAAAGCGATCGCTATTGCTCGAGGTTTTACTGCAAGCAGCGGTATTGATTTAATCTGTATACCAGCTTTTGTAGATATTGAAATTGATGGAGAAGAAAGGACCGCTATTAAATTTTTGGTCAAACCCGCATAAAAAATTATATTATCAGTATCACTCCAGATAAAAAGTGATTAGGAAGAATCTAGAAGCTATTAAAAATACACGATTGATTTAGAAAATAATTCATAGTTAAAGTGGTTTAATAGAAGAAGAAGATTTTTAAAAAATATTAAAGTAAAAAAGGGGGGGAATTAAGATTAGTATGGATAAAAAAAATGAGAAAAAAGAGAAAATGGAGAATGTACTTGCCCAAAAAACTGAGAAAATACTTGAGGAAGTAAAGAAGGAAGAAAAGAAAGAAGAAAAAGTTGAAGCTAAAGAAATTTTGGGAGAAGTTAATATTGTGCCTGAGGTAATAGCGACCATAATCAGCAGAACAGTAATCGGCATACCCGGGGTAGCTGGATTAGCTACTCGTGCTAAAGGTGGGATAGGAACTTTGTTGGGGACAAAAGAATTAGAAAAAGGGATAAATGTTGACCTTAGAGAAAACAAAGAAACTTCTACCACTATTTCAGTTATTTTAGACTATGGTTCCATAATAATTGATGTGGCTAAAGAGATTCAGAAAAAGGTAAAAGAAGAATTAGAGGCTAAGACTGGGTTAAAAGTTACCGGGATAAATGTAAACATTCAGGGTGTGCATATAGAAGAAAAGAAATAGTTATTATATAAAATAAATAGGCCTATTCAGGTAATTTCTTAAAGCCTGATAGGCCTATTTATTATCAAATTTGATAATAAAATTAAAAAATATTTTTATTTTACTTTCTCTTTTAGTTCCTTACCTGCTTTGAAGAAAGGTACATTAAGAGCCTTTACTTGAATTTTTTCGCCAGTACGTGGATTTCTTGCCGTTCGAGCAGCTCTTTTTCTTACTCCAAAAGTTCCGAAACCTACTAATCTGACGGCGTCACCTTTGGCTAAGCAACCAGCAATATTTTCAAAAACACTCTCGACAGCTATTTTAGCTTCACGTTTGGTACAACCAACATCACCTGCTACCATATCGATTAATTCGCCCTTGTTCACTATTTTCACCTCCTTTCATTTTTAAAACGGAATACTCTATAAAATAGGGGAAAAATATAAGTATTTCTAAGTATTTCGTATCTACTACTTGTATTCTCCGTTATTTATATAGTATACGACAAGTATTTTAAAAATCCTTCTTTTTTAGAAATTATTTTTAATATTTTTAGAAAAAAACAGTACTTTCAAGCACTTTTCAATAAATTTGACTTAATCTATCATCTAAAAGATAGATTAAGTTCTTTAAAATAGAAATAGGTTAAGTAATTATAAAAGAAAATGATTGATATTTCAAGTCTTATAATCACATTTTCCGTTTCTAATCCTGTTGAAAGTAACTTGGTTACAAAAATAATCCCAAGATCTATAGAGTTGGTTCAGTTTTTAGCGTTAAGCCAAGAGTATAATTTAATATTTCATTAATTTCATGAGATATCTTTTATTGTATTTTATATGATATAATAAGATACAAGTAGATACACGAGTAGGTAGAAACTAATTTAATATCGTGTATTTTAACATAGAGCGTAGAGAAAAACAGATATGAGTAATATGTAATTAGTGATTATTGTTAAGTTTTAGGTTACTGATTACTTATCACATATTACAGGTTATAAAACTTACTAGCAAGTTAGGGGATTTTAAAAATTCTAAATCTTGAAAGTGCGCAATACGATATACAAAAAAAAGGAGGATATAAAAAAATGTCAAAAGGAATACTATTCACAAGGAGAGGAAAAATATTAACCTATATTTTCATCACCTTAGTATTGCTACTTTGCTTGGCTGTCATAGGGGTTAGTTATGCACAAAACCCCAGTTCAGAGGAAACCGAGAAGATGAAAAGCATTCAAATTATCAATCCCCACCCCCCTTTTTCTCTTAGATTATGGCTGGATAAAGAGTGGGGAGCAACTTATACTGCCGGGGATAGAATTAAAATTTTTTTCCAGGTTTCTCGGGATTCCTATGTAATGCTTTATAGCTATGATACCGAAGGCAGGGTAAAAATTATCTTCCCCAACCGGTATTCACCGGATAATTTTGTAAGAGCGGGGGAAATTAAAACAATTGAAGGGGCAATTGACCCCCATACCAAACCAGGAGTTGAATATATTCAGGGATTCGCTGCCACTAGACCCATATTTTTAAATGATCGGGAAAAAGATTTAATTTCTAAAGAGTTTATGCCAGAGGTGAGCCCAGATTATAAAAAACATACCCAAACCATTAAGGGTATAATAGTATCCGCGCCTCCCACTGCCTGGGTTTCGAGTAATTTATTAAGTTATACGGTAAGGCCAATAACTCCGCCTCCTCCGCCTCCTCCTGCTAATTATGGTAGGATTATAGTAACTTCCCGACCCCAAGGGGCGAAGGTATATCTGGACAATGTTCAACGGGGAACGACCCCCTTAAATTTGGATAGGGTCACCACAGGCCAGCATCAGATTAAGTTGGTAATGGCAGGTTATCAGGATTGGAGTAGCTATGTCTCAGTTTCACCTTCCCGGACTACTACGGTTTCCGCTGATTTAATTCCTTTACCTGTATATGGTTCGATTTCTGTTTACTGCAATCAGGGTGATGCTAGGATTAGTTTAGATGGAAGTTACCAGAAAAGAACTTCTGCTAATAAGTCGGTAGAAATAAAGAATGTTAAACAGGGTTATCACGAATTATTAATCACCAAAGATGGCTATCAGGATTGGATTAGCACTATAATGGTTACAACCAACCAAACTTATATGGTCTCTGCCTACTTAGTTCCTGAAATCAACTATGGTTCCATTGCTGTTTACTGTAATGTAAACGGAGCAAAAATATTTGTAAATGGAACTTATAAGACAGCGACTTCATCTTCGCAACCAAAAATCTTAGAGGAACTAAAAGAAAGAGAATACGAGATTACTCTAGTTATGGATGGATATAGAACCTGGGTAGAAGATATTTGGGTATATGCCGGTGAGACTACTTCTCTCTATGTGGATATGACAAAAATAGAGTATTAAAATAATTTCAATGAAAAATCATATACTACGTTATAACTTAAAAAAGTATACAAAATAGTAATGTAAGGGCACGATGCACCATGCCATATGTATAACTTGTTGAAAATATTTTTGGCTTTTGGGGAAATAACCATTATATTATTCTTTACTGAATTATTCTGTAAGTTAAAGTTAAAAGCAGATTAGAGCGACCTCTAATCTGCTTTTAACTAAAGCTTAATTTCCTCTTTATCTTAATTAATCAATTCCCTTATTAACATATATTAATAGCCGGTTATTTTTATTTTATAAACTGATGTAAATTTATTAGAAGGAGGATATAGACAAATATGAGTGAAATTGATGTAGTAATTATCGGCGGGGGACCCGGCGGGTATGTAGCCGCCCTAAAAGCCGCCCATTTAGGCTTAAAAGCGGTTCTGGTGGAAAAAGATAAATTAGGAGGAGTCTGCTTGAACCGAGGTTGTATTCCTACCAAAGCTTTAGTAAGTACTGCAGAGCTATTAAACTATCTACAAAGGGCTGAGGAGTTCGGAATTCAGGTTAAAGATTATTCTTTTGATTTTCCTGCCGTAATGAAGAGGAAAGACATGATAACCCGGAGATTGTCTTCAGGTGTAGAGCAGCTGATGAAAGCCAATCAGGTAAGGGTAGCAAAAGGAAAAGGACAGATAATTGAGCCAGGGAAAGTGGAAATTACCGATAGTGCTGGACAGAAAGAGGTTATAAAGACCAAAAATATTATAATTGCTACCGGATCTTCGGTGATGAGGCTTCCTATACCAGGCATAGACAGCGAAGGAGTAATAACCAGCGATGAAGCCCTATCCTTGGGTGAGCTGCCCTCCAGGATGTTAATTATCGGAGGAGGAGTAGTAGGTATAGAATTCGCCGGTATCTTTAGAGCTTTAGGAGTGGAAGTTACCGTAGCAGAGATGCTCCCCAGAATCTTACTCCCCGTAGATGAGGAAATAGCTCGCAGGCTTACCCAGCTACTAAAAAGAAAAGGGATTGAAATTCTTACTGATTGTAAAGTTAAAGAGATAAAGAAGAACAATCAGAATTTAGAAGTCCTGGTTTCAACATCAGATGGAGAGAAAAAATTAGAGACCGAAAAAGTCCTGTTAGCTGCCGGTAGAGTACCTGAGCTGGGGAATATAGATGTCCAAAGACTGGGTATCGAATTAGATGGGAAAGCGATTAAAGTAGATGAAAAGATGAGAACCAATATTCCCGGTATCTATGCAGTCGGGGATGTGGTGGGCAAGATAATGTTAGCCCATGTCGCTTCCCGAGAAGGGATAGTTGCTGTTGAGAATATCGCCGGTAAAGAGGTTTTGATGGATTATAAAGTGGTGCCTAATTGTGTATTTTCTATGCCTGAGGTAGCCAGTGTAGGGCTAACCGAAGAAGAAGCCAGAAAAGAAAATAATAATATTAAAGTCTCTAAATTCCCCTTTATGGCTAATGGTAAAGCCCTAGGTATGGGAGAGACTGAAGGAATAGTAAAGATAATCGCCGATGGGGATACTCTCGAACTTTTGGGTGTGCATATCTTGGGAGCTCATGCCAGTGACCTGATTGCCGAAGGGACCCTGGCTCTATCTATGGAGGCTACTGCTTTTGAGATTGCAAATACTATCCACGCCCATCCCACTCTGGCAGAGACTATCGCTGAAGCAGCAGAGGGGATATTGGGAAAACCTATCCATCTGGCCAGAGCATAATCTACTGTTTATTGAGTAAATCATATCCTCTAAAATTCCTCTGAATATAAATAAAAGTTATGAGGGAAAATTAAATATGCTCCCATAAAAGTTATTTTTTATAAAGGAGATGCAAATTATGAGAAAATCTGTAATTATTAAATTATTATTGTGCTTGATACTAATTTCTTTTTTATCTGTTGATTATGCGTCAGGTGAAAATAAGGGGAATAGTATTACCTGGGATAAGACCTTTGGCGGAAGTAGTGAGGATATGGGATTTTCTATTATCCAGACTGAAAATGGAGGATATGCAGTAGCCGGATATACAATATTGGATAGAGAGGAAAGGAAGGATACCTGGAGAGCAAAACTTGGATATATAGAATTAACCGAAGATAAAAGACAGGATTTCTGGATAATAAAAATTGATAAGAATGGAAACATAGAATGGGATGAGGTTTTTGGTGAGAACGGGCCTGATATAGCGAACTCTATTATCCGAACCAAGGATGGAGGATATGCAATTGCCGGGTTTATCTGGACAATATACTCTGGAAAGCAAGATATATGGATAATAAAACTTGGTGAGAACGGAAATAAAGAATGGGACAAGACTTTTGATAAAGATGAAAATGATGTAGCATATTCTATTATTCAGACCGAAGACGGAGGTTATGCAATTGCAGGCAGTACCGGATTAAAGCTCTGGGGAGAAGTAAATTGCTGGGTAATAAAACTTGATGCCAAAGGGAATATGGAATGGGAAAATAGTTTTGGAGGGACAGGTTGGGATGAAATATTTTCTATTGTCCAGACTAAAGACGGGAGTTTTGTTACTACCGGA
>Ga0307379_10008157_pt1 | contig 14158 bp, 12 predicted proteins | sample UN2MG_FD_202237 | JGI IMG/M metagenome (GOLD analysis project Ga0307379, IMG submission 202237) | Soil microbial communities from Risofladan, Vaasa, Finland - UN-2 | ecosystem: Environmental > Terrestrial > Soil > Coastal area > Acid sulfate soil | place: Finland: Risofladan, Vaasa | collected...
AACCCGGGGCCACGCATCGTCTGTGTGTCTCACGCCTTCACCCATTCACGGCTGCAACGATGGCGAGGGCGGAGATGATCACGGCGCCGGGGGTGGGCCGGTCGCTGACGCTCGCGGTACTGATCGGGGTGGCGGGGGGGGGCGGTACGGGGTCGGGCGGCGGGGGCGCAGGGCGCTACACGGCCGGCGAGGACGCCGGCCGCTACGCGCACTTGTTCGACGGCCGGCGAGGGTGCAGGGCGGTACGCGCTCCACGGGTCAGCTTGGCGGACCCATGCCACCCGCCGAACATGGCCACGCGAGCGTGGGCCATGCCACCCGCCACGGGTCCGCTTCGCGGACCTATGCCACCCAGCCGGCCTGCGAGGACGCAGGCCGCTACTGTGGCGCGGTGAGGCATCTGGGGTTGAGGCAGGGGGTCAGGCCGAAGGTGATGTCGCCTTTGGTGAGGTCGAGCAGGTCGGTTCGGTCGAAGTCCTGGCCGGTCCAGCGGTAGCGGCGGAGGCGGTGGCCGTTGTCGTCGGCCACGTAGATTTCCAGGTGGCCGTCGCCGTCGAGGTCGGCCAGGGTCGAGGCGTGTTCGTAGCCGCTGGAGTCGGCGTCGATCAGGTGGGTTTCCCAGCCACTGTCGGTGTGTTTGATCATCCAGAGGCCGGACTTGAAGGCCGAGGCGACCAGCTCGACCTGGCCGTCGTCGTCCACGTCGCCGGCGTGGAGGAAGCGGCACTTCTTGTCGGGTAGCGTGGCGATCACGGTGGCGATCACGTTGGCGGCGGGCTCGGGGCCGGGCTCGGGGTCGGGGTCGGGGTCGGGGTTGGTGAAGCGGTACTCCTTGATCTCGACCGGCGGGCCGTCATCGGTGGGGGCGGCGTCCTTGTTGTAGCGGGGCTCGACGACGGCGTAGAGGTTCGGCGGTCCGGGGCCGAGGACGTTGGCGATCAGGATCTCCTTGGCGTGGCGGTCTTCGAAAGCGTCCACCACTTGCCGGGTGAATTGCCGGCCGTCGTAGCGGTACATGATCACCTGGCCGGGCTGGAGCGTGTTGTCGCGGCGATTGGGTGCGCTGGGTGTGGCGAAGATTTCGTTGAGGCCGTCGCCGTCCACGTCGCCGATCTCGATCTCGTGGACGAAGGTGTTGAGGGCCTGGTCGATGAGGGTGGCCTCCCAGCGCTGGCCCTTCTTCTCGAGCACACCGACGGCGCCCTGGTCGTGGGTGGCGATGACGATTTCGGGTTGGGCGTCACCGGTCACGTCGGCGATCTCGACGTCGCGGTAACGGTTGAAACGGCCGTCGAACGTGGCCTGTGACAGGATGACGCCAGTCCACCCGCTTCGGGTCCGGCGCCAGATTTTGGCGATGGCCGGCTTGGGGGCCTCGTTGGCGCCGATGGTGAGGATGCCGGGGAGTCCACCGGGCACGTCGAAGGGCATGGCCTTGTGGAAGACGTTGCTGTCGGGGTCTTCGAGTATTTCGGACGTCCAGCCATCGCCGTCGGGGTAGGCGAAGGTCAGCTTGGCGGCGCCGGGCACGGTTTGGATCTTGCCGTCCGCACCGAGCTTCTGTTCGAACTGGGCCTGGGCCAGGAGGAGGGCGGCGCGGTGAACAGGCCGCTGTGCGGGGGCCGGGCGTGGTCGTTCGGCGGGTAGCGATGCGGGGCCGTCTTTGGGCGGCGGTGTTGTCTGCTTCTCGCAGCCGGTTGCGAGAAGGGCTGCCAGGGTGGCCGCCAGGATGTATCGGCGCCGAGCGGTCGTGTGTGGGAATCCCATGGCGGGGCGAAGTCTGTTTCTCACAGTGCGCGATTCTGTCGTTCGAAGCATCGGAAATTCCGTTGAAGCGCGAGTTTCGGTTCGCGCGGAAGAGCCAGCGAGAGCCGGTCGCCTACCGTCTATGAAGGTCCGCGCGAACTGAAGTTCGCGGCTCGCATGCTTGTGGACGTCCGCGCGAACTGAAGTTCGCGGCTCGCCACGCTCCAATCAGTCAGTTCAAGTCTGGCGGAAAAGGGCGGGGATGACAAGCTGCGAAGGGTCCGGGCGGGGGCGGCGGGTTTGGGTTATTTCAGTTCGACGTTCCAGTAGGCGTGATCGAGGAACTGCTGCCAGGAGCTGTACTTGGACCTGGAGAGGCTGAAGTTGACGACGGGGCTGCGGCGAGGTTTGACCGGCTGATGGATGAGCTGGAGGCCAGCCTCGTCGGGCGTCCGGCCGCCCTTGCGGACGTTGCAGGTGACGCAGCAGGCCACGACGTTGTCCCAGGTGTTGGGGCCACCGCGGGATCGGGGCAGGATGTGATCCAGGCTGAGTTCGGAGGTGCTGAAGCGGTGGCCGCAGTATTGGCAGCGGTTCTGGTCGCGGGCGTAGATGTTGCGTCGGTTGAACTTGATCTCCTGGCGGGGGAGCTTTCGGTAGCTGAGCACGCGGATGATGCGTGGGACGACGATGCTGAAGCGGACGGTGCGGACCCAGTCGTGCTTGAAGGGCTCGAACTGTCGCCGGAGTTCGCTGAGTTCGCGCCAGTCGTCGAAATCGTAGGAGGTGTACTGCCCGTCCTCGACGCTGACGACCTCGGCGAGGGGGCGATCCCTGTGGTCATGCTTGAAGAGTAGAGAGAATGCCCGGCGGGCGTTGATGACCCGCAGGGCTACATAATGGGCGTTGAGCATCAGGACACTGCAATCGAGCCCCGATCCCCGATCTCTGTTCGGGTTGACCGCTGCTGCCGTTGGGAAGGCGACACCTCCTGTGTTTCTCCCGACCCGAGCGTACCCTGCTCGTGTGTCTCTGCTCTATCATACGGTCGGTAGCGTGCGGGCTCAAGCCCGATAAGCCGGAACGGCGTGGGATGGCGTGGTGGAGGCGTCCCGGGCGGGAAGTGGGAGGTCATCCAGACCGACGCCGATGTGCCGGGTGTGCACGGTGGTCCGGGCTCAAATTGGACGACGGTTGTCGGTCTGGAGCCGGTCCGGTGCGAGCGTTCTACCACTCGATGACGCCGCAGTCCTGCTGCTTGGCGTCGGCCATCTGCACCAGGCTGCCGATGACGGTTGGCACGAGCAGCACGAAGGCGGCGACGAGTGACCAACCGCCGGTGGTGCCGCGGAACCGCTCTGCGACCCAGGGCACGTGGGCGAAAAAGGCGGCTCCGGCCGAGACGACCAGCACGGCTCCTTCAAAGGAAGTGATCAGGATAACGACCTGCCGCAGGTCGATGAAGCTCAAGGCCGAAAAAACCGCCATGCCGATGGCGGTGACCACCCAGAGCACGGGCCCGCTGAGCCCGAAGTGCTCGGCGGCGTAGTTGACGATTCCGGCGCCGATCAAGCCGCCCAGGAATCCGGCGGCTCGCTCACGCAACAGGAACCCGATCAGGGTCATGACGATGAAACCGGCCAGGGCGTAGAACCACTGCGGGTCGTGCCCCTTGGCGAGCATCAAGGCGATCAGGATTCCGGCGAGCCCGTAGCTGATTGGAATGGCGCCTTTGCGGATGCGCCATCCGCCCCATGCCAGAACCACACCGGTCAACAACAGGGGCAGGCCGAGCAGCGCGCCACTCTGCTGCAGGTAGAGCACCCAACTCTGAACGGTCGTGACCATGGATCAGACCCCCGACTGGCAAGTGCCATTCAGTGAGGCAAGGCGGTTTGTGCCGACTGTTCTATCGGCTGGCTTTGGGGGCCGGTTGCGATGGCGGCGGAGCGGGAGGGCGGCGGAACAGCCGGGCCTGCAGGACCAGCGAGGACAGCAGCAGTCCGATACCCGCACCGGCAAGCAGCCTGGGATGATCCAGTGCGGACCGATAAAGCTCGGGATGCAGATTGGCGGTCAAAAGACCCAGGCCGGAGATGACCAACGCAGTGCCGGCCAGTGAGGTGTACAGGATCAGCGTAGGCCGGGCCAGAATGGCGCCCAGTAGCAGGCCGAGCAGGGCGGCTCCCGCGGTGATGGTGGCCAGTTTGGTCTGCACAGAGGGCTGGCGGCTGGTGACGTGGTTCCAGAAGCTATGCAGCCATTCCTGTGGGCTTTCCTGCAAGTAGGCCGCCTGTTCCTCGGGCTCGGGGAGTTCGAACGCCACGGCGGCGCCGTCGGCGGCGGCTGTGATGCCCGCGGGCTGGAAGGTGTCCAGTTCCGGCAGGATTCGGACGTAGCCGAAGGCCGACAGGGCGATCACCGCCAGGATAATGGCCGCTCCCACCCCGATCCACAGTCGGTACAACAGGAAGCCGACGCCGCCGGCGATCAGTGCGGCACCGATTACGGTTATGGGGACGGGCAATCCGGTGAGGCAGGCAAACTTGCCGCCGGCCATCGCTCCGCAGACGCCGAAGCCGGCGGTCAGGGCCGGGCGAGTCAGCTTGGCCCCCAGGACGCTGATCACCACGCCTACAGCGAGCAGGAGGACTGCAGCCGGCACGACGGGCTGGAGCATCTCGGCCGGCACGTGCTGCTCGGCGAAGCGGTTTACCTGTTCCAGAATCTGCGATAGCCCGTTCATGGCGACTCGTCCTATCGGAACGGAATCTTCTCCAGCAGTGGATTCGCCGGACCCGGAGCGATATTTCGTATTCTAGGCCGGGTTTTGTCCGCGTCCCAGCCGTCCGCCGCCGGCTGCTGCCTCGGTCGGCGTGGTGAACCGGTCCGGAAACATGGTAACGTCGATCACCTGCCGCCCGGCGTCGATCCGGCCGTACAGCTCGTGGTTTCGGCGAAGAATGGCCAGTTTCTGGTCGGCCGTGTTCTCGGCGACCTCCTCGCCCGGGGCGGAGCCCCAGATGATGCGTCCTCCGGCGCGGTCGGTGGCCAGCTCGATGTGTGCCTCCCTGGCGTCGATCCGCCCGTGGAAGTTGTGAACCAGGACGGCCGTCAACTGGTCGGCAAAGGGCTCCGCGGCGAGGCGGTCGAGCACGGCGACGGCGGCGCTGAGGTCGGGGGCTTCCCAGGTCCGGCCGGCAGGAGGCGGAACTCCGGCGACGCCCTGGATGAGGGGCCAGGAGGCGTGGTAGGGGTAACTGCCCGGCAGCCGAACGGCCTGTTGGTCAATCAGGATGAACTCGCCTCCGGTTTGGACCAGGGCCATGGGCGTGCGGTAGACGCAGTGGATAGCGATTCGGCCGGTCGGTAGGCGTCGGACGCTGTCGACCTTGCGAACCCAGGCGTTGGCTTCGAGTTGGCGCCCGATGCGGTCGCAGAGTGCCGGCTCGCTCCAGTCGGCGTCCAGGACCGGCGTGAGTGCCTGGCGGATGATGGGATCGAGGCCCTCGGGGACGTCTTGGAGAACGATGTCGGGCGGCCCGCCGAAGTGCGGCAGAGCGTGGACCTGCCGGTCGAGCTGGCGCAAGCCGGCGGCGGCCCCCACGGCGACCGCGCCGAAGGCGATGACCGCGGCGGCGACCCGCAGTGCCCGGCGCTTCTTCTGCGGATCGAGCCCGGCCCACACGCCTTTGTCGCCGGCCTTTGCGGCCGACTTCTTTTTGCTGCGCTTGCGCTTGGCCATGCGGTCCTGCCGGGTGCTCACCCGGCGCATCACCTTCCGTGTCGGGCCAACCCTAACTCGATGATCCGCTGGCAGAGCTGGTCGAAGCTGATGCCGACGCGGGCCGCGGCCTTGGGGAGCAGGGAGTGGCTGGTAAAGCCGGGGATGGTGTTGATCTCGAGGACGTAGGGCTCGAGGGTTCGGGCGTCGACCATCCAGTCCACGCGGGAGAAGTCGCGGCAGCCGAGAGCGTCGTGGGCCTTGACGCTGAGGTCCTGAATGCGGCGGAGCAGGTCGGCCGGCAGGTCGATGTCGAAGAGGTATTCGGTGTCGTCGTCGATGTACTTGGCCTGGTAATCGTAGAACTCGCGTCTGGTTCGGATCTGGCAGACGGGCAAGGCCTGATCGCCGATGATGCCGACGGTCAGCTCCGGCCCGTGGACGTACTGCTCGATGAGGGCGGTGCCGTGTCTGCCGCTGACCCGCTCGAGCATGGACTGGAAGGCGAAAGCGTCGCGGGCGATGTAGGTGTCCACGCTGCTGCCGGAATTGACCGGTTTGATGACCACGGGGAGTCGCCAGCAGCCCAACCGATCGGCCGCACACCGGGCCCGGGGGTGCCGAAAGACGTGGTAGCGTGGCGTGGGCACTCCGGCCTCGACCAGGCGTGCTTTGGCGGCGGCCTTGTTCATGGCCAGCGCCGATGCGGCGGCGTCGGACCCGCAGAAGGCGATGCCTCGGCGAGCGAGCAGGTCCTGCACCTGTCCGTCCTCGCCGAAGGCACCGTGCAGGGCGATGAAGACGAAATCAGCCGGAACGTCCAAGGCGGAGAGATTCTCCGGGTTGATGTCGCGCACGTTGACGCGGTGGCCGAGCCGCACGAGCGCCGCCGTCACGGCGGCGCCGCTCTGCAGGCTGACCTCGCGTTCGGCGCTGGGACCGCCGGCCAGCACGGTCAGGTCCAAGGTCTTCTGTTTCCGAACGGGCTTTGAGGCCGAATCGTCCGGAGGTTTGGCCAGTTGAGTCATCGGCGGAACTCCTTTTCCTCCCGTTGCTCGCGACGCGGGGGTTACCAGATATCGATTTCCAACTCCAGCTCGGTACCGAACTGCTGGCGCACGGTCTGGCGGACCCGGTCGATCAGTTGCAACACGTCGGCCGCGGTGGCGCCCGGGTCGGCGACGATGAAGTTGGCGTGCCGTTCGGAGACGCGGGCCCCGCCGCACCTGGTGCCCTTGAGGCCGGCGCGGTCGATCAAGCGACCGGCCGAGTCGCCCGGCGGATTGGCGAAGATGCAGCCGGCGCTTCGCTCGGTCATTGGTTGGGCGGCCTTCTTGGCTCGCCAGATCTCCTGGAAGCGGGCGTAGACCTTGCGGGGCTCGGATTCCTGGAGGCGCAGGGTGGCAGCGGTGACGATGGAGTCGCCCAGTTCGGTGTGCCGGTAGGCGAACCCTACCTGCTCCCTGGTCAGGACGCGTTGGTCCAGGCCGGGCGTCAGCACCTCGACGGACTCGACGACGTCGCCGATCTCCCCGTGGCGGCCGCCGGCGTTCATTCGGATGGCGCCGCCGACGGTGCCGGGGATTCCGGCGAGGCCTTCCAGGCCGGCCAATCCCCGTTGGCTGCATTGTCGCACCAGGGTCATGAGTTCCGCCCCGCAGCCAACGCGGACGGTCCGGCCGTCGATGCTGATCCGCTTGAAGGAAGGATCGTCCAGCCGGATCACGACGCCGTCGAAGCCGTCGTCGGTGATCAACACATTGGCGCCGGCGCCGAGCACCTTGGTGGCCAGGCCGTCGTCCCGAGCGTGCTGGAGCACCTGGCCCAGTTCGCGCGGTCCGGTGGGGTGCAGCAGGTGCCGCGCCCGGCCTCCCAGCCCGTACCAGGTCAGGGCGCCCAGGGGGGCATCATGCTCGATTCGGCCCTGTAACCCGTTGAGCCAACTCATCGGCTACCTTCCAGACGTCGCCGGCGCCCATGGTGATGACCAGGTCGCCGGAGGTTACCTGTTCGATCAGATGCGAGGCGACCTGCTCGAGCGTGGGCAGGTATCGTGCCTGTCCTCCGCCGGCGTGGATTCGTGAGACCAGATCGTCCGCTTTGGTTTTGCGTCGTTCCTCGTCGCTGTCGCGGACGGAATAGATGTCGGAGACCAGTACGATGTCGGCCTCGGTGAAACAGCCGGCGAACTCGTCCATGAGCAGCCTGGTTCGTGAGTGCTGGTGGGGCTGAAAGACGACCCAGGTTCGGCGGGGTTGGAAGCGGCATCGGGCGGCGTGCAGGGTGGCACGAATCTCGGTGGGGTGGTGGGCGTAGTCGTCGACGACGGTCACGCCGCCGCCGGTGCCTCGGACGCTCATCCGGCGGTCGATGCCCCGGTAGGTGCGAATGGCCTGGGCGATCGCGTCCGGTGCCACGCCGCCGTGGAAGGCCAAAGCCGCCGCGGCCAGGGCGTTGGTGACGTTGTGTTCGCCGGGTAGGTCGAGGGCGGTTTCAAACAGCTTGCGCTGGCGGTAATGAACGGCGAACGAATAGCGTCCCTGGTCGGCGCGCAGGTCGGTGGCCGTCCAGCAGGCGCTGGGCTCGATTCCGAAGGTTTCGACAGGTGCCGCGGCCTGCCGTGTTGCCTGGGCGACGTTCGCGTCGTCGTGCCGTGCGATCAGCAGGCCGTCCGGGCTCACGCTGTCGGCGAAGGCGGCAAAAGCGGCCACGATGTCGGGCAGGTCCGTATAGCAGTCCAGGTGTTCCTTCTCGATGTTGAGGATGGCCGCCAGCACGGGGCGGTGGTGCAGGAAAGAGCGGGCGTATTCGCAGGACTCGACGATGAAATGGGGCCCTTTGCCCACACCGCTGCTGCCGCCGAGTTGATCGCTGTGTGCCCCGACGATGAAGGAGGGGTCCAATCCGCCGGTGCGGTAGATGTGGGCGGTCAGGGCGGTGGTGGTGCTCTTGCCGTGCGTGCCGGCGATGGAGACACCTTGGCGCCTGGACATCAGTCGACCGACGAGTTGGGCATAGGTGATGATCGGGCAGCCGCGTCGTCGGGCCTCGTGCAGTTCGGGGTTGGCCTCGGGGATGGCGGCACTGATGACCAGCAGATCGAGGTCATCGGGCAGGTGGGCGGCGCTGTGCCCGACGTGGACCGTCGCCCCGGCGGCCACCAAGTCGCCCAGGCCCGCGAAGTCGCTCTGGTCTGATCCACTGACGCGTAGTCCGCTGTGCAGCAGCAGGCCCGCAGCGGCGCGCATGCCGCAACCGCCGATACCGATCAGATGGACGCGCGAACCGGTGCGCAGACCGGGATCGTCGGCCCAATCGCAGGTCGTCTCGGACGACATTGGCGCAATCATTTTGTTCCCCGCGGACCGGCCCGTCGGCTGACCGCAGCGTTGCCCGGCAGGTTGGGTATCCATGCGAGGAGCCGACTGAACCCCGCGCACCGCACACCCCTGCTCAACCGTTTTTATCGACCCGCCAGACACGTTTTCTCCATCGATTCGTTGGGCTCGCGGTGGGCGTCGACGCCGGCCAAGGCGAGCAAATGTTGCGCTACGGTCGCGGCGGCGTTGGTGGTGCCGGCGCGCCGGGCGGCGTCGGCCATGCGCGTGCGCCCGGCCTCGTCGTTCATCAAGCGAGAGAGCTGCTCCGCCAATGCTGGGAGGTTGCGCCGCGGCTCGACTCGGTCGAGCAGCATTCGGGCGGCGCCGAGCTTGACCAGCACCCGGGCGTTGGCGACCTGGTGCTGATCGCGATGATGGGGATAGGGCATCAGCAGCGAGGGGCGACCCAGGGCGGTGATCTCGGCCAGGGTCGAGGCGCCGGCCCGCGAGAGGATCAGATCCGCGGTCGCCAGGGCCAGAGCCATGTGTCGGGTGAAATCGACCACGCGGAAGGTGATTCCCCTTGCGCGGTAGGCCTCGGCCGCGGGCGACTGGTCCCGCGAGCCGGTGAGGTGCAGGAGCTGCCAGTGGTCCCAGATGCCGTTGTGGGCCAGTTCCGCAGCGGCGGCCGTCATGGCCCGGTTGATCGATCGAGCCCCCTGCGATGCGCCGGTTACCAGTAGGACGTTCTTGTCGGGGTCGAGCCCGAAGTGTTCGAGCCCCTGGTCGCGGCGGACCTGCTTGAACTCGGGTCGCACCGGGCAGCCGGTGACGTGAACCGATGTCCGACCGTTGAAGGCGTCGGCGGTCTCGGGCCACTGGACGAACACGGCATCCACCCGTGAGCCGAGCAGGCGGTTGGCCTTTCCGGGGAGGGCGTCGGGGTTGAGCAGTGCGGTGGGGATTGCGGCCCGGGCGGCTTCCAGGATGGGCGGAGCGGCTGCGAACCCGCCGCTGCCCAGGACAACGATGGGGCGATGCTCGCGGAGGAATCGCCGACAGAGACGGGTGGAGGAGAACCAGCCGGTGACGAAGCCGGGGACGTGCCAGGGTCGTCTGGGCATGGGGCGCACGCGCTGGCGGACGAGCTGGCCGCCGTAGGGGGCCAGCACGCTGGCGTCGATGGCCCGGTTGGTGCCGAAGAAGACGAATCGTGCGTTGGGCAGCAGGGCGCGGATTGCGTCGGCCACGGCCAGCGTGGGGTAGAGGTGCCCTCCGCTGCCGCCGCCGGCGAACACGACTAATGGTCCGCTTTCCATTACCCCGACGCTTTCACTCCTTACGTCACGGAAGTCTGAACGAAAGAGGGCGAGGCCGTCTGGAGCGGTATGGTGCCGCGCCTGCCGCCCGCCCGTGCCACCGAAACGAGTAACCCAACGGCCACGCTCAGAAGCACGACCCCGGACCCGCCGGCCGACACCAGTGGCAGGGCGATTCCCTTGGGCGGGACCGAGGCGGTCACTACCGCGATGTTCAGGGCCGCCTGTAGCGTGATCATCAGGGTCACGCCGATGGCCAGCAGGCGACCAAAAAGCGTGGGCGCCGCGGCGGAGGCCCGGATTCCGAGAAACAGCAGGGTGGCGAAGAGCAGGATGACCAGCAGGGCGCCGACCAGTCCGGTCTCCTCGCACCAGACGGCGAAAATGAAATCCGTACGGGCCTCGGGCAGGTAACCGTACTTCTGGACGCCTGCGCCCAGTCCGGTCCCGAACCAGCCGCCCGAGGCGATGGTGATCAGTGATTGGATGGGGTGATAGCCCTGTCCCTGCGGGTCGGACCAGATGTCGAGGAAACCGGTCAGTCGCTGGAGGCGGTAGGGCTTGGCCAAGAGCAGTCCGATGAAGGCCGCGATGGCCGGTGCGGCCATCAACAGCAGGTGCCTCCATCGGACGCCGCCGGCCAGCAGCATCAGGGTGCCGACCAGGGCCAACAGGGCGGCGGTTCCGAAGTCCTCGCTACCGACCAGTCCGACGCAGAGCCCGATGGCGGCCACGGTGGGCAGGGCGCCGGACCAGAAGCTGCTCAGGCGATGCTGGCGCCCGGACAGGTAGGCGGCGAGGAGAACCACCAGGGCCAGCTTGGCCAATTCGGAGGGCTGGAAGCCGAGGCCGTAATCGGGGGGGCCGAAGTGCAGCCAACGCCTGGCACCGTTTCGCATGACGCCGATGCCCGGAACGAGCACCAGCGCCAGACAACCGATGGTGACGGCGAAGAACAGGACGGAGGGCTGAAACCAGCGGCCCGGTCGCCACCGCAGCATGCGGTGCCCGATCCGCGCGGTAAACAGGATGGCCGCCAGGCCGAGGGCGGCGAACACAAGTTGCCGTCCGAAGGTCGCCCGCCAGAAATCGGTGCGGAGGACGGGCGAATCGAGGCTGGCCGACGCCGACGCGACCATCACCAGCCCGATCGACATCAGTGCGGCCGCTATGAGGATGATGGCGGTGGCCGCTGAAGTTGTTGGCGGGTCGTGCGTGTCCATCTTCGTCATCCCTGACGAGCTCCCCGGGGTGTTACCCTGAGATCGCGTCTCCTACCGCAGCTTGATGGTGGCCAGCGCCAGGGCGGCGAAGAGCCCGGCGGTGATCCAGAAACGCACCACGGTCTGTGGCTCGGTCCACCCGCTCACATGGAAGTGATGGTGGATGGGTGCTACCAGGAACAGCCGCCGGCCGCCGGTCGTCTTGAAGTAGCCGACCTGCAGTATCACCGAGATGGCCTCGATGACGAACACGCCGCCGGCGATCAAGAGCATCAACTCCTGGCGCGTGACGATGGCGACGTATCCGATGAGGCCGCCCAGCGGCAGCGACCCGGTGTCTCCCATGAACACCCGCGCCGGATGGCAATTGTACCACAGAAAGCCCACCGTGGCGCCAATGATCGCCCCGCAGAGGACGGTCAGTTCACCGCTTTGGGGAATGTGCGGCAGGAGCAGTTTGGCCGCGGTGGCCTCGTTGCCCACCACGTAGGCCATGATCATGAACACGAGGGCACAGAAGGCCACGCAGCCGGAGGCCAGCCCGTCCATGCCGTCGGTCAGGTTGACGGCGTTGGAGGTCCCCGCGATGACCAGCACGCTGATGAACATGAAGGCGAAGGTGCCCATGAGGATGCCCGGCTTGTAGAAGGGGACGGCCAGTATTCGATAGGCTTCGATTTCCTGCGGGAGCGAAGGCGAGGTGATCACGGCGAAGTTGGTCCGGCCGACGGAGTAGACGAAGTAGCCCAGCAGGACGCCGAGCCCGACCTGGAAGAGGAGCTTCTCGTAGCTTTTGAGTCCGTCGCGCGTTCCGCTGCGCCTTGCGGCGGTGAGCTTGAACCAGTCGTCGACGGCCCCGAGCAGCCCGAGCCAGACCAGGCAGACCAGGCCCATCTGGACGTAGTAGTTGAGGGGATCGGCGAAGAGGAGCGTGGAGACCGCGACGGCGGCGAGGATCAACAGGCCGCCCATCGTGGGGACCCTGGTTTTGTCGCGGGTCAGCTCGTTGAGGGAGGCGTGGTCGAACTCGGGACGGTCGCCGAGCTTGTAGCGGATCAACTGGCGGATGATCTTGGGGGTGGCCAGGAGCAGGACGGCGAAACAGAAGATGGCGGCGCAGACCCCGCGGAAGAGCACGTTTTCGTGGGCGTAGTGCTCACCACCGGCCAGGGCCATGAAGAGGTGATAGAGCATTGCGATCACCGTGCGCTATCGCGCCGCGTTCGATGCCGTTGGTCCCGCCTCCACGCGGGGCGGGCGACCCTGCACGCCGATCCGAGCCCCGGCGAGAGGCGTCCGGCGCTCTAGGCGGCCGGAGCGTCGGCCAGCGTGTACTGACGCAGGGCCTCGACGACGCGTTCCATGGCCATGGCCCGGGAGCCTTTGACCAGCACGACGTCGCCGGGTCTGGCCCAGTCGCCAACGGCCGCACCCGCCTGCTCGGCGTCGTCGTAGACGAGCGTCTGGATGTCCGGTCCGGCCTGGCGGGCACCGGTTATCACAACCGATGCGTGCGGTCCGACGGCCAGGAGCAGATCGACGCCCGCTTCGCCGGCCTGGCGGCCGATCCGCTCATGCCACTGGCGTGTCTCCGCCCCCAGCTCGAGCATGTCGCCGAGGGCGAGCACGCGGCGCCCTGCGGGGGCGGCGGTCAGCACGTCAATGGCCGCGGCCATGCTCGAGGGGTTGGCGTTATAGCAGTCATTGATCACCGTCACCTGGCCCAGGCGCATGACGTTCAGGCGCATGTCGGCCGGCTGGAAGGAGGCCAAGCCGGCGGCGATGTCGTCGTCGTCCAGGCCCATTCGCCGGGCGACGGCAAACGCAGCGGTGGCGTTCAGGGCGTTGTGTGTCCCGCAAACGGCCAGGCTCCGCTGGGCGTCGCCGTTGATGCGAAACTGCAGGCCGTCCAGGCCACCGCGGGCCTCGGTTATACACAGGTCGGCCGCATCCGACACACCGAAGGTGACCAGCTCGGGGCGCGTGGGGTAGCGCAGCAGGGCGCGGACCTCGGGTCGATCGACGTTGACTACGCCCAGTCCGGCGGGGTCCACATACAGCAGCAGCGAAAGCTTCTCGCGGACCACGCCGGCGACACCGCCCAGGCCTTCGAGGTGGGCGAAGCCGACCGAGGTGACCACACCGATCTGTGGGGATGCCACGGCGGCCAGGGCACCCACCTCGCCCGGCGCATTGGATCCGATTTCGACGACGAGGTACTGGTCGTCGCGGTCGGCGGACAGCAGGGTGAGCGGTACGCCCAGGTTGTTGTTGAAACTTTTTGGGGCGGCGCGACCGCGAAGGCGCTGCCCGAGGACGTGGTCGATCATGCGCTTGGTGGTGGTTTTTCCGTTGCTGCCGGTGACGGCGATGACGGTAGCCGGGATGCGGGTGCGGTGGTACGCGGCGAAGCGACCCAGAGCCGCCACGGTGTCGGCCACGCCGAGGCAAGGTATCGGTGCGTTGGTTTCGCGGCGCGATACGACGCAGGCGACGGCGCCGGCGGAGGCGGCCTGGTCGAGGTAGTCGTGCCCGTCGAAACGGTCGCCGCGGACGGCGAAGAACAGTTCACCGGGTTGGACCGTGCGGGAGTCGATGCTCACGCCGGTTACCAGCGGATTGCCGGGGGCGGCGCTGCTGGTGGCCCCCATTGCGGCTGCGACCTCGTCGAGGTGCATGGCGATCATAGACGCTTCCCCCCTGTCGTGAACCTGGCGGCCAGACACGACCGGGCCTCTTCGACGTCGTCGAAGTGCCGCCGCGTTCGGCCGATGATCTGATAGTCCTCGTGTCCCTTTCCGGCGATCAGCACGATGTCTTCGGGTT
>Ga0307379_10008159_pt1 | contig 14152 bp, 13 predicted proteins | sample UN2MG_FD_202237 | JGI IMG/M metagenome (GOLD analysis project Ga0307379, IMG submission 202237) | Soil microbial communities from Risofladan, Vaasa, Finland - UN-2 | ecosystem: Environmental > Terrestrial > Soil > Coastal area > Acid sulfate soil | place: Finland: Risofladan, Vaasa | collected...
CACGAGGCGTAATATTTGTACGAGGGGATTGTTATTATTGACCATTGCATACTCCGATATATTAAATATACCTTATTATTAGTACATCAGAGGACTTTGTCAATGATTATTTATGACCACCCCTCAGCTAACTAGCTCAATAAGGTCTTTCTTTGTCCGGTTAAGGTGGAAGCTAACAGCTGCTTCAATCCCATTCATATCCCTGTTCTTGATAGCAGACAAAATCCTTTGGTGTCCCTCATTGGACCTTTGTGCAATTTCAGTCACGCAGAGGCCTTTCATCCTGAACCTGAGCATATAATCTCTAAAATTCTGACTCATTTCCTGAATCCTTGTGCTTCCACTTGCCCTGCAAATGATATCATGAAATTCTGTATCCAATTCTACGACCCGTTCCGGCTCATTTTTCTTGATGTGTTTGTCTGTCAGCAGGATATTTCTCTCCAAACGTTTCAAATCTCCCGCAGTGATCCTCGTGGATGCCCATTTAGCCGCTAAAGTCTCCAAAGCCAACCTTATTTCGCAAAACTCTTCCACCTCTTCTTTGCTTATTTCGTTGACCACATAACCAACTCGTGGAATAGGTTTGACTAGTTTTTCCATCTCGAGTTTGTGAAGGGCCTCCCGGATCGGTGTTCGACTGGTACCGATCTCATGAGACAACTTGACCTCGATTAACCGCTGTGTCGGTGCGATCTCCCCAGTCAAAATCCTCCTGCGAAGGTATTTATACACCTCTTCCCTGATGGTAGGGGGCTGCTCTATATGAAGCTTATCCAGAATTTTCATGATCTGCTCTTAAGGCTATTGGGACAAGGGTACAGTAAACGTATTCCCTGCCACTTGTCAATAAGAAATTAGAACATGTGTTAGCTTAATGAAAATGCCCTCTTTAGGCTGTCAAAGCCATATAAACCAACCCTTCCTGTGCCTTTTTGAAACATGTACGACCCCTTTCTATCAAATGGGGTTTGGTTCGGTCATGCCAACCAATCTTCGGGCTTATATCGTTCACCCCGATGCACCGAGATACTTTATCTTCACTTCCTCATTATCTCTTACCTCCTCATTGGTAGATTGGCATACTATTTGAGCCCTGCTCAGCACATAGTTGCAATCGCTTACACTTAACATCGTGGGTAGTTTTGTTCTATCAATAGGGTAGAGGGTTTAGCCTTCTTCCGGGATATCTTTGCTTTCGCTTTCTCTTGCCAGCGACCTTCTTGAGCTGTGACATAAGTTCTGTAGTGCCTATCCAACTGTTTGAGAGCAGTGGGCCCGGCTTGTGAAAATCCCTTATATGAGTTAGTTCCCTTACACTCAGTTCCTCGTTCTCCCGAACACAGAGGCTGTGCCTCTGACCATACTATCACTTTCTGACAACCAGCTAACCATATTGAGCACACGCAGTATGATAACACAACCGATGAAACCATTGACTTGATTAACCTGTCTTGCCTGGCTGCGGTTCGTTTCCGTTCATTCGAGTTAAAGCTTCAATCAGATTGAACCGCTCGCTCACGAGGTTCTGCAGCTCCTCCAGTCCTTCCTCGTTCAGATGTGAGAACCTGCCCATCATTTTGGTGAATTCCACAAGCGGCTTGGGCTGATCCTCCTGATAGGTAAGCCTGAATCTGCAATGTTCCGCTTCCCACAAGGGGAAATAGCTGGTTTCTACCGCCATGCGACAGATGTCAATGGTATCCTCGGTTCTGGCCCGCCAGCCCGTAGGGCATGGAGAGAAGACATGAAGGTACGACAGTCCATCCTTCACCGCCATCGCCTTGGTTAATTTACGGGCAAAGTCCTCTGGATAGGCGATCGTGGCCGTGGCCACATAGGGTATGTTGTGAAAGGCCATAAGAAGGGGCATGTACTTGGGAGGCTGGGGCTTACCGCGCCATGCGCCCCCCACCGGTGTCGTGGCTGTCCTGGCTAAAAGAGACGTGCTGCCACTTCTCTGGTTACCGGTAGCCTGATAGCCTTCGTTATCGCAGCAGATATAGATGAGGTTTTCACCCCGTTCAGCGGCACCGGACAGAGGTTGAAAACCGATGTCCACGGTAGCGCCGTCCCCGACAAAGGCAACGCACTTTACATCCTGCCCCAGGTGCCGGTAGTACCGTTTCACCCCCGTCATGGTAGAAGCTACGTTGGTCATCAGGCAAATGGTGGTAGGCGTCTTAGAGATAGCCTGCAGGCTGGCCCCGCGCATTAGGAATATACTGCAGCCTTGACTGGCAAACATGAAGGTATCGTGCCCCAAAACCTTCAAGGTGAACCGCAGTGATAACTCTACCGGACACCCCAGACAATTGGGAACCCCTTGGCTAAATGCGTCCTCGGCTCGCAGGTAGCGCATGACGTCACGGCTTTTGAGCAGGGAAAGCAGGCCTAGCGGACAGGGATCAATGCACATGGGCTCGCCGTCGCAGAGGTCACACTTGAAGGCCTTCTGTTTATCGAAGTTGTAGTTCACGCCGCCGTAGGGGCATGCGAGGGTGCATAGGCCGCAACCAATGCACTTCACTTCATTGATTCTCACAATGCCGTCGTCTTTGCTCTTGGTTATCGCTCCTGTGGGGCATAGTGCGAGGCATGCAGGGTCGCTGCACTGATTGCACCGCATGGCAGTATGGAACCCGACCTCAGGCAGGTGAATTGCGGTTATCCCCGAACATGCTTCTGTACTAGTTCGTTCCCTGACGCACGCACCCTCACACGCCGAACAATCCGGCGGGCACCTGTCATATGCTACCTGTAAAACATCATAAAAGCTTGGCACCCATTCCTCCTATTCTTCCAAAGACATGGCCTCTTCCTTCTCACTCTTGAGCATCAACCAACAGCTGGTCTCCCGTGGTTTCTCAAATAGGAGTTCGGCATGGGGGCCGATGTCCACCCTGTTGCTGATAAGGTAGTGCAGAACGCCTGGAAAGACGGGAACATTCACGAAGGAGGCACCGACCAATCTATCGCCCTGGAAAACCAATTGCTTAAACCCTCTTCCCTGCTCATCAGCAGCCTGAAGTACCCGCGTGTCACCATTCGGCATGATGCCAACCGATACGGCCCTCTGCCCAAAGAAGTGCAAGATGTTCATCGGTATCCACCCTTCATAGGCCACTTCCTCACCAGCCATATTACGGCCGGCAATCTTACCCTGACTGATGGCGCTCGGTAGGATGGGACTCAGGCCCGGAGTGCCCGTGAAGAAGTCAGGTGCCTCAGCGGCATCACCGGCAGCGTATACATCAGCTCTGTTGGTCCTCATGCCCCGGTCAACCAGCACGCCGTCACTGAATTCGATGCCGGTGTCCCTGAGAAACGATATGGAAGGCTTTACCCCTAAACAAATAGCGACGACCTCTGTATTGAGGGTCGTACCGTTAGAGAGGGCTAATTCGACTATGGTTTTGTTTTCTTTGACCGCTTCTATCGTGCATCCTTCGTAGATCCGGACACCGTTACTCGCGAGGATGTCTTTCATGATGCCGGCAGCCTCCGGGTCAAAGTATCGTCTCAGGATCCGGCTTCTTACTATGAGGTTAACTCGGTAGCCGGCTTCTCGTAACGCGATGACTAACTCTATGGCTACCAGGCCGCCACCATAGACTGCAATATCCGTCTTGCCCGTTAGCTGGCCCCGCAGACGTCTCAGATCACCGAGGGTGTGAAAGGGCAGAAAACCAACTTCATCAAGTCCCGTTATGTCTGGCTTGACTGGGTGTGAACCCGAGGCGATGAGCAGGGTATCATAGCTCTCGTGCTCTCCACCATCATACGTAATCCGTTTCTTGTGGGGATTGACCGTGGTAACTTCCTTCCCCCTAACGAGGGAAAACCGCAGCTCGCGCATATGATCATCCTCTAACAGCCAGAGATCGGATTCTTGTATTCTGCCTGATATGAGGTAGGGCAGAACTGCCACACAGTACGGGGGAACGTCTTCTCTGGTTACCAATTTGATCTCATCGTCTGGGGATACACTCCGGATCTCCCGTGCTGCCGCCAGAGCAGCACTACCAGCGCCGATTATGAGATGCCTTCGCGTTGCCATACGCTCTCTTCTCCTCGCCTATTCCAAGGCTAGCCAGGTAGTCTCTTTGACCGGTTTACCCTGAGCCGCATCTCGGGTGATATCTATCGCTCGTTCCATATGCTCGACTGTTATATCAGCGCCGCCGGCGCCAACGAGGAAATCTACCATGGGTATCCGTGTTTCCAGATCGTTTTGGAGTGCTTTCACCTCAAAAAAGACATGACCGCAACCCCAGCCAAACACGGGATGCCGGTCAATAACCCCAACAGCCTTTTTTCCGCTGAGCGCTTTGACCAGCCGTTCTCTGGGGAATGGCCTGAACATCCTGATCTTGATGAGCCCTACCCGCACCCCACTGGCTCGTTTCCTATCAATGACCTCTCGGGCGGTGCCTGTAGCATTGCCCATGGTCACTAGAAGGATATCGGCATCCTCAGCCCTATACGCTTCAATCTGCCCGCCGTAGCTGCGACCAAAGGATTCCGCAAACTGCGTATCTATCAGATCCCATGTGGTCTTAGCCCGTTCCATGGCAGCACAGTGTTTGTAGCGGTATTCCATGAACAACGGATCGGCGGGATTTATTTCGGCGGGAAAGGTGAGGGGCTCTTCCAGGCACAATCTCGTCCGCTTCATCTGCTTGAGCGGGGCTAAGAAGGTGTCGACGTCATCCTGGTCCGGAATATCTACTCTTTGCGACAGGTAGGAAAGATAAAAGCCGAGGTAGCACACATTAACGGGGAGCAGGATATCCTCGTCCTCAGCCAGTCGGTATGCCATGATGATGGTATCCAGGATTTCCTGGCAGGTCTCAACGTGGATCTGTATCCAGCCGCCGTCCTTCACGTAGAAACTGTCCGATTCTCCGGCTGCCAGAACCAAAGGGGCAGGTTGCTCCCGCAAGGCTATGGGCATGACGATAGGCAGGCGGCTCCCGGCTGCCCAGAGATAGGCATCATACATGAATACCAGCCCCATCGAGGATGTGGCGGTAAAGGCCCGTGCACCGGCAGACGTTGCGCCAATCAGCGTGCTCATCGCTGAGTTTTCCCCTTCGACCTCCACCATCTCTGCATCCAGAAACCCCTCGGCACTGAACGCATAGAGCTTTTCCAGGACGGAGGTCGCCGGAGTGATGGGAAACGCAGCAACAACATCGGGCCGGCACAACGTAGCCGCATAGGCTACCGCGGCATTTCCTTCCAAGACCTTTGTTTCGGCTTTGATCTTCGGCACGTCCTATACCTCTTCCTTCACCATCTTAATTGCATTAACGGGGCATACTCGGGCGCAGATACTGCAGCCCTTGCAGTAGTCCAGATTGGCAGCAAAATAGCTTCCTTTATCTTCAATGCACCCCGTGGGGCAGTAGATGAAGCACCAGCCGCACTGGCAGCACTTGCCAGTGGTGGTTACCGGTCTTTGGTACCTCCATTCGCCCGTACTGAGTGTGCACAGTGTTCTCGGGTCTGCCCAAGGTCCCTCATAGGTAGTTCTGAATTTCATGGTTTATCTGTCTCCAAAAGTGATGACCTGCGTTGTCTGAAATCCCTCGCGCAGGGCCTTGACATTGTTCTCCAGCAGCGAACCGCTAAAATGCTCTTCCAAACTCGGCAGGATAAAGTCCAGGCTTGTCCACCCGGTCGTCTTGGCAAAGACACCGAGCATGCAGGTATTGACTATTGGCCTGCCGATATGCTCCAGGGCGATAGCCGTCGCATCGGTAAAGCCGATCACAGCCACGTTGTGATGCATTCTGTCAGCTAATGGCTTGGAGGTGTTTACGATGAGCATACCATTCGGTTTTAACCCATTGAAAGTGGCTGGCTTTAATTGGGCTGGGTCCAGGACCACCAGACAGTCGGGCTCGTATATCTGGGTTGTTAGCCTTACTGGCTTGTCGTCAAAACGAAGAAACGCGGTAATCGGGGCGCCTCGTCTCTCGGCACCGAACATGGGGAACGCTGATACATACTTTCCCTCAAGGACAAGGGCCGATGCCAGGATTTCAGCTGCCATACGTGCCCCCTGTCCAGCCCTACCGTGAAGCCGTATTTCTTTCACAGCATCTCCTCCTACCCCATAAGATGGCACATTGTATCCCGATAGATGGCTGTCTGTCCAGCATCGACCGCTTTTCTAACTTGATAATTCCGTGCAGCTTGCTGCATTCGACTGCAAAGAAAGAACTTTGATACCTCGTAGCTTACTACGAGGTAGTTCATTTTCTCAGTTTCTCTCATGATCTCTTAGAGAAGTGTAGCGACGGATGGGCACTTTGGTCTACTATAGATTTTTGTTTATTGCTGTCTGTGCCCATTTTCGACTTTACGCTTTGTGTCCTTCGATAGGCTAAACCACGTTTGCTTCATGGAATAATTATCAATCCGTTAGCACAACGTGTGGCGACGAAGCATTTATTAGAGCCCGATTAAATTCTTACTACCGCTGGCCGGGATCAAAGTCTCATTGAACTCAGTATTAAGTTTCACAAAAGATTCTGGTTTTGTCCGGCTAACTTAAGCTTCTGAAGCTGCAAGATTCTTCTCAAAGGTTTGAAGCTGCGTGACCGTCGTGCGCTTGATGGCCCAACGTGGGGCGGGAATTCCTTGAATATACGGATCTCATAGATCTGTAATATCTCGTCTCATATAATCTGTTCTATTTATATTAGCCATACAGGGCAATATTTGTATACTGTACCCCAAAAAATGCCAAATTTCAACAAAAACAAATAACCTAGCCACTCTCTTTGCACAATCCCGCAGCACAAGCATATACGATAAGGCCAAGAACAGCCTGGAGAGCCTGGCGATATGGTTCCGAACTGCATGTAATTAGCGAAGACTTCGGATCATAGTGGCAGATATCCTCTGCTCCTGCCCGAGCAGACTACTTTTCAGCCCATACTCGAGAAAAAATCTAGCAGGACCGTAACACATCGCAATAATAAATAGAAAGCATAACGCTGGCGTCCATTAGTCCAATCGCCGCCACATAAGCTTGAAATCACCCTTAGGCAAAGCGAAAAAGAATGTTGACAAAGAATATCAGGTTATGTATACAGTACCCTAGTACTTCAATACTATACCACCAAAATATAATCTGCTGATTATCGTCATGATTATTGCTGCGCTAAAGCCACATACCTACCCTAACTACCGTGAGTAAGTCTATAAATATATTCGCTTAAAGATTTTGACAGGAGAGATAACCCGGGCAGAAAGAACAACTGAGGCCAAATTATCAAAGGGAAACGGGACCAGTCGAACCTCTATAGGAGACACTTCACAGACTCGAGATGGAAAACCTAGTTTATTCTATGCCCAGAGTTGGCTATGTTGTTAAGGATATCGCTGAAGAAGAGGGGCAGGAAATGTGCAAATAGTTTTGGCATTGGAAACCTTAGCAACGAAATGGCCTCCTCAAAGATCACTTTCAAAAGAAATGGCACACTTGGGCTGGCGTACCCGGATAACAGATAAATGCATCAATAGGAATGAGACCCAAGGAGTAGTCAACTTGTGCAGAGAATATCATGATATTCTCTGCAGATCGAGTGTAAGCAAAAGGATTGTGGAGTTCAGCCAGTTATTTAGAGTTCATATGCTCAGATTCAGAATAATAGGTATGTGTGTAAAAGAATACGTTGAGGAGCACTTCTTGTCTCGGGGGAGCTTTCAACACCTTCCAGGACAAGAGTTAGACAAAACTCAAAAAGAAATAAATGGTACTTAATAAGGGTTAAATCAACAGGCAATATATACAGGAGGTAGAAGTCATGATAAAAGGCAAGAAAATATGGTTAAACGGGAAGATGGTTGATTGGGGGGAAGTCAAGGTTCATATCATCAGTGAGACGTTCTCCTATGGGTATGGAGTTTTTGAAGGTATCCGATGTTATAAAACTGAAAAGGGTCTGGCTGTTTTTCGACTTAAGGAGCACATCAAAAGGTTGATCAACTCTGCGCGGATACTTTTCCTTAAAATCCCTTTTACAAGCGATGACTTGATATCTGCTGTTCACCAAGCGATAAAAGCCAACGACTTCGAAGAGTGTTATATACGACCGATGGTATATTTGACTACCTATGGGGAACACCGGTGGGATTTCAGAAATGCCAATGTTGACGTTGCCATCGCGGTTTGGGATTGGGGGACTTACTTTAACGAGAAGGTCTTAACTGAAGGCATCCGAGTAAAGACAAGTTCTTATACCCGGCTCCACGTCAATGCAAATATGACTAAATCAAAGGCTAATGCGAACTACATGAATTTTGCCCTTGCCAGAGGGGAGGCTATCCGAAATGGCTTTGACGAGGCCCTTTTGCTAGATGTGAACGGCTTTGTGGCTGAAGGCCCGGTCGAAAACGTCTTTATGGTAAAAAAGGAAGAAATTATAACACCTCCCCTTACTTACATTCTTGAGGGAATTACGCGGGATTCTATGCTGGCCTTGGCTAGGGATCGGGGGATTCGTTGCCGAGAAGAGTTCTTCACTCGGGACCAGATTTACTGTGCTGATGAAGTGTTTTTCTGTGGAACGGCAGCTGAGATAGTACCGGTTTGTGAGATAGACTACATTACAATTGGACTTGGAAAGCCAGGGGCGTTAACGCATGAATTGTCGAACATTTTCTTCGATGTTGTTCATGGAAGGAGCAAAAAATGTCAAGAATGGCTTTCATATGTTTGATCGGATGTTTGATCGGATAGATTGCGAGTGGTATTTGGCTTACACCCCTGACATGAGGAGCGCTACTATGAATAGGACGAAGGAAGCTGCCATAGCTATCCTCAGAGCCTTTTGAATGCTTCTCGCTTTATAATAGATGCCAATTGCTGCTGGTATAATGCTAGCATCGAGAAGACCGGCGGCAGAAATAATCGCGAAAGCTTCCCGTGTAATGATAGGCCATAATAATTTTATCGCTTATTGCTTTAACTCCTAAAATTTAGTATAATATGTTGAAATTACAGTGAAAGGAGTTAAAGCGATGCAACAAAAGCCAATGAGCTTGATTGAGTTTCAGAGAAAATTTGCAACAGAAAAAGCATGCCAAGGACACCTGTTTCGTCTGCGTTGGCCAGAGGGTTACCACTGCCCCCGATGTCACCACCATCACGCATATTTCCATCGAACCCGCCACCTGTACCAATGCAAGGCATGCGGCTATCAAGTCTCTCTTACCGCAGGGACCATCTTCCATAAGACCAGAACACCCTTGCGGAAATGGTTTTGGATGATCTTTCTGATGGGAAGGCAAAAAAGCGGCATCTCCATGCTCTCGCTTAAGCGGATGCTGGAGATCAAAGGCTATAAGACAGCCTGGACCATGGGACACAAGATTCGAAAGGCCATGGCTGATCGAGAAGCCTCCTACAAGCTGGCTGGACTCATTGAGATGGATGATTCCTACTTTGGTGCCTCCAAACCAGGAAAGAGGGGCCGTGGAGCTGCTGGGAAGGCGAAAGTGGTGGTGAGCGTGGAGATTGTGGAAGAGAAGCCTGGCTTTGCCAAAATGCAACAGGTGCACACTGTCAGTGCACACCAGATCCGTGAGATGGCTCATAGAGTGCTTGATGAAAATGTGGTGGTCCGTACCGATGGATGGCGTGCGTATAGAGTGCTCAACAACGACCGAAGTGCCCATAAGCCTGTGGTGGTGAGATTCGGCGCAAATGCGGTCAAGGTCTTGCCGTGGGTTCACACGCTCATTGCCAATATCAAGGGCAATACCAGAGGTGTTTACCATGGGGTGAGCAACAAACATCTCGATCGCTATCTCGCTGAATTTTGTTATCGTTTCAACCGCCGATTCTGGGAAACCCAAATGTTTGACAGAATCTTAGCGGCTTGTGTTGGTACGAGTACTGTTTCGTATTCGGAGCTAAAGGCATAAGCGATAATTTTATTGACAAATCTTCTGAAAAAACATAGACAAATATGGGATACTAGGATACTGTACCCCTGTATAATCTTTTACATCATTGCTGTCTAACATAATCTGATTTCTTACTTTGGGTTCAAAGATATCGCCTGGTTAGTCAGTTGGCATCAAAGCGCTGAAGAAGCCCGATATCTTCTGGAAGAAGGTTTGATCAATGAGAACATTCTTGATCTACCTGAACACCAACGTCCAGAGGTCATCAATGACAGGGGCCGTCAAATGAAAGCCAAGCCGATCAAAAGGATGTTTGAAGATCACGGTATGCCCCAGCTCTTCGCCAGACCACGGACCCCCAATGATAATCCTTTTGTGGAGTCGCTATTCAGTACCGTTAAAAGGGCTCCAGAATACCCCGGCCGCTTTTTGGATCGTGAACAAGCGGCTGAATACTTTAATCGCTATTTTCCTTGGTACAATACGGAGCACTTGCACTCCGGTATTGATTATGTAACGCCGGAGCAGTGCCACCAAAGCTTGCGGGATCTTATCGTTGCCCGCAGAAAAGCCGATCTTACTAATCAGCGTCGTTTTCGAAAGGAGGTGAACCGTCAAAAGCAAAATATCTTGACAGAGGACATGAATCCATTAATGCTTACCTTCAATCAAATCTCGACTTGTAGTGTAATTAATCTCTGAATTGAGACATTGTCTCAGAAACGCGTCGCAAAATAAACACCAAAAGAGGAGGGTTAAAAAATGGAAACTACATTTAAAAAATCAGTGAAAGCATGGTCGAAAATGCTCCTAATGGCAGCAATCTTATGCTTTAGTGTTACTACACTTTTTAGTTATGCTAGCGCCGCGGGTTTGTTGGATAAAATAAAAAAAGAGAAAAAACTTGTGGTAGGCACCGAAGCAGCGTTTGAGCCCTTTGAGTTTGTCCAAGACGGGAAGATCGTCGGGTATGGCAAAGATATTCTTGATTATTTAGCTGCTGATTTGGATGTTGAACTTGTTCAACATGACGTTCCTTTCCAGGGCATAATTGCCGGTCTGCTTGCTAAAAAATTCGATTTCGTAGCCACTTCTATAGCGATAAACGAGGAGCGGTTAAAGAAAGTCGCATTTACATTGCCTATTGCAATGATGCTCGATGAAATTATAGTTTTATCAAAAAATGATAATATCAAAGGAACAGAGGATCTGAACAATAAAATAGTTGGGGGTCAGCTTAACTCTGCAGCGCAGACCAATTTAGAAAAATTCAATTTAAAATTGAAAGCTAAGGGTGGTGCAGGATACAAAGATTTAAAACTTTACACGGCCCAGCCTGAACTATATATGGCTCTAGCCAGCGGCCAGATTGAAGCTATCTGCATTCCTACTCTCCTATTCTTAAATCTCAATAAAAAACAACCTGGAGTATTCAAAAGTGTAGGAGGTATTGGGCGTACATTGCTATGCTGGATCACGAGACCTGAAGATCTTGACCTACGCGATTACATAAACAGCGTTATTCTCAAGCTACGCGACAGTGGTAAGCTATATGAGCTGCAGAAAAAATGGTTAGGAATCACACAGGAAATTCCTGATAGTGGCCATCTTCCGCCAGGGGCGTTTTAACTTTCTGATACCCCGCATTCTGTTGCGGGGTATATCATCATGTCAAACTTGAAATTTGTCAGCTGAAATTGAGCAAAGGATCCACGCTAGAAATAAGGCCCCACTATGCGGGGAAGGGCGTGGTTTCATAGGTTAAAATAAAAGGCTGCAATTGAGCCCAGCGTAACGGTTATTATATCCTCAGTTAAGACTCGGGGCGGCGTGAGCTTTGACGTTACATATCTTATAAATTCAATCCCGTTGATGCTTAAAGGGGCAATGATCACATTTGAGGTTTCTCTTTTAAGCGCTCTCTTAGGTATTGGGATCGGATTAATTCTGATTTTTATGCGAATGTTTCCCTTTCGTCTAATCAAATATTTTGCCGATATATATATTAGCTTCATGCGTGGAACTCCCCTCCTTATCCAGATCTTTTTCATTTACTATGCGCTGCCGGGTTTAGTGGGAATCAACATACCTCCTTTTATCGCTGGAATTTTAGCCTTGAGTCTTAACAGCGGTGCTTTTGTGACCGAGATCCTTCGTGCTGGCATCAGCACCATCCCGAGAGGGCAAGTGGAAGCAGCCCAGGCGCTCGGCCTAAAAAAAAGAGTTATTTGGGGTCGAATAATTTTGCCGCAGGTATTTGTAAGGATTTTGCCTCCCCTTACAAATGAGTTTACGATGCTGGTAAAAGCCTCGACTCTTTTGTCTGTTATAACTGTTGTTGAATTGGCAAGAACAGCACAACAAATAATAACAGTGACTTACAGACCAGCGGAAGTTTTATTAGCGTCGGCTGCACTTTTTTTTATGATCTGCTTTCTCCTTAGTAGTCTTACACGATGGCTTGAGAGACGCAACAAGCTAATCAGCTGAGGGAAATAAATGACTTTTAATGTAAGGATAATTATTGAGTATTTGCCCTGGATTAAAGAGGGGTTAACTTTTACAATACTGATATGTTCTCTAGCGCTGCCAATCGGATTTGTTTTAGGCAGTGTGGTATGCATAGCCCTAATGTCCCAAAATAGTGCCCTCAGGAATATTGCTGTAGCTTATGTTGAAGTGCTGAGAAATATACCGTTTTTAATCCTGATTTTCATAGTTTTTTTTGTACTACCATTTTATGGCCTACGTATAGCACCGCTTACGGCTGGTATAGGCACTTTGTCAGTTTATGCAAGCGCTTATTTCGCAGAGATTATTCGGGGCGCCATATTGAGTGTACCCAAAGGCCAGCGAGAGGCGGCCCAAGCTCTTGGGCTGCGCCCCGGAATAATCATGCGCAAGATTATTATACCACAAATGCTTGGATACTTGATACCTCCCGTAACTAACATTGGAATCACAATAATCAAGGAGTCAAGTGTGCTATCCGTGATCACTGTAACTGAGCTGACTTACTATAGTAATTATATTATAGGTAAGACATTCTCTCCTTTTGAGATATTACCTCTTGTAGCAGTGATTTATTTGATTATTACTGCGGTTTTTTCATTAGGAATGAATGTTCTTGAGAATCGTTTTATCCATGTTGAAAATTTTGGTCGATTAGGAATATAGAATTACTGTTGAATAAAAAGGAGATTTGTTTTTCTCCAGTTAAAATAAGGATAAAAATGCCTAAAGAAACTGAGACCACACTTAATAAAAATAACGGATACATCATCGAAATGATTGATGTCACCAAATCATTCGGCGATTTTAATGCGCTTCGTGATATTAATTTAAAGGTAAACAAAGGGGAGCGAATTGTCATATGTGGGCCTTCCGGTTCAGGCAAATCCACGTTGATACGCTGCATCAATAGACTGGAGGAACATCAGTCAGGGGAGATCATAGTAAACGGCATTAGACTCACTGATGATCTCAAAAATATAGAACAAATACGCTCTGAAGTTGGTATGGTCTTCCAGCAGCTTAATGTCTTTCCCCATATGACCGTATTGGATAATCTTACCCTTGCACCTATATCGGTACGCGGGTTGAAGAAGGGAGAAGCTGAAGAATTGGCATTGTATTATTTGAATCGGGTGCACATTGCTGATCAAGCGAAAAAATATCCGAACCAGCTATCTGGAGGTGAGCAGCAAAGGACAGCCATCGCTCGTGCATTGTGCATGAAGCCTCAGATCATGCTTTTTGATGAGGTAACGTCGGCCCTTGATCCCGAAATGGTGGCAGAGGTGCTCGACGTAATGGTTGAGCTGGCCCACGAGGGTATGACGATGCTTTGTGTCACCCACGAGATGGGTTTTGCTAAAGAAGTGGGTGACCGAATGGTCTTTATGGACAGAGGAATAATTCTTGAGGAAGCCCCACCAAATCAATTCTTCAGGAGTCCTCAGAACGAAAGAGCCAAGAAATTTCTTGAGAAGATTCTTTCACATTATTAATAACGAATCCGGTAGTATAAATTTCGTAAACGGAATAGGCGAAAGTTGGATACCGAATTGAGAGACTATTCTTGAGAAGAAAAATTTTCGAAACCATAAAAGGAGGTAATGATGAAGAAGTTAAATAGTTACGACGAATGGTCACCATTGAAAGAAGTAATTGTGGGATCTCCGATAAATTATGAAGCGCAGGATCTTGAGCTGTCGTTTAAGCT
>Ga0307379_10008161_pt1 | contig 14150 bp, 8 predicted proteins | sample UN2MG_FD_202237 | JGI IMG/M metagenome (GOLD analysis project Ga0307379, IMG submission 202237) | Soil microbial communities from Risofladan, Vaasa, Finland - UN-2 | ecosystem: Environmental > Terrestrial > Soil > Coastal area > Acid sulfate soil | place: Finland: Risofladan, Vaasa | collected...
GGTAGTAGTCGTAGCCGTTTTGGGGCACAGTGCGCTGGGTGCCGGTCATCATCACCAGGCCGTTCGGGTCTATCGAGCGGACTATCTGGCGCACATAGGCGTAGTTTCCGGCATAAGTGATCTCGGCAAAGGTGCGGTGGTCGGCCCAGCTCGAGTAGTTACCCCGCGCCTGGGCTTCGAATGTGTCATCGGGTATCACGCTGTCCCAGGTCTTGAAGCCCGTCCCCCATTGTTTGTCAAGGGCTTCGAGTGAGCCGTACTGCTCCTTGAGTTCTTCGCGGAAAGCCGCCATGCAGTAAGGGCTCGTGCAGAGATCGAGAGCATCCCCGTAGTGGGTGTACGAGGGCTCCTCATATATGTAGTAGCTCAAGGGGCTGAAACGCTTGAATGCATTAATCCGTTCGTTGAGCGTCCGTTTCTGCTCTTCCAGATAAGAGGGGTCGTGCATGCAGTGCAGGCGGTGCAGGTATTTTTTGTCCCTGGTTTTCAGGTACATGGCTTTTGCCTGGCGGTAAGGCTTCTCCCCCTCGCCGTCGAGGGATTCCTCGGTATCGAGACGGGTCTCGGCCTGAATGCCTAAGTTGCTCAGGAAAGTTAACTCGGGTCCTAACCCGGCCCAGGCGGTGGCGCCCAGGCTTTCCATGTAGCGGTCGAGGAATTTCCACTCCCCGGGGAGAATGTCAGGCATGAAGCGGTACATAATTACCTCGTAGTCGTCCCATGCAGCCGGCCGGTTGACAAATAACGCTATTGACCGGGAATTGAGCACCGCTCTCCGGCCGGAGGGCATACTGGCTTCAGACAATACCCGGGCGGTGACAACAGCCCGCCTGGTGAGGCATCTGTCAGTGGGAAGGGAGAACCGGCTCTCGGCACCGGAAGCTGTCAACAGGGTGTCTGCTGCAAGCAGGCGGTCGCGGTTGTCGGTCAATGAGACAGCCACCCTGGCCGGGCCTCCTTCAAGCCTGATCATGCCTGTGGCCTGCTCGCCCAGGGACAGTGTTGCGCGGTCTACTTCCAGGGAGGCGAGCGATGCCTCGACATCGAACTCACGCGCTGCTGAGGCGAAATCCACAATGCCCCCGCCTGCCCGGATATGGCGGATATCTGCGATCACCAGGCTCGCTGATGGAAGCTCCGGCCACCTGTGCTCGAATTTGCCATCGCCTTTGACCGGCAGTGTGGCCTGATAACAGTTTTGCCATTCCCCGATATGGAACGTTATATTTATCATGTCCCCAGGCAGAGTACCTCTCAGCTCTGCTGTCAGCCGAAGCCCGCCTTTTACCGGATCCCGCTCGATTGAAGGGGCGAATATTCCTGCGGTGCTGTCTTTACCGGCAGCCCAGCGCACGGTGCGGCCGATAAGGGCATAAATGTACTCCCAGTACGGCAGGCCGTTCTTTTCATCCAGGGGTTCATTCACATTCGGGAACAGGCCCACATCAACCCAGGCAACCGCAGCCACCCTGCCTTTGCCGTAGCTGCCTGTGGCGAGTATCGGGTTTCCGGCAGCGGAGCTGATAATGACCCTGGCTTCCTTATCTGCGCTGTAGGGCAGGTACTGGATGTCCTGTGTGGGAACCAGCCCGAGAGGCAGTCCGCGGGCGATATAATGCCTGGGGTCCGTTATCTGCCAGGGCCCGCTGGTTCTCGCTCCTCCGGGTCGCTCCTCGTCCTGGTCGGCCTCCCTCTTCTTGTAGCGCTCCATCAGGACTTCACCATCCAGCGGTGAGAGCTCCCAGGGCCAGGCTGCCTCTTTGGGCCCTGAAGGCTGAAAGAGCACCAGGCCGCAGCCCGCTGCCACTCTTTTCAGCAGGACCCGCTTGAGCTCATCAGGCCAGTTCTGCGCCCCGCGCATGGGCGGAAGCACGATCACATCGAAAGGTTTATCGCTTTCCAGCTCGCTGGTTATGTAAGTATACGAGATCGTGAATTTGTCAGTAACATGGTCGTAGCCCAGGGCGCGTGTGCCGTAGAAATCACCGAACGCCCAGCGGTGAAGGCCCAGGGATGGCTCGAATATAACAGTTGTGGGCTGAAGGTCGAAGCGCTGCATGAGCTCGACCATGGCGCGCGAGGCGCCGGCTGTGGGAACGAAAAGACCTCTCACCGGCCCGGCGGCATCGGGTCTCTGCCAGTCCACATGGGGCGACTCGACCGAATCGCTGAAAACAATGTCCATTTTACCCCGCTGATCAAGCTCGGGCTGGTACTCCCAGGTGCGAATATGATCGAAATAGAGGGTGCAGGGAACAGCCGGCGCATACTCGACACTGGCCAGACTGTTGAAATCCACCCCTTTCAGCTCCTCGCTCCGGAACTGAAGGTGGTTTAAGCCTTTTTTCATGGGGGTTAACCTTTGCCATACGCCGCCGAGACTGTCCCGGAAAGTGATCAGAATCTCGACGGTCCTGGGGGCGTAGATGTCAGTGAAAAAAGCCTCGTAGATCTTCCAGCCCCCGCCGCCTTCATCCGAGAACTTTTCCCGGATAATCTCCTCCATGCGCCAGATCCCTTTCAGGCTGACCCGCAAAGCGCTTCCCTGCCCGAATTCAACCCGGAGATTCCTTTTCCGCTGGGTGGCATAGGTGCTGTCAAGCGCCATGGTCCCCTGGCCCGCAAGCTCCCAGCGCGAGAGGTCTCCATCCTCGAAATTCTGCAGGCGGCCCCACTCATCCTGGGCACTGAGCCTGCCAGAAAACGAAATTATCAGAAAGAAGGTTAAAAAGGAAAACAGGGATCTAGAAACTGTTCGGAATATCATTGTCTCACCTCTTGGGATTTTAGTAAGGGATATCAGTACTCTGGTCAATTTGCGGCATGAGAACCAATCGATAAAAACCAACAGGTGAAAGAATAACAGAAACTCGATCTGGAGGAAAGGATAACTTTGATTTTTCGCTAACCTCCAGCATAAATGGTCCAAAGGCCGCGATTAGCTATAAGAGCGGCTCTTATGGCATTATCCATGCAAGTTGACTGTGCATGCCATTGTATTTAATTTGTCAGCATGCACTGAAATACTCTTTCCGCACAGCTTAGAGTGTCACTAATCCAAAGGGTCTGAAAATGAGGCTGCTGATTATCTCACTCCTTATTTTTATTGCCGCAGGCTGCGGGAAGGCGCTAAAAGAAGTGCAGAAAGTCGCCAGGTGGGGCCGCTTTGAGCTCCTGCTGCATGAAAACGACTGGCAGAACCCTTTTACCGGGGTAAGGCTGGAGGCTGTTTTCACCTCGCCCGGCGGCAGGGAGATCAGGGTATATGGCTTTTATGACGGCGACGGCCAGGGCGGGGTGAGCGGGGATGTTTTCAAGGTGCGTTTCTCACCCGGCGAGCTTGGCCGCTGGAGCTACCACACCTCTTCGAACAAGCCGGTCCTGGACGGACTCTCAGGCGAGTTCGAGTGTACCGGCTCGGACGCCCGCGGGCCTCTCTCTTACGATCCCGGCGAGCCCTGGTATCTCAAATGGGCCTCCGGAGAGCTTTTTTTCGAATCCGGGGCCAATGATCCGGAATGTTTCCTGGCGAAACGATTTATCTCACAGGAGGAGCGTTTCGCGGGGATCGACTATCTGGCCGGCGCAGGCTGCAATATCCTCTATATGGGCATGGTGAACGCCGGGCCCGGGGACGGGACCCCGGAGATGAAAGTGACCCCCTGGCTTGGCGGGTTCGACAAGCCCGATTTCGACATGATCTGCCTCGATTTCATGAACCGCCTCGAGGGAGTGCTCGACCGGATGCTCGAGCTGGACATGGTGGCGCATCTGGTGTTTTATCTCGATGACTGCTGCGCTGTCTCGGATTCGATCACCCCTGAGCAGGAAGAGATGCTTTTTCGCTACACCGTGGCCCGTTTCGGCTCCTACCCCAATCTGATCTGGAACCTGGCCGAGGAATTCGAAGAGTGTTTCGACACTCTCTGGTGCGAAAACCGGGCGGCCTTACTGAAAAAGCTCGATCCGCTCCATCATCCGGTGACCGTGCACCAGCTTTCCGCTGACAGTTTCACCTTTGCCGGAAGCCCCAATTTCGATCTCACCGCCATTCAGTACAATACCACGGACCCTGACTCTCTGAACGCCGCGGTGATTAAAGTGCGCGGGCAGGTGAAATCAGCCGGCAGGCCGGTACCGGTTTCATTTATCGAGTGGACCCCTATCGGACCCAGCCAGGCTGAGCAGGCGCGCAAGGGGATCTGGTCGATTGCCCTGGCCGGGGGCACATACCAGATATTCAATAAAGAAGACAAAGGGCCGATGTCGGCTGATTTCGCCAGGTGGGCGGAACATTGGCGCTACGCAGCAATCCTGAGAGGCGTCATGGAGTCTCTGCCCCTGGGCCGGATGGCGCCTGATAATAGCCTTGTTTCACGAGGCTTCTGCCTGGCCGGGCCGGCAAACACTTATCTGGTTTACCAGCCGGAGGGTGGTGAGTTCATTCTCGAGCTTCCAGCCGGAGACCGGAGTTTATCTGTGTCCTGGATCGACCCGCGGACCGGTGAGAAGAAGGAAGCCGGCAAGGTTCAAGCCGGCCTTAATAGATTTAATACACCAACAGATGAAGACTGGGCGCTAATAGTGAGAGGTGATATTTAAAATATTTAAAGACCTTTGAAAAAATCCCAATTAAAGAATAATATTCTATCCGATAGGGGCAGTTCGCGAACCGCCCAAACAATAACCTATTTATTTTCATAGCGTTATCAAAAGCAAAAAATACCCTTTAGATAAAATGATAACATTTTTCAAAGGGTTCATTCAATTTATTTCAGGCAAGGATTGACATTCAGGGAAGTCTTTGTTTGTTTATCGAGAAGGCTGTGAGCCATTTTCGAGCTGATGTCGTTTGGGGCTTCACGCATGCGGGGGCGGGCCCCAATCGACAGACCGGAATCCGCTTTTACATGAAAATTCCAGCCCGGTCGATTAAAAAATATTAAGGCTTACGCTTTATAATTCGATTTGTTAAATTACAAATCCGAAGGCCAAAAATTTTAATTGAAAGGGTAGGGATCTGACGGCAGGTTTCCATACATTTTATCCTGGAATAAAGTCCATGTAACCGGCAGCAGAAAAGATATTTATGGAGCGATCAATGAGTGACAAGGCATCGAAAATTTATTTCACCTCGAGCGGACGAACATTCCCTGAAAGAGTTCAAGTGCTCGGGATCGATTACGAAAAAGTCGAGGATCTGCGCTACGGGACCAATCCCAATCAGGGAGCTGCGTTTTACCGCCCGGTGGGGCAGACCGGAGGCGTTCTCGGGGCAATGGAGGTTCTCAAGACCGGCAAAGGGGGCTTGAGCCAGACAAACCTCGAGGACATGCACCATGCTTTATCCATAGTCAAGTACTTCGAGCGCCCGGCCTGCGCGGTGATGAAACACTTGAATCCCAGCGGAGCCGCGGTCCAGTGCGTGGATGAGCCGCAGGCCGAGGTTTACCGCAAGGCGCGCGACTGCGACTCCCGCGCTGCGTTCGGCTCTGTGGTCGCTTTCAACACCCGGGTCTCGCAGGCCGCAGCCGAAGAGGTAATGAGCACCATGGTCGAGGCCGTAGTGGCGCCGGACTTCGGGCAAGGCGCGCTCGAGGTGTTCAACGATTTCGAGCGTTTCGGCCGCAACCGGCATATCAGGGTGACCAGGGTGTCGAATCTGGACCGGCTGCCCCGCTTTGCAGGCGATGAGACTTATGGAGTGAAAGAGATGAAGGTATTCGGGGACGGGACCCTCGTGATTGCCGATCCCTTTCTGACTTCCATCCGCGGGGTGGAGGATCTCAGGCCGGCCGAATGCGAAAGGAAAGGCGGGGAGAAAGTGAAGGTCTCGAAAAACCCCAGCCCGGAGCAGGCCCGGGACCTTCTCTTCGCCTGGTATGTCAATTTCAATGTCCGCTCGAATGGGGTGGTGATTGCTTCCGGCTGCAGGACCCTTGCCGTGGGCACCGGCCAGCAGGACCGGGTGGGTGCTGTGGAGCAGGCCATTGCCAAGGCAAAGAGCTATTCCGGAGCGGAGTCGCTCAGAGGGTCTTCTCTAAGCTCGGATGGGTTCTTTCCGTTCCGCGATTCGATAGAGGTCTGCGCTGAGGCGGGCATCGCGGCGATCATCCAGCCCGGCGGCAGCCTGCGCGACTATGAAGTGATCGAAGCCTGTAACGAGTACGGCATAGCCATGGTCTTTACAGGCGAGCGCTGTTTCTCGCACCATTGACACAGGACAGGAACAGATGCGGCAGAGCGGTCTGTTGAACGAGTTCCGGAATACAATCCAGTTCGGCCTCCTGGCCGGCCTGATTTTCTGCGCTGCGGTCGGGCTTGAATTCCGCTATAACTATGTGGAAAAAGCGATCGGCCGCTATCTTTTCTGGCACAACGCCAGCAGGCAGGAGTCCGGCCAGATCTGGGAGACTGTCTCGCTGTCTGAAAATGTCCAGCAGCGGCTTGACGATCTGGTGCGCAACAAACGCCAGGAGACCACGCTAATTGAAAGCATCACGAGCCTGGATCAACTGGTCGAGCAAGTCCACGCCCGGGAAAAAATAGTAATGACCAGGGACCGTTTTCTTGAAATGTATGCGGACCTGCCGTTATATCAAAGCTCGCTCCTCATAGAACCCGTGGACCTTATCGAGCTGATCGGACAGCTCGCCAACTGGCAGCGCACACTGATCGCTTTCGAGGAGGGCAATCTCAGTTTCTATCTGGTGGATGGCCTGAACAATGTGCTCAAGGAACTCTCCCTCTCGAGCGAATATATAAATTTTTTCCTCTCTGAAAAGGAAACGCGGGCTTTAGGGCTGGATGCATTCCCCTGGCTCAGAGAAAAATTTTATCCTGCGGATGTGTTTTACGACGCCTTCTCTCTCCTGACACCTGAGGAAAGAGGCGGTATTCCATTAAGCGCGCTGAATCTTATCTCCTGGCGCTACCGTCTGCAGCAGGTCGCCGTGAACCACCAGTCCCTGATCGGCGAAAGGATGGAAATCGGATTTGAACTGAGCGGGGACGAGGGTCTCTATACAGTGAGGATCCTCGGGCGCAGCCTTTCGGTGCTTTCCCTGACAGATAAAATGGATAGCTTGCTTGTGAAACGGGGGACACTTGAGTCTGTCCCAGTGGGAGCAAGCCCTGCAGAGTCAGGCAGTCCTGGCGGCTCCCAGATGCCTGTAACCCCTTAGATTTTCATATCGGATGCTGATTAATTTTATCAAATCCCTGTTTTATCTCTGCTTAATACTCCTGGTGGCCGGTTTCTGCGCCGGTGTAGTGGTGGTGGTCACCATGGGCCGCGATCTGCCGCAGCTGCCGGACCAACTGGAAAAACTCGTCCTGAACACCCAGACCGAGTTCTATTCCAATACAGGTAAGCTAGTGGCCACCATGGGCGAGAAGAACCGGGTGCCTATCGAGCGCATAAGCCGCAACTTCCTGAACGCTCTTTTCTCTGCCGAGGATGCCGAGTTTTTCGAGCATGCGGGTATCAGCAAGACCGGTATCCTCAGAGCGCTGTGGACCAACCTGCGCGCCGGAAAAATCGAGGGAGGGGCGAGCACCATCACCCAGCAGCTTTCCCGCAACTTCTTTTTCAGCCTCGAGCAGACTCACACCCGAAAGCTCAAAGAGATACTGCTGGCCCTTCAGCTCGAGTATTCATTCGGCAAAGAGGAGATCCTCGAGGCCTACTGCAACAACATGTATTTCGGCAGCGGCGCTTATGGGGTCGAGGCGGCGGGCAGGGTATATTTCGCCAAGCACGCAGACCAGCTTACCCTTGGCGAGGCCTCGATCCTGGTGGCGATTCTCAACGGGCCGGCGCTCTATAATCCTTACACTCATCCCGGACGGGCCCGCAGCCGCCAGCTCTGGATCCTGCGCAGGATGGAGGAGCTCGGGATGATCAACGGTACCGAGCGGCTGGCCGCAGAAAATGAGGAGCTGAAACTCAAGCGCTACACAGAATCCGAGGCCAGGTCGAACTTCTTTCTCGATTACGTAAAGTCGTGGATCACCGGGCGTTTCGGCGAGGATTTTTTGTATTACGGAGGGCTTAAGGTTTACACCACCCTGGATCAGCGGGCCCAAGCCGCGGCTGTGGCCGCAGTGCAAGGGAGCCTGAAAAGGCTCGATGCCCTGTTCGGCCTTCCGGACTATGATCTGCTGACCGATAAGGAACAGCTTAAGGACTATCCCCAGGGGGCGCTTGTCGCATTAGAGACAGGCACAGGGGCGATTCTGGCGCTGGTCGGCGGCAGGGACTACCAGTCAAGCCAGTTTAACCGGGCAGAGGGTAAAAACCGCCTTCCCGGCAGCGCTTTCAAGCCCTTTGTTTACTATACGGCGCTTCAGGAAACGGGCTTAAGCCCGGCATCGACTTTAGTCGATTCAGCGGTCAGCTACCCGTTGATTACAGGGGAGATCTGGAGCCCGGGCAATTTCGAGCAGGATTTCCTGGGCCGGATGACCTTGAAAAAAGCGCTGGAGAAAAGCCGTAATGTAATCGCGGCCCAGCTTATCGAGCTTACCGGGCCCGAGCGGGTAGCCCAGACCGCGCACCGCTTCGGGATTACCAGCGATATCCTGCCTACCCCTTCGCTGGCTCTGGGAACAGTGGGGGTTTCCCCTATCGAGATGGCCGCCGCCTATTCGGTGCTTGCCACCGGAGGCATCTATTACGCTCCTTATGCTATCAAGCGTATCGAGGACGCCCGCGGCAATGTGCTTTACGACCCTATCCCGCGGGGCCAGGAAGTGGCCAACCCGCAGGTGGTCTACCAGTTGGTGGACATGATGCAGGCAGTGGTTGAAAGCGGAACCGGCGCTGTGGTAAGAAGAATGGGCTTTAGCCTGCCGGCTGCCGGTAAAACCGGCACCACCAGCGACTATCGCGATTCCTGGTTTGTAGGTTTCACTCCCGGAATAAGCGCGGCCTGCTGGGTGGGCTTTGATGACAACCGGGAGATGCGCTTTCCCCAGAATGGCGCGATGGTAGGTGTTACCGGAGCGCGTGCCGGAGCGCCGATGTGGGCCACGTTCATGCAGAAAGTCACCGAGGGCAAACCCAGGCAGGATTTCCCTATCCCCCCTGGAATCGAATTTATCGAGGTCGATGCCTGGTCCGGACTGCCCTCCCAGTACTCCACGGGAGGTGAACGTATCAGGGTGGCCCTGCTGCCGGACCAGCTCGAGGCCCTGCGCCAGAAAGCCGGCCTCGAGATATCTCCGCCGGCTCTCCCGTCCGCGGACCCGCTCGGATATTAAGCTGACTGCTGAAAACGTATTCCGGCTAGAGGACCATGATCGTTTCCATAAATAGTAACATCATTCAGGCAAGCTACGCCTATTCCCTAAAGCGAATGGCTGATAGGTCTAATCTTAAGTGATTGAGAACCGCGGGTCTGTTTTAGGCTGTCAACGAATTAAAAAACAGGGAGGATTGGATGAAGCGTGTTGAATATAAATCTGTCGAGCTTGAGCCTGTAAGCGGCCCGGAGGCCAAAGGGGCGGGAATCCGCTGGTTGATCAGTGCAAAGGACGGCGCCCCTAATTTCGCCATGCGCATGATCGAGATTGAGCCCGGCGGTTACAGCCCGCATCATCTGCATCCCGGGGAGCACGAGGTTTTTGTCTGGCGGGGAAGCGGAGAGCTGCGCCTGGAGGGCGAAACTTTTCCCCTTGCACCCGGTATTGTGGCTTATGTGCCCCCGGAAATCAAGCACCAGTTCGTGAATACCTCCCAGAAAGAAAAACTTGAATTCATCTGCGTAATTCCGATTTTGAAAAATGACTAATTTCCTTAAATATGTGACTATACGGCTTTCCTTGGGCACCTTTGTGGCCGTGTTTGCGGTGTACGGCTTTCTGATCTGGGTCCACGAGGTGCTGTATGCAGGCCAGCCAGTGGATGATTACCGCTTGATCCTCTGGGCCTATCTCGCAGTCCTGGTGGTGGTCTCTGCACTGATGAGTCTTTGGGGGCGCTGGCGCTTCAGGAGGATACTCGCTGCAGAAATGGAAAAGGTCAGCGCCCAGTATCATCCGAAAACCCTTGTCGCAGCCTACCACCGTCTGATCCGTTATCTGGGGAGCTGCTATTTTTTCAATACCAGCAGGGAGAGACTCTCGCGCCTTGTCACCCGGCGCCTGGGCGGGATTCTTCTGGGCATGCGCATAGAGGATGAGGAGGCATTGGCGATTTATGAAAAAATTTTGCTTTTTGATCCGGAAAACAGAACATTCTATGACTTTCTGGTCCGGGCTTACAGCCGCAAGGGTCGGCTGTCGGAGAGGAGCTTCGGCTTCATTCGCCGCCGCTACCACGAAAGGCCGGATGACAGGCTGGTAGGTGTACTCGCGCGGGAGTATACCTTACGCCGAATGCTCACATTCGAAAGCGAGCGGGTGTTCGAGCGGTGCATGAAAGTTTATCCCGAGCACGCTGGAAAGGTGCTTGATTTCGTGATTCCGCGCCTTCTCGCTTTCAAGCGTACCGATGACAATGCGGCCCTCTTTTACCTGGAGGCCTTTGAAAGGGGCTCTAAAGGAAAGGTTCTCTCCATGCTGGGCCTGATCAGAGAGCGCTATCGCGAGAAGCTCAGAGAAGATGAGCTGGCCCTCCGGGTCTTAAAGTCCTTGCAGGGGCAGAGCTTTGCGGAAGATTTACCAATCGGGGATGTAAGGGTCCAAGACGCGCCGCCTTTTGAGAAGGATAGAGTCGAAAAGACATTGCAGTTTCCCCCCCTCGACCAGGACAAATCAGATGGGACTATCTTTTTTGAAAGGCTGGATTACGATAACCGGGACGAGGTAGAGCGAGAGAAAGAGGGAATGGAAGAAGAGCAATCGATGAGCCTCGAGAGCCGCTTTTATGGCCTGGTACAGAGATTTTTTGCAGGGCAAAGACCGACTGTCGGCTGGACTGGTAAATGGCTGCGTCCGGGGCTGTTGGTCGTACTGCTGGTGATTTTTGCCTATCTCTCCCGGCCTCTTATCCAGAGAACTTTAAACTCTTTCAAGCCTGACATAAAAAAGGACGCCCTGACTCAAAAAACAGAGCCCTCAGAGCCTTTCCTCCCTTACGCTTCCGGTGAGCGCTTTACAATCCAGGTGGGCGCATTTTCAGACAGCGCTCGTGCAGCAGCCCTCGCCGAACATTTAAGAATTCAGGGCGCGGAAGGCCGGATCATCCAGGCGCAGTCACTGGGCAGACAAATCTTCAAGGTGCAGGTCGGCCTGTTCGACTCCGATTCGGCAGCGGCAGCAGCGGCGCGAGCTCTCGCCGGTGCCCGCCTGATCCGGGAATGGCAGGTAGTTCCCTCTGTTAATCCCCGCCAATAAAGGTATTCATCCCCGCTGATTCCATAAAGGAATAGGATCATTTCCCCCCTTTCCCAAAGTGGGGCCCCAGGGGGATTTAATCAGAATAATGCCCCTTGAATCCTTTATGGCTGACGTAAAAAACTTATAATACTAAGCTGCAAATAAAATGATATTTATTAATCAGGTCTTGCCTGTCGAATATTGATTTCATTTTATAAATGTCAAGGAGTCAGAAGACAAGAGTCAGAAGTCAGAATCCCTCCCCTGCCCGGATTACAGCCCTTGGTCATTCATAAACTCAGGGTTTGATGTTTTTGGACGGGAGTGGAGCTTCTGACTTCTGTATTCTGATTTCTGACTCCTTATTATATTTTTGGTACCGGCTTTGCCGACTTAGGAGCAGAATATAAAGTATCTCTATGAACGCAACTCGGTATAAAATGCCGAACCGGAAGGACAGAAAGTACCCTCACAGCTAAAAAACACCCCGGGGAATCAAAAGCTCTTCCCCGGGGTGCGCAGGATCATTTCCCAGCTTTTCTATATGTAATGAAACTTATCCTTCCATCTTACCCGGCCATTGACGCCAGAGAAAAATAACCCCTGTGCCGATCAGCAGCAGTCCCCACCAGAAATCCAGATGCAGCTCGGCCCCCACCACTTTAGGCGGACTGATAAAGTTGTAAACCCCGCTTCCGGTGATAGCCAACCCATAAACACAGAGGATAATCCCGCAGAGAAACCAGATCGTGACTCTCATTTTCTCCTCGGCCATTTTTAAAACTCTCCCTTCTTTTCTACCAGAAAATGATATTAAGAATGACAAAGATAGCGAAACTCACCAAAGCCCAGAAAGAGCTCCTCTTGTACCATACCATCGCTCCCTCCTGCGGGATTTCGCTGACTCCGTAAACCAGTCCCTGGAGCTCCTTGTCCGTTTTAGGGCGGGTAAAGAGGGATATTCCCACTGTTGCTGTAAAGTTCACCGAGAAGGCCCAGACAGCCTGCCACATGTTTATCGCCATGGTGCTGGGAGTTTCGCTGATCGCGATGTGGCTGGGATCGAGGATTTTGAAGCGCACTGCGAGAAAGATGCCGATCGAGGTGCACATGCCCAGCAAAAGGCCCCAGAACCCGGCCGCAGGCGTAGTGCGCTTCCAGAACATCCCCAACAACACAGTGGCAAAAAGCGGGGCGATAAAAAAGCTGAACAGGGCCTGCATATAGTCCATAATACTGTGAAAATGCTTGACTATATAAGTGGTGGCGATCGAGATCAACACCCCGATCACTGTGCACCAGCGCCCCAGTTTCAGGTAGTGGCTGTCAGGGGCGTCCCTGCGGATCCAGGAGCGGTAGATATCATAGGTCCAGACCGTGGCGAAGGCGCTCACGTTTCCGGCCATGCCGCTCATGAAACCGGCGATCAGGGCGATCACCCCCAGTCCGATCATGCCAGGGCCGAAATACCTTTTCATCAGCAGCGGCAGAACCGCGTTATAGGTTTGAGAGGCGTCCACATTGGGGCCTTCCGGCACCAACTGCGGCAGCACAGCGAAGCCGATCAGTCCGGGCAGGATAACGATAAACGGGATCGCCATCTTGAAATAAGAGCCGATAATCGGGGCCAGTTTCGCGCTTCTGATGTCCTTGGCCGTGAGCACCCTTTGCACCACGAGGAAATCGGTGGTCCAGTAGCCCATGCTCAAGACAAAGCAGAGGCCGAATACGATGCCCAGCCAGTGCATGCCCATGGGATTCAGCTCTGGCGATTCCATTGTCGACCAGATATGCAGGCGGTCGAGCAATGGAGCGCCTGCAGCGGTGAACTCGGCGACTCTCAGATTGACACGCTCGATAAGCTTGTCCCAGCCTCCGACCTCGATCAGACCCAGAATGGGGATCAGGAGACAACCTCCCCAGATGAGGAAAAATTGAACGATCTCGTTGAAAATAGCCGAGGTGAGGCCGGCCATAGCTACATAAGTGGCCACAGTGAGGGCGGTGATCCAGATACTCGTGTCGAAATCCCAGCCGAAAAAGTTTTCGAGCACCAGGCCCATGGAGTACATACTGATCCCGCTGGCCAGGAGTGTCATCACCACGAAAGTCACACCCGCCAGGCCGCGCGCGCCCTCCCCGAACCGCATCTTAAGGTAGCCCGGAACCGAGTGGGTTTTGCTTATATGGTAAAAAGGCATCATGAAAATACCCAGGAAAAGAATCGCAGGGATCGCCCCGATCCAGTACCAGTGCACGGAGAGCATTCCGTACTGATATGTTGCCGCCGACCAGCCCATCAGCTCCAATGCCCCCATGTTTGCGGCGATAAAGGACAAGCCGGCGATCCAGGCGGTCTGGTTGCGGCCGGCCAGGAAAAAGTCCGTTCCGCTTTTGGTGTAGCGCTTGAGGTAAAAACCCACACCGAGCACAAAAAGGAAGTAGAAAACGATAATAAAGAGGTCCACCAGATGAAGTTTGAACATGGAATTACAGGCCTCCCTTGGATTATTTGGTTCAGGACGGGTGTATGAAAATAAGGCTGAAATTCAACTCGCAATGACTGGCTGTTTAAAACACTGAATAAAAGCTTTCAGCATGTGTTCGGGATTTACCGAAGAAAGATTATTATGTCAATCTTAATCCTGAGATACTACTTTTGAATTCCAACCTTACCAGTCTCCCCCTGCCGCATTGCCACTCAAAGCCTCTCGAGATTGTCAACATGGATTCATTCATTCAAATTTTTCCCAGTGGATCACCTCCTCGATCTTCCTTTTTGCTTTTCTTGGCGGCTGGTCCGGGGATGGATAACCAAGAGCGACAAG
>Ga0307379_10008165_pt1 | contig 14145 bp, 9 predicted proteins | sample UN2MG_FD_202237 | JGI IMG/M metagenome (GOLD analysis project Ga0307379, IMG submission 202237) | Soil microbial communities from Risofladan, Vaasa, Finland - UN-2 | ecosystem: Environmental > Terrestrial > Soil > Coastal area > Acid sulfate soil | place: Finland: Risofladan, Vaasa | collected...
CCCATGCACCGATGATGCCGCAAGCGTGTCCACGGTGAAGATTGCGTACACCGTATAGGGCTCCGGTGTGCTCGTCGCAAAAGCGAAATCCGCTAGACTCTCAGTGTTGCTTTGATCACACTGCGCGACGACACGGTTGCCCAGCCCTGCGTCACTTGACACATAGAGAGGATCGTTGTTTTTAGTAACGAGGTGATCAGAAGCGACGAGGTCATTGATTTGCGAAATGTCAGTGCCGTGCGTAATGGTACCTTCCAAATCCCACCGATGATCTTGGTCGGCCAGCATTGATGGATCCCACGCACTCGCTCGTCGGCGAGCCATCGTAACTGCACCAGGCTTGCCCCCTAGCGCAGGCGCTGTGTGGATCTTTCGATCAGGTACCCAGAGGCCCGATGCTGTCTGCTGGACTTGCATCATGCGATCCCGAGGTCGCCTTCGAGGAAGACCTCGGTGGCTGTGCGCCAGTAGAGGTACATGGTCGAATACTGCTCATTCGAGACCAGCGTGAAGGTCGCGGGTCGGCGTAGGCTAACGCCAGAGCCTGCGGCGAAGGTCACCGTATTACTCGCGTCCATAGCCACATGCTTCGTCCGTGTTCCAGCCACCCCTTGGTCCACAGTAACAGTGCAGCTCGCCGTGTTCGTATGATAGAACTCGGTCCCATCATCGCCGTCATCCACCGACAACGTCGTCGCAGAGGTCTCGGTCTGCTTAGGGATGTAGGTGAACGGCCCCCTGTGCCGCCACATCGTATCCCGGTTGGTGGTATTGCCCGAGAGGATCTCTAGTGCTTGGAGTGTGCCGATGCTGATGTTGCCATCCGCACCACTGGCACCACCCTCGCCAGCGTCGATGAGTACGCCGCCGCCTGAACCGGCGATCGGAGTACCGGGGGTCTCCGAAGCACCCTCGCCTCCTTTGACGTAGACGTTGCCGCCGAAGCCGAACTCCCCGCCACCTGCTGTCGCGAATGAACCACCCTTGCCTGCAATGACATGGAGGTGTCCACCAACACCTCCTGTGCCTGAACCGGTAACCGAGCCGCCATCCTCCGCTTGCAGTGTGAGGACGCCACCGGCACCCCCATTGAAAGTGGATGCAGCAGCACCGCCTATGCCGGATTTGACATCTACACGCCCGCCTGCACCACCTACGGTCGCGGAGGCAGCACCACCAGCCGCTCCGAAGTAGTTTGCGCCCTTACCGGCAGTGTCTACCGCAGCGGTAAAGCCCGATACGGAGAAGTCGTTGTCCGACCCGCCGTAGGTGATCCCATACGTGGTGATCTGGGCGGTGTCGTCGTTCGTGGCCGTAGGATCGTAGAGCTTGATGCTCGGGCTAGTGATTGCCTGGACGTACTCAAACTCGATAGCGGTCACAGAGTTGACCTGGAAGTCGGCAATCCTGTTGACCGCGGTAGAGTCGTCGTTGGTGATCGTCGCGTTGAGCTTGAGCCCGGTCCACCCGAGATCGTTCTCTGCCTTGTTGACGGTGAACGCGAGGTCGAAGGCCGTCTCTGCTGTCGTCGCTGCGTCGAGCACTCGGCGGATGCTCATCGCCGCTGCACCCTCTACAGATGCCACAAGCGTTGGGCCTCCTGTCGTCGAGTAGGAGAGTCCAGTATTCGGCGCGGAGTCGAACGAGTGCGACGGGAGCGCTGCCGTTCCGTTGTCCATCTGGAGCGTGTCGGCGTAGACGTCGCGCCAGTGTTGCGGTGACACGCCCAGGTCCACTGCGCTGTCCGTGTTGGGAGCAAAGTTAGTCACCGAGTGCGTGATTCGATGCGTACCACCCAGGTAGTACTTAAACGAGCTGTTGCCGTTGAGAACGAGGTTGCCCGAACCCTCACTCCAAAGCCCGTACCCTGTTTGGCCTATGAACGAGTAGCTAGGAGCGGCTAGCGTTCCGTTTGAAGCGTAGGTGCGCCCGCTATTTGAAATAGACCACAAGGTGGTGCCTGCGACTTGCAGATCCAAAAGGTTACGAATACCTGAGCCGAAGCCTGCCCCGGCCATGTTCACAACGAGCGCACGCCAACCATCCCCGCCGGTCGCCTGCGCCGTCGCGTCAAACTCGAACTTTGCGAGATCTAGCACCCCACTCGCGTCAGGAAGATCGTGGATGCCCGTATCGAGAACGACCTCGCCGAGGTGCGAGATCTGGTACCGCCCGCCACCAGTGAGCCACCCGCCCGTGTTGGATGCGCTGGAGAACGAATAGGTGGGGGCTCCTACTGCACCATCACCCAGCAGATGGGGATCGGGGTGTGCTGCCACCGTCAGAAGATCTGTGAGCGTTGTGCGCTTCTTCGCGAAACCCGCGGCAGAGTCTTCGATAAGAATCACGTCGGCGGCGACGGGCGTGCCCTTCAGCGTGACTGCATTGATCTCGCCCGCGGTGTCGTCGTGAATCGCTGTAGTGTCGGTACCCGCCCCACCTGCGATGTAGTTGGTCGCGTGGATGGTTCCTGCGCTCGCGCCCGCCCAATCAACGTGCTCTGCGGCCAAGAAGTTAGTCAGCGCATCGTGATCGATGGAGCCTAGCGTGATGCTCTTCTTGACGTTCGCGGCGGCGCTATCTTCGATGATCAGGAAGTCGCCAGCCACGGGCGTGGCCTTCGCGGTGATCGCTGAAATCTCGCTAGCTACGTTGTCGTGGATGGCGTCAGCGTCGGCCATCCCTTCGATGTAGTTGTCGGTGTGGATGGTTCCTGCGCCAGGTTGCGTCCAGTCGATGTGCTCCGCTGCGACAAAGTTTGTGAGTGCATCGTGGTCGATCGAGCCCAGCGTGATGCGCTTCTTCACGTCTCCAGCAGCACTGTCCTCGATGAGAATCACGTCTGCGGCGACGGGCGTGGCCTTCGCGGTGATCGCTGAAATCTCCGCCGCGATGTTGTCATGGATCGCATTGAAGTCCGTCGTCAGACGCGCGTCGCGCAACAACTCATTGACTTGGTTCGCCCAGCCGCGCCCAGCTCCGAGCTGCGTCGTCTGCCCGGCTGCCGGAATGAGCCAGTCGCGTGGAGTCGCGAACCGGATACCGATGAGCTGCTCGTCAGCGTCGTCGAGGATCGTGCGGCCAACGTCGGTGTAGGTTTGGAGTCGGAAGAGGTAGGTACCTTCGATGTCCGGTGTGATCTGCGTCGTCGCGAGCGTGGGCGTAGTAAGCGACGCGGCGCTACCGATGGGCTTGTCGAGCAGCGTCCACTGCCAGCCCAGCACAGCCGAGTCGTTGAAGTTACTCAGCGTGAAAGCAGTAGCGAGAAAACTGACATCGAGATCGACCGAGCCGGTGACCGGGGGATTCGTGCCGTCGTTGATTACAATTGCAGCGCTCATGGCTCCTCAGATCAGCGTGATGCTCGCCCCTGTGATCCGGGCTACTTGGTTTGCGAGGACAACTTGATTCGCCGTTGGAGCACTGAGCGTAATGTCAAACATGCCCACGACCCCCATAGCGCGCTCAACGATTTCGTTGAGGATGACGTCTGCTCCGATGTCGAGCGTGTTGATGTAGTCCTGCACGACGCTCTCGACTTCGCCGCCCACCAGAAGAGGGTCGAAGTCCGCGAGCACCGAGATGCCGCCCGTGACGGTTTGAAACACGGTAGCCGGCGCTTTGACGAACACCTGCGTACCACCCGCGCGCACGCCCGGCCTGCGTAGCGGCGTCGCAGGGTCGCCGTCGATGACGCGCTGGGTCTCTTGGATCAGCCCCGTGTAGTAGCGGTAGTTCGCGCGTGCTCCGTATCCGACCAGCATCGCGGGTACCGCTCCGCCGCTCAGCAGTTCAGCCTGCCCACGTGCTGCGTTCAGCTCGTAGTCCGTTCCTCGTACGAGCGCGACGAACCCGCCTCCCGAGCTAGGCGGGTCCGCGAGCGTATTCACCTCCAGCACGAACGACCCGTCGTCGCGGATGGGGCGAGCCGCCGTGTAAAGGCTGGTCTCACCGCCGAGCGCGGTCGCGAGGAAGGTATCCGCCGACGTGATGAACTCGCTTGAGAACTCCTCCACCGAGCCCGAGCCGTCGTCGATGAATAGCTCGCTCTGTCCGTTCGGGATGACAGGCTCGACGACCTTCGAAAACAGCACGCGCCTGCCGTCGCTCAGGATGACGTTGCGCGCGAACGCTTCGAGAGCCGTCGGTGTGCCGCGGCTGATCGCCTGCACGAACGCTTTCAGCCTCGCGCGGAAACTCTGGTCGCTCTCACGGTCTGAGCCGTTGCTGTACTTCGCCGCATTCGAAACCCCCGTTGCCCCAGGGATGCGAGTGATGAGCTTGACGATGTCGCCCGCCTCGACGTTCCCGCGGATCCCCGCCTCCGTCGCGATGACGTCGATCGCGCCCGACACCATCGACGCTGCCGGGATGGTCCCCGCAGACGTCGTGCGAAAACGGATATCACCGTCGCCGTCGCTCGCCGCTACCTGCGTGCCTACCGCGATGGTAACGGTGCCTGTCGTGCCGGGTCGGCTGAACGCTACGGTGCCCGACGCGTGCAGCGCAGTGCGCCGCGTGATGATGCCGGGAACGATCTCAGCAGCGCGCTCATCAAGGTCCGACCCAGTGGCGCGGTCGATGGAGAACAGCTCGCGCAGTCGCGCCATCTGAAAGTACTGCTCCGCGTCCTCGTTGGCGGCGGCCGCCAGAAGGTGGAACAAGGATGAATTGCGCGTGAGCCCCACGAGGCGGGATCTCGCGACAGTGCGCGCGACCATCTCCCTCAAAATCTGCACGCGGTTGCGCGGCTGGAAGAGCGGCATGTCAGATACTCCTTCGGCGGCCGTTGAGGATCATGCTCACGGTACCCTGCCGAGTCCCGAAGCAATCTTCCGGTTCCGCTTTTCGCACCTTCGCCCAGAATCTCTTCATCAGCCGCCACCCGAAGCGCGGCCAAACGGCAGCACCAGCTTTACCCCCCGGCGCGACGTGCCGATGATGGGTGTGATTTCTTGCGTGAGCACATCGCCATCGAGCACGACACGGAGTGACTGGATACCAGAAATCCGTGGGTCTACCAGGATGGCTTCGCGCAGGACGATGGATGCGAGCAGCGTGTGCTGGATCGTCCCCTTCACTCCCACGTTGCGACGGATACCGATGTCCCGCGCGAACACGGTCGTACCGCTCTCTGTGAGGACCGTGATTTGCGTTCCTTGCACGACGTTCGCGATCCCACGCGACAGCTCTACGTCGAAAAGGTTGTTCGCAACACTCAGCTCGAAACGGCCCTCCTTCTTCAGGACGGTGGCGTCGAGCTTGAAGTCCACTCCGTAGAGCACGTCCTCCGGCGAGAGGTACTCGCCGCCGGCTTCCGTGGTCGACCCTGCCCCAGCGCCTACCGGCACAAGAATGGAGTCGCCTGGTCTTACGACACCAGGACCGCCCGCAGAACTGATGTACGGCGCGCGCAGGTCGTTGATCACGATGATCGTCTCTGGAGACGTTGCCGCCGTGGCCGCAATGGAATCTAGAGTATCCGTCCGCGAGACACGCACGCGCTCTACGCCGCGGCCTGTGTCGAGCGCTAGCCCGTACCGATGACCGGAGCCTGCGGTTGCTTCCGTGCGTGAGCTGTCCTGCGCACCTGCGACGTTATTCGCGACGTCGTTCGCAGTGAGGCGGCGCGGTCCAGCGAACACCTTTGCGACGTCTTCGATCGTGGTGCTGAACTTCGACGGGAACATCGCGATGCGATCAAGCGCCGCTTCGATCCGACGGAGGTTGCGGGAGTCCGAGCTAAACGTGTCGTTTGCTGTGCCGAGCGTGACGTCCTCGATGCTCGCCGCGAGCTGATCGGCAGCGTTGCCGAGCCCCTCAACAATCGACGCGGCGGCGAGTAACGGGTAGTTGATGAAGTCGGCCGTGCCCGAGAGGAACCCGCCCACCGCGTTGATGACCTGCGCGGCGTTGTTCAGCACGACCGTGATGTTTCCCACCTTGCGCTTCATCTCGCTGACGCGCTTTGTTGCATCGGCAAACGCACCGCGTGCGTCGTTGAAGGCTTCGTTGATGTCGCGCAGCGTGTCGGTGAAATCGAATCCGGTGTTGCTCGGACTTCGCTGAAGCCGGCTCTCCTCGGCCGGCGCGATGGCGGCTAGCTGGATGCGGTAATCGTAGTGAGCGCGCGTCGTGCGCGCGTCGCGCGGGGTCTCGAACGACCGCGGCACGACCACGAAATGATCGTCGTCGCGCAGCGAGTGAAAGACCATCTGTATGTCGGCGTTCCGATTCGGGTCCTTCTTCAGCGAGCTGTACCGACGGAAGAAGTTGCGCAGCGCGGTGAAGTGGGACGTACCCGTCAGCGAGTCGCCGTTCCCCTGCGCGCCGAGGAAGCCCGTTGCCTTCTTCTTCGTAAGCCCGAACGTGCCGTCGAGCGTGATCTCGCGAACGATGATCCCGTTCTCTTCCGCGATCACAGAGTCGCCCTCGGTGGGCGTCAGCGTCACCTGGAAGGGCTCGCTGAGCGTGTAGCTGCGGGGGTTGAGCGCGAAGACCACTACCTCGATCGCTTGCTCCTGCGTGAGATCGATCAGCTCCAGCACAAAGCCCTGCGTGAATCCCGCGCGCAGCTCGCGGACACTAGCCCCGGAGCCGTCCGGTCCCTGTAGCGTGAAGGTCTCTGGCGGCATCGCTGGCTAATCCTACTCGACAGCTCCCGCTAGCACTACGTCAGCGGCCGGCGCTAGCGTCGCCGGATTGCCTCCCGTGTTGTCGCGCTGGAGTCCTGAATCACTCGTCGAAATGCGCACGTCGGCAAAAACTGAGATGTGATTCACGATGCCGATCGCGATGGCTTTGCACATGCGCTGCCGGTCGGTATCCAGATCTCCGGCGACCGTCCCGAACTCTACGACCGTGGCGTCGTAGATGGCTTTCGCCAGCGAGTTGGGGGTCGTGGCTGTTCCTGCAAGTAGTGCCATCAGGTCTTCTTTGTTTTCGCGAGATCAGAGAGGGCCGCGTCGGGAAACACCCCGATGGTATCCGTCTGCGGCGTGTCGGGCGGTCCCGTGGTTCCCGCCATCGGGACCGAATGCTTGTGCACCGCGTAGACCGATGTCCAAAACGTGTTCACCTTCGTTTTGATCTCGTCGTCGATGTAGGTCTTCAGGCGGTTGCCTAGCACGAGCTGCTCGTCTGCGTTCTCACCGAGATCGATGCGTAGCTGCGAGCCGACTTTGAAGACTTCGAGCACGTCGGCGTCGTCGCCGATCGCGACCGTGAAGCGCACGGACGTGTTGTCCGCTTCCTTCACGCGAATGCGCACCTGCCCGACGTCCGGCGAGGCGTCCTCAGTCGCTTCGTCCGTGTACGCGCCCACGGTGTCGATCAGCACCTCGCCCGACCCGTTGACGCGGATCTCCGCGCCGTTGTGGTGCACGAAGTATTCGTTCTTCTCCGGCACGCCGCGCTGGTCTGCGCCGGTGCCCTCGGCCCATCCCTCGCCGGCAATGACGACACGGTTCGTGCGTTGATGCGGGAGTGCGCCGACGATGAGCGGCCAATCGGGGCGGCCCTCCAGAAAGCTCACGACCACCATGTCTCCGTCGGTGTCGTCGAGCGGCGTGATCGGCCCGATGTACGTTCCCCGAAGGGATACTGCTCCGGTCAGATTCAGATTGCCGTTGCCGCTGATGACGCGCGTCGACGGTCGCGGGATCCACAAGTCGTGCACGTTGTTGACCCCGTGCTGCGACTGCATGACCTGCACGTTCATCAGCCGCTCGCCGGTGGCAACGAGGAGAACGTCGCACTCGACCGCGTACTGCGGGCCGAACTCGTCCTGCTCGTCGGTGACGTTCGTGTTCACAACGATCGCTCGGTAGTGCGAGCGGCGAGGCACCTGCGGATCGTCCGGTGCGTTCCGGCTGCGCATGTTCAGCCCGCTCTGCACGCGCACGCCGCCGCGGAGCTTCACTGTCTGGTACTTCGCCATCAGAAGCCCGCGTCGATTGCGTCTGGGTAAAGCGGGTCGTCGCTGGTTTCGATGGGCTCCCCACGTTCGAGCTGCTCCTGCGTGAGCGCGGGGTCTCCGGGGTCTTCCGTTACCGCGTCCGGCGCGGGGAGCGCGCCGTCGTCGATGGCTGCGTCCGTGTCGTCGAGCGCGGGGTTCATACCGGGATCCTGAACGGCGGGGGCGTCGGGGTCCACGGGTGTCGGGATGGTGCCGTCGCGCTCGGCTGTGAGCGTGCGGTGCTCGCGCGTGATTGCGTCGTCTCCGTCGGTGATCTCGCCGAGCCCCGTGCTCGTCGGGTCCCCGCCTCCGACGTCGATCGTCGGAGCGCGGAACGTGCAGCCGCGCGCTAGCGCGTCGATCAGCTCGGGCGACTGATCCTCGCCTGTCAGAAGTTGTAGCTCGGGGACGAAGCACGCCTCCTGCGCGCTCCGCACGTCGGGGGTCTCGTACTGGTCGTAGATGTAGTCGAGAAGATGCTCGTCTTCGTACTCGCCTCTCGTGAGCGTGAGCGTGCTGCGCCCCGCATTCGGATACTCCCACTCATTCGACACGCCTTCGCAGTAGTAGGAGATGGTGCCCTCGCTGCGCTCTTCGTCGATGCGCTCGCCAATGCGGATCTCCGGCATGATGCGCGTCGTTGTCAGCGACCCGCTCAGCTCTAGCTGCGCGATCGAGTACCAGTCGTGCAGCTTCTGCAACCAGCGAGCAGCAACGCGCGTCCATGTCTCCACTTCGGCATCCGTCTCCCTGATGGGCAGGAACCTCGTCGACTGGAAGTAACGGCGCACGCCGTGCCTCGCCATCGACTGCCCGTTGAAGATCGGATTGTTCCCAGGGCGGCCCGCCGCTACGCCTTCGATGCCGCGCTGCAACAGGTTCACGTTGCCGTAGTCCTGCGACCCAAGCCCAACAGCATCGAGCTGCCAGTAGTTGTAACGCTGCGATGCACCCCCGCGCGCGAGGCTGCGCTGCTGCACGTCCTCCGGCCGCAGTCGGCGTCGCCGAAGCTGATCCCATTTCGCGCGATTCGTTTGCAGACTGCGTGAGCTGCGCGTCGGGAAGGGGCGCTCGCGCAAGTACAGGCTAGGCACGAGTCCTGTGAGCGGCGCTGCGTCCGTGCCCGACGACGGGCGCTCGGTGCTGATGATGCCGTACGACGCGCTCAACACGGATGCGGCCGTGTAGCCGAGGTACGGGATCGGGGGCACCGTCGGCGGCGCAAGGTCGACCCACATCTCGTTGAGCAAGCCATTCGAGAGTTCCTGCATCGTGTCCCAGAGCTTGCTGCCTTGCTGGGAGTCGACGCTCATAATGTTGGGGTTGTGCAGCAGCCCGTTCGTGAACGAATCCATTCGCTGGATCGTGCCGAGGTGAAGCGCTGACGCGAACACGTCGCCGCCGAGCGAGCGTGGCAGCAACCACTGCGCTTCGCCGATCCCATTGTTCCCTAGCCACGTTTCGACGAGGAACCGAACGAAGTGCGCGGGCGTCCCCGTGATGTTCTCCAGCGCCGTGCGGATGAGAGCCGCCTGCGACATGACGCCTTGCGTGAGCGCTTCGGCCGCGTAGAAGTTCGTGAACATCTCGGTCGTCTCGAAGACCTTGCCGAAGTCGCGCCCGCTGATTGTGAAGGTCTCCGATCGCTCGCCTCCTCCGCCACGGGACGTGCTCTCGTTCACCGTGTCGATCTGCCCGAACATCCCGTCGATCGTCTCGCCGTCCACGATGAACCGGATCCAGACCCAGACCTGCTCGGGGTCGCGCCATAGCCTCTTCCATGAGCGCGCGTTGTGTTGCGTCTGCCCGCGACCGCGAGGCGAGGGCGGGCTCTTCACCGTGATCGAGAATGAGCCCGCTGCGTTGCCGAGCGTCTTCTCAGTGGATACTGCGATGATGTGCCCAAAGTCGGGGTGGGATTGAATCGGCTCAACAGCTTCGAACCCACCGACTTCGTCTGTGAAGAACGAGACGACCGCACGTGTGTGCGTCGACTGCTCCCATCGTCGCCGTTCGTCTCTCGGCATCTAGCGCCCCTGCGATGTGTCGCCCTCGCGCGTGCCGCCACCGCGGAGAGCGCGCGCGGCGCGCAGGGTCGATGCCGCGCTCTCTTCAAGCGCGCTGGCTGCCTCCTCGTTGCCGCCGAGCCCTTGTGCGAAAGGCGTCGCCATCGTGTCGGCTCCCCCGGCTTCGGTCGCGCTGGCGCGTGCCCGGTACATGCGGCTCCACGCCCGCTGTATGTCCGCGCGTGACATCCCGCTCCCCACGGTGGTGCGAAGCGTATCGGGGATCGGGGGCTCGCCAGAACCGCCCGACATGGCTTGCTGCGACATCGCTGCATCGAGCGCGCTTCCGATGCGGCCCTCCTGAATCTGCCGGGGAGAACGACGTGCCGCCACGCCGCCTGCGCCGCCTGATGCTGCGCGGAGCGCTCCCGACGGGTCTTCTGCAAAGCGGATCTGCTGTTCCATCGTCCGTCGCATCGCAGCGGTGTCGAGCTGCATGTGGGACGGGAGGATTGCATTGAGTGCGGTCGCGATGGTGATCGCGATTTCGCCCATTGCGCGGTTGATCGAGCTAGCGATGCTGCGCATGAAGCCGCCTGCGACTTCGCCGAGCACGTGCGAGATCATGCCGCCGACGCCACCCGTCTGAAACGCGCCGATCGTCCCTTGGATGAACTCCATGATGCCGGTGATACCCTGCGCGATGATCGGCAGCGTGGTCTCCGCGACGGTCATGTCCATGCTGCGCATGCTGTGCACGGCACCTTGAATCGGCCCGCGACCCCCGAGGCCGATCCGCCGGTTTTCGTACGCAGCTTCGCCCGCCCTGTGCCGCTGTGCCGCGCGGCCCCCTACGGCAGCCGCCCCCAGAGTTCGCGCACCCCCCGCGGGATCAGCAGCGCTCGTAAGCGACGACGTGTCGCCCCTCGCGAGATCGTCAGCCACGCGCTGCGATGGAGTCGATCCATAGATCTGTGCGCCCAGTTGCTGGTGCATCTCTGCCGCAACCTCGGGGTTGCCGGCGGCGCGGTTGATCGAATCGACGATTGCGCGCATCCGCTCTGGCGTCGGATTTTGGATCCGCCGCATCGCTTCCTGGTATCCGACTCCCGGCTGCCCATAGCCGACGGCCTGCAAGGCGACCAAGCTCGCGACGCCGGGAGAGCGCCCGAGCCCGCCTGTCATCGCGCTCGCCATACCGCGCGCTAATCCGGCCCCGGATGCACCCGTCAGGCTCGGCCCCATGCGCCCGAAGCCAGCGCTCGCTTGGGTCAAGCTCTCGGGCGTGATGTCGATGCCGCGCGAGCGCATGTCTTCGACCGTCGATGCGACCTGCGCGAAGTGTCGATCGAGGCGCGAGATTCGGATACCGCCAGCAACGCCAGCGCTGATCGCGGAGAGGAACATCGTTGTCGGGTCCTGAACCTGCCCCCCAGACGTCTCAGCGGCCCCCAGGAGGCCCCCGAGCTGCCGGGCACCCATGTACTCCTGCGCCTGCATGAGCGTCGGAATCATGGACCCCCCCGAGGCTCCCATGAGCCCCTCGGGCCCACGGCGGCCGGTCTGCTGCGCGATGTTGGAGAGCTGCCCGTACGCTTGCCCCCGGTTGTAGCCGTACCGTGCGAACTGCCCCATGCCGCCGCCGGCACCCCCTACCGCGGAGTGCCGCGCGACACCGGTGGTGCCGAAGGTCTGCGATCGTTGCGCCTGAACACCAGCGTGCTCGCCGTAGAACTGCTGCATCGCGCCGAGACCCGCGCCTAAGATCGGGCCGACCCAGGGGATTGCCGTGACGAGCGCTTGTGTTGCCGTCCCGCGCGCCGCTGACGCGCCCAGGTTGCCAAGCATGGTCCCGGCCGCCGTGCGACCCATCTGCCGCCGGCCCTGCGAAGCCGTCGTGCGCTGGAGCCCGCGGATGGCTTCGGTGAGCTGCATGATCGCGCGCTCGCTGCCTCCTCCGCCTCCTCCGCCGCCTCCTCCGCCGCCTCCTCCTCCGCCTCCTCCGCCTCCTCCTCCGCCCATGGCGGCCTGGACCCCGGCTACGGCACCTCCGCCCCCGCCTCCGAGTCCCTGCACGCGTCGCAGCACGCGCTCCAGCTTCTCGGTCTCGCGCACGAGGTTGCGCATCGCGCGCGTGGAGCGCTCGACCCCACGTTCAAATGAGATCAGCGCCTTCTCATCGAAGGCGCGATGCACCGTCTGATCGAGCCCGCGAACCTCGCGGTCGTCGACTCCGATCTCGATGACGGTGCGGTGTCGCTGCTCAGTCACTATTTCACGTCACGATCCGTAGGCGCTCTTTCATCGGGTCGGTCTCTGACAACTCGATCGCGTCCCATTCAGGATCGCCGGTCAGGTGCGGCGTGTCGGCGATCGAGGCGGCGTTTTCGTCTGTCCGTGCTCGGGGGTCACTCAGGATCTTGGTCTGCTCTATTTCGCTCTCCACGCGCTCCGCTCGGAGCATGTCGATCGCAGCGAGCCCGTTGAGCTGCTCGGCTACCTCACGTGCCGTGAGAGACAAGAGTCTCTCGTCGTTTGGCGGGAGGTTGAACTTTGCGGCCCACATCAGCCCCAGCGTCTTGTACGGGCTCGTCCACGCTTTCAGCTCCTTCTGCATCTGCTCCGGCGTCTTCACTGCCGCCGTGAAATCGGCGCTCGTACTGAGTCACCTCCTTGTACAGCTCGGATACCGGCGTGGCATCGAAGAAGTCCATCGGCTTCCACCAGTCGGGGCGCTTCGTAAGCGTGACTTCGAGGTAGCAGATTTGCTCGACGAGCAGCGCCGCCGTGTTGTCGTTGGCGCTGCCCATCGGGAGGTAGGCGGTCTTCATCGCGCCGATCTTGATCTGGTCGGCGAGCGTCGGGACCTTGTAGGTGAAGTCGCCGGTCCAGCGCTTGCCGCGCGACCCCTTCGTGTCGAGGTGGATCGACTTGATCGGAGACAGCTCGTCATCTGTCTCCGGCTTGTTGACGAGATCAGCGTGGACTTCGTCGAGTCGCCTGCTGACTGTTTCAGGGCTTTCCATGAGTATCTCCTCCTGCGCGCAGCGAGCCAGCCGCGCGCGAACCCCAGGCTAGACGATCTCGCTCTCGTTGCGAACGCGGATCGCGACGAACTCGACGTCCGTCAGAACCATGCCGCGCGCACCGATGTTGTTCGTGTAGCGCACCGCCTTCACGCGCTCGATGTTCGCGAGCACGTTGCCTGTGCCGCGGTCCTCGACCGTCGCCGTCAGTTCTTCGGCCGTAAGGATGTCCTCCAACCGCGGCATGATGACGACGCCGTCACGGTTCTTGATCGTGTTCGTGATCACACGAACCATCTGCGCCGAGAAGGTGACGCGGTACGCGGTGGGCACGTGCTCGGCCACCTCGTACTGGTCCAAAACCTCGATGGGGTCGTGGGCGATCTCCTCCGAGTAGGACACGTTGGTCGCGAGCGCGACCTTCACGCCGTTGATGAGGAGGCGCGCGCGTGCGCCAGTAAGAACGAGTCCGCGAGTCGCCATGTGCTGTCTCCGTTACGCCGCGGTTCGAAGCGCGACGAGGTGAACGGTGATTGGGATGAAGTTGACCGGGACGACCGGCGCGATCTCGACGCTCACCGGGAACACGTCGCCGATCTGCTCCACTTGGAGCGCCCGGAACGCGACGATGATCTCGTCGTCGATGAGGCGCGAGAGCACGTCGTTCGCCAGCCCTTTGATCGCAGCGGCTGTGCCCGCCAGCGCGCGCTGCCCGATCTTCAGCTCCAGCGATCGGCGCAGCTCGAACACAGCAGTGTTCGCGCTTTCGTTCGCGCTCATCTCGCTGAAGACGAGGTTGTCGTCGGCCAGGTGCCCGGTGATGCTGCGGATGCACCGGATACCGACGCCGTCGACCTTCTCGAACATCATCAGGCCCGCGTCGATCAGCGACTCCACGTTGTCCTCGACGGTCCACGAGCTGTCGTTGCGGATGTCGGTTGCGATCGGCCGCTTGCGCGTGAGCGGCTCACCGATCGCGCTGCCTGCCTGCATGCCCGCGGAGATGGCCGCGAGGTAGTGCGGCGGGTAGAACGTCGCCAAGCCCGTGACCGGGTCGAAGCGTTGGATCTCCTGCGCGAGGTGCGAGATGTGCCGCGACTGGAGCGTGATGATCTCGCTCTTGATGGTCGAGAGGGTCGCGCCCGAGCCATCCGAT
>Ga0307379_10008170_pt1 | contig 14136 bp, 24 predicted proteins | sample UN2MG_FD_202237 | JGI IMG/M metagenome (GOLD analysis project Ga0307379, IMG submission 202237) | Soil microbial communities from Risofladan, Vaasa, Finland - UN-2 | ecosystem: Environmental > Terrestrial > Soil > Coastal area > Acid sulfate soil | place: Finland: Risofladan, Vaasa | collected...
CGTGGTAACTAACTACATAGATATCTTGTGTTTCTAGGTTAATTTTTAGGTATTGGTTATAATCTATTGCAGTGATTGGCATCTCATATCTCCTATGGTTAAAGCATGCCGCTACCCTACTCATTTTTTAGATATATCCTCCATAGATCCGATGGCGCTTTCGATACTTGCCCAGGCATCCCTTAGAGCGTGGCTCTTGTTGAGGTAATAGGCCATCCGTTCCTCAGCCCTTGAACTTTCTGCCATTGCTTCGTAGCTTTTCGACTTAGTATAAATCCTCCTATTTAAGACCTTCAGCTCTTTTAGCAATACGGATACTGGTAGACCTTTCATTTGCGAGTGCTCCTGTTTTCAATTTCCAAAATGAGGCAATATTTTTTGGCAAATTCCCTTAGGTCTGTGTACATTGCCATGGCTCGCCATCCTTCGGTCCCAAAATAGACTTCGGCATCGCCGAGCCTGAGTATATAGATTCCACCCATTAAAACTCCATACTGATATAAAAAAATATAGCCTATTATTAGGCTATATCCTTTTATATCGTATCGTATATCCTATGTCAAGGGCTAATTTAGTTGGGCAATATCAACCCGGTACGGGGATCGGTATTTCTTAAGGTCTTTTTCACCGGAGCCTCCTTGGGGAATATGTCTTCACTATGGACACCTTTCCTCAGGTCATCTAGGACAATTTTGTACCTGTCCTCCATCCCATAGAACTTACAAGCGGAGGTGACGGACTTAAAGAGCCGACCGTTGACCGTAACTGCCATCCTTCCATTCTTTACCGGCAATTTCCTTAGCTTCGAAACGGGCTCCTCCTCTTCCGGCTCCTCCCGTATTAGACGCCAAGCTGTGTCGATGAGTTCTTTAATTATGGCTTGATCTTCGCAGCCCTCAAGGATTGCCTGTAAGACCACTTTTGCGTGAGTTATTTCCATCAGTATTCCTTCGGCAGCAAAACCATGGTGGATACATCATCGGTGCCCAAGCCGTCAGTGATCACTAAGACCTTTTTTGCTTGCACTCGATAGGAGGATACGACTCGGCCACTCAAAGATCGTAGGGCAAAGTCATTGGCCGCCGCATCCTCTTTGGGGATGTCCCCATAGTCACAATTGCGATGACGTCTTAGGATACTGGGAACCCGGCTGAATATCCCATCGTCCAGCTTTACCCCCATAGTGACAGACATGAAACCTAGATCAAACTTCGTGATTTTCACCTAAAAAACTCCTAAATAGATTAAAAAACGGGAGGCCCTTACGGACCCCCCTTAAAACAATATTGAATCAAGGAATATAACTATATACCCGATCGGCTATACTTACAAGTCAAAAATTGCATCGCCTGAATGCTCTTTTTCCTTTTTCCTGAGTTTACTTTTTGGAATAGCCTTTTTTGGTTTAGCCATAAGAACATCAGGAATTTTTTCCTTTTTCCTGAGTTTACTTTTTGGAATAGCCTTTTTTGGTTTAGCCATAAGAACATCAGGAATTTTTTCGCTTTTTATGGCCTTACCCTTGGGATTGGCCGGATTTAACGTGTACCATTGTTTGTCCTTTCCTTTACCTACTCGACCACGACGACCACCACCCTCTGTTACTCGCCACAACTCCCCATCCTGTTTAGTGAGGTATTGGGTGTTTGGAGTGCCAGGCTTCGGGGAACGGTGCTTCTCGTCCATCCGTCGAATACCTACCTCGAAATCCTTTCCAGCCATAACTAGCTTTAGAGCATCCTGATAGGTCAAGTCCTCCTTTAAGCGAATAAAGGGCTCCTCCAATTTCTTTTCGACCATAAATAAAACTCCATTTATTAAATTCATATACCTCCTATATATACCCTTTAGGCTATAATAAGTCAAGTTTTCCTGGACAACACAGGCTATAACATTATATATTGCTTTTAATATATTGACAGGGTATAAATAAATTCGATGGGGGGGTTGAAGTTGAAACACATTGTTGATCTACTTGCTGATCTAGGTAACGCAATAAAAGTGTCGGACGATGAAAAGAGGAACATATTTATGATTGCAGAAACATTTACGTCACTAGTTGAGCTAGCAGACGAAATAGAGGTTGAAGAGGAGGGGAACAAGCTAAAACTAGAACAGTTGAAGTCCTCCTTGAAAGACCTAAAATTTATTTTGAAATCCCGTGCCGACAATCGAGTCTATGAATATGATTTCGAGTGAGGTGAGGGCAGAACTTATTTAAAACTCCGCGAGTCGAAAGACTATTAGGGCTAGGGCCATCGCCCTAGCCTATTTTTTTGCCTATTTCTTGAGGGCATCTTTGACACTAATTGCTTTTCTCTTTGTTGCAGCATACAGGCTCTTAGCCTTGGCTGCTGCCAACATGGAATTCTCTAAAGTCTTGATCCTATAGAACTCGGCCCGAGTTACCTCCCTAAAGGTGGCTAGTATGTCTGGGTGGACTACCTCGGCCAGTGTCTTGCCGATTACCTTTAGGGAGCCATTTGGAAAAATGAAATACTTCGTCATGTTTTTTACCTCTAATTTGGGGGTTGTGTCGCCAATTGTACTGTATTTTTAAGGTATTTACTCCTCCTTAAAGCTTTGGTCCAGAGTTTAAGTAGTCCTTCAGAATTTGCCTGATGCACTCTTGAAGGGTGAGCTTGTCTGGTCGCACAAGCTCTAGCTGCCTTAGGGTTTCCTTCTCTACCCACAGCATTAGCTTCATTTTTTCGCGCTTCTTTTCCGAGGTGTCAAACTCGAAGTCAACTTGATTTTTCGCTGGCATCAGACCCCTCCTCTTGGATTCCGTATTGTTGGTGACATGTTTCCCAAATCTCTTTTTTTACTATTCTCAGCGCCAACCTTAATGTGCAGTCGGGGTCTATTTTTGCTGCTTGCAAAATGTTATCTGTCATGGAGACTAGAGCAGCTACTACCTCCGGTCCATGCGATTCCCCTTCTGCCTTACTCTTATGGATGGCCATGGCCACTACCTTAGATAGGATATTGATCTGGGATATAAGTTCCCCTTCTGTATGTATTGGGGGGTTAGTCAGTGGGTTCTCTATAGTCATAATATCTCCTTCATTAGGGCTGATTTTTCCAATATTTTTTCCTGTATTCTCTCATCAATTTCACCCTGCAACATATAATGTATGACGCAGGGATGCTCCTGGCCTATCCTATGGATGCGTTTGCGTGCTTGTTCTATGTCGGCTGGTACCCAAGACAGGTCGTTGAACACTAGGTTCCTCGCCCGAGTCAGGGTTAAGCCTGTTGACGCGGCTCTTATGGAGCAGGCTAGAACTTGTGTCCTACCTTTTTGGAACCGATCTATCCTCGCCTCGCGCTCTTTGCTGCTGACGTTGCCTGTAATTTCCTCACAGATAACCTTCGACTTCGCCATGGTTTTGCCTATGGCGATCAATGGGTCTACATGGTCGCTAAATACCACAACTCTCTCGCCTTGCTCCGTCATGTTCAGTAGGTATGAACAGGTGAAGGGCACCTTCTCCATTGCCGAGGCTACTTTGAGCTGTGTTATATGATCTCCCATTTTACCCTCCTGTATCCACGTATTGTAGGCGGCCAGGAGCCTTCTAGAGGTGATTGTGTCCTTGTCGTCCAGCCTCACATTCATAGATGTGATGGGTGGTAGGTCTAGAACTTTACTCGCTACCCTCCGTATGTATTTGTTCTTGAGGTACGACTTCAAAAGATCCTTGTTGCGGAGGCCATGAAATTCGCTGATCTCTATAGACCTGCCACGTTGCTCGCCGTCCTTTGGCTTTAGATTTATAGTTTTAGTGATCGGGTTCGAGAACTTTAGCTGAAAAGCATATTGGCTCTTTTCCTTTAGGGGGATACCGTTGCTGCTAGTAGGACTGTAGCTTAAGAGCTTCAGTATGGAGTAAAACTCACCCACATTATTCTTTATGGGTGTTCCAGAAAGACCCACACAATACTCAGGTCGGATGTCCCATATGAATTCGTGTGCCGTCTTGGTTCGCTGGGCCTGAGGATTCTTAAGGTAGTGGCACTCATCGAAGACCACCATGGCTGGTTTGAGGTCGTGAGGGATGTGTTTAAGCCCCTCATAGGACACAATGAAAACGTCAGGCACCCGCTGGAAGTCATAGTCTTTCCCCTTGACTATTGCCGAGGATAAATTGGTGAACTTTTTAATCTCTTTTCGCCACATGAACCGCAGCATTGCAGGGCACACCACTACACAGATACCGCCCTTCTCACAAACTTCCTCCATCACAGCTAAAGACTGTGGGGTTTTTCCGAGGCCCATTTCATCTCCGATCAGGACATACTTCCTGTCCTTGATAAATCGGGAGCCTATTTTTTGGTATGGGTGCGCTGCTAATTTCATCAAAAATCCTCATCCAGACTTACTTCACCCTCGCAAACACTTGGGACGCTGCCCACGCCTAAGCATTTTGGGCACCTGCTACCATCATGCCGACCTTCACCGCTACCATCACAGACTGGACACAACATGATTTACTCCCTTCTGGTAGGGGTGGCGGGACTCGAACCCACGACCACCGGAGTCAAAGTCCGGTGCTCTACCAACTGAGCTACACCCCAATAAATGGGGGCCGAAGCCCCCGATGACTGCCGTTACAGGCTACCCATCATCTTTTTGACTTCCTTTTTGAAGCTCTCCAGTACGTCGCCTTCGTCATCGACAACATGAACTTTTTGATCGAGTTTCAGCACTAGTTTCTTGGCCATAAGCACTGCTTTTTGATCCTTTTTCCATTCCTTGCCGAACTTTTCGACAATTAGATCCCTTAGGTGGATTGCGTGATCCTGCTTGCCCTTGGTGTAAAGTTGACCTTGTGCTTCTGGTTGATCATCATCGTCGAGCCCCAAAGCGTCATCGTCCCCTGACTCGTCATCAGTTTCGGCAACCGGCTCTGGCGTAGGCTTCGACTTGCTAGACCTCGGCTTGCGAGCCCGAGGCTTAGGCTTTTCAGCTTCCTTCTCCTCCTGCACATCATCAACCGCCGGGGCTTCTCCTTCGGGCTCCGGGGCTCCTTCTGGTTCCACCATGCCCTCAGAACACTCAGGAACCTTAGCTTTCGCTGGTTTTCTAGGTGCCTTATCGTTGATTCCCAGAAATCTGAACGTCGCAAGCGCCTTGGCCTCATATAGTAAAGGGTTAACATCGGAGGTGGTCACATCCTCAAAAAAGAAGTAACTGATTTCCTTACGGTAATCCGGGGTGTCAAATCCCCTGGACACCTCCTCGGTGACGATAAGCTGATTCCTCTTGGTGTCCCGCACTACAGACTGAGTGCAGCGAGTGAGGTTATTAGCTGCCGCCAGTTCGTTGGCGTTTTTTAGATCGTTTGCTTTCATAGTAGTAACTCCAAATCGGTGTCAAAATGTTGGACTAATTTCGCATTAGCCGTACTAAATAATTCATGCGTTTCTGATGCTGCTGTAAAGGTCTTACCGTAGCATCGGCTCCAATAAGGACAAGGTTTAAAGTAGGTTTCGCAGTTTTGAAAGTTCTGTGACACCTGCGCCTCGCTCATCTCCTTAAGCTCCTCGATTTCCCACAAAAGAGTCATAAATTGGTTGTAAACTTGTTCGGGAACCAGTTGGCTTTTCGGGACAAAGATGTCGTATGACTCCACCCGGTCCATTATTCGCCCAATAAATTCCTTCTGAGTTTCCTTTTTATTCCTTTTTATCGTTGCTTTTGTCGTCACCCTGTACCTAGTCCCTGCAAAAAGGTCTGGGTCAAGGTTCAATTGCTTGGCGAGCATGGGAGCAAAGTAGCTATAGATGTTTAGCTGTGGATCTTTCGACAACCTCGACATTAAGCTTCCACTTAACCTCGCTGCTGTCTTGAGGTCCACGATGTACCAAGCACCGCTATTGTCCACCATGACGGCATCCACATAGCCTATGATGTCCTCGTCGCCAATCTCTAGTTCACACCCTACTACCTTGAGCCCTTGCTTCTCGTGTAGGGTGAAATACTTGCCTACCATGCCCAGGATAAGACCTTTTTCAGTATCCCCCAGTATGTCGTTGTCCTCGAAGGCGCTATCGATAATGGCCTTGTTGAGCTTAGACTTTTCATGGTTGCAATCCTCCAACACTTGATGGAAGCCCTTGCCTAGCCTTAAAGCTGTGGTATTTTCCTCGAAATCGGGGTCAACCGCAGTCTTTTGTATCTTCTTGTGCCAGAACTTCCGCCTACAGCCTTGAAGTAGGGTACTGGATGAGTAAGATAGCCTCACAGTCGCCCCTTAAAATGGTAGTTCGTCAAGGTTATCGCCAAACTCTCCCAGTCCGTCCTCACCCTCAACACCTTCATCCTGGCTAGGGCTGGCATCATCGTCCCTCAGGATTTTGAACTGATGGGCACTCTTTCCTGCCATTGGACCCTTTGTAAGAAGCTCGGAACCTTCGTAGGTGATTTTTACCTTGTCCCCCTCACGGATGAAATCCATCTTGTATTTCAGTTGGCCTGAACCGTTGAGTACATGGACCTCCCCGTCTATGTTTAGGAACTCATACTGGATACCATACTTGCCTTGGACCTCCCTATGGTACTCACCCTCGACTAGAACTTCGCCGATTTCACACTCTGCAAACTTGAAATACTTTTTGCGTCCACCAACTTCTTTGAAACCCATGTTAACTCCTGTTAAATTTTCGATTTTGGCTTGATTGCCACGTTGAACTATACATAAGGGTATACATCCCTATATCCCAGTTAGCAAGGACATTTCATCAGAATGTACAAAATATTTTCGGAATTTTTTATATTCCTCGGCTCCCTTTTCCTCTATTAAAACAGGGGTGGGGATAACTTCGCCTAAATCGGTGTTGACCTTCATAACACCATCCCAGTCCGGACCCCAGACCTTAGGGTCGAGCCGACAATTGGCGTATTTATCCATCGGTGTGTCCCTCATATAGAAGGTCATTGCCTCATCCATGGCATAGGCCAGCTCGTTGACAGTGTGCTTTACCAAGTCTGTCCTGCACTCCACGTATAGGGCATCGTGAAGGGTGAAGATAACGTCCAGCCCCTCATCCTGTGCTAAAGCCACCCCCTTACGCATCACACTGGAGCCGAAGCCCTGGATAGGAAAGTTGCAGACACTTCGCCTGTTACGATTGTCACCCCAGACAGTCCAGCCGCAGGGTAGTTTAAGGTAGCCATCGGATCGATACTTAGTCCAGATATTCGTTCGCCAGTCCTGATAGTCAGCGTAAGCCTCCTGGAACTGCTCGATAAGTTCTGATGCTTGTTCCTCAGTGTGTTCCACTCCGGTATCGGTGGTGAGCTTGGAGGCTAGACCTACCGGACCCATAAGATACTGGATGCCGAGGACGGTTGACTTGAACTTGTCCCGCAAGAATGGGTGTGTTTCCTTGGTCGCCTCCTGAGGAATAGCCCGAGCTATTTTCCCGGTGTGAAGATACACGTCACCCGACTTATAAGCTCTAATCATGTTCATGTCCCTGGATAGGAGCCCAGCTATCAGGAACTCTTGTTGTGAGTAGTCGATAGCTACAATAGACCTCCCTTTTGAAGGGGCTATCAGGGAACGCATCCAGGAAGACTTAAGTGGAATGAACCCTGTCGAACTAGGCTGCGACCGACCAGTGGCGGCACGATAGATGCCCATGTAGGGCCGAACCCTTTGGTCGGAGCCCACGGAATCCCACAAGGTCCTCTTACCTCCAGGCATAAAACCATTGAGGGATTGCTTGGTGCGTAGCAGCTTGAGCATGTGGGAGCCGAAGCTGTCACCTCTTGACTCGAAGTGCTTTTGGAAAGCGTCCAAGGATAAAGAGTCAGCGCCCTTGTCAGTCTTCATCCACCGATCACCGTAGCCCTGAGTGCCTACCCACCCTTGAATCTTCTTGACGTTCATTTTAAATCGAGTGCCGGACTTGCCGAGTTCGAAAGGCTCTATTTCAGGGAATTTTTCGAGTATATTTTGTTGGACCTCGAATAAGATATTGCGAGTGGAGTCAGCGAACGCCTTTGTTGCCTCGTAGTCGATCGGGTAGCCGATGGACTCCATAATTGCTGCACGGGCAGCGAACTCCCCTCTAGCATAAACTTCCTTAAGGAGCTTTTTGCGATCCTTCTTTTGGAGTAAACCATGTATAGCTTTATATACATTGTGATGTAGCTTCTGCAGGTACTTAACATCAGATCCACAGTAGTCAAGTATGCTTTTTTTACTCTCTTCATTGAAACTTCCTCCAGCTATGATTAGGTCCCGCATTTTAGTTTTATGATCGGTATCAATATTAACACCGACCATCTTATATAGTGCAGCGGATAGGTTAAAGGATACCACGCCTCCCCTGCGCTTCTTATCATCCTCGGTTTGCTCATACTTGGGGACAGGAGGATAGACCATTTTTTCCTTGCCCTGGATAAGCTGCTTACCGCATCCATGATTGTGATTATGGTTGCACAACATGCGCCATTCAAGGTGGAGGTCTATCCACGTTATCCTCCTGGGGTCTATGCCTAGTGAGTGGAGCGACCGAGCCTCTGCAATAACGGCGAAGGCTACAAAAACGTAGTCTTCCATAATGTAATACTCGACCATATCCAAGAACTTTTCCTGATTTTCCTCGTGGTCCTCCAACCAAAGGCTATAGTGATCCTCCTCAGCTCCCCCCACTACATGGACAGCTACACATAAAACATTCATCTTCCTGTCGGTCGAGTGGTTATACTCAAAGTCTAGGTAAATATATTTCACTCAAACACCCCCAAGATTTTCAAGTCAGCCCAGCGGTCGCTTTGGTCCTTGATTATGCAGTCAGTGCAGCGAATAGTTCTAGTCCCGTCCTTTTTCAGGATGTATTGGCCATAGGGTTTGTTCCCCCCACACTCAGAGCACAGTTTGTGGTGAATAATACTCCCCCTTTCCCGAGCCTCATTTTCCAGGGTATCTAGGAACTCCTCCATTCCTCTATCACTCATAGTATTTCCTCCAAGTCAATATCCTCTTCACCTATGTAGGATTTTAAATACCATCCCATGTCCTCGTTCTTCAGCATCACACCTATTTTTTCACCATCCTCAGTCCTAAAGTCGGAAAGAAATTCCTCGACCTTATCCACATCAGCCATAGCTGGTGAATCCTTTTCCCTCTTAAATTTACGCTTCAGATCGATGTGGGATATTTCAAACTTCAAATCCTCCCGCTTGAATAGATCATATATGAACGCCTTCCACATGCTAAGGGATGCCCTGACTAGCCTGTGATATCGAGCCCCTCTCCAGTCCGAGAACTGATCGTACTTGTCCGACTTGCCGTGGTTTATAATGTAGTTCCCCCAATTCACCTGGAGGTCAATATCCTCGACAAGATCGACCATCAACTGCTGGATATCCTCGCTAGGTACTGCATCCTCCAGGCGATTTTCAGTCATGTCGGCTACAGAATACCTACGGTCGTCATGCTCCACCTTCATATCTGTTACGGAGTTGTTGGTGATGAGGTAAGAGTTGTGGGTTCGCATACTTTTCAAGGCGTTTTTGTTTTTGAACTCCACGTTTAGGTTAGGGTTGGCGTACTCCTTTAGCTTGGCTATGCGATCCTCGGTGTTAATGATGTGTTCATCAAAGACTATCAACCTTTTGTTGAGCAAAACTCCGTTGAAAGTGCTGTCTAGTAGTCCGGTAGGAGCTTTAGCGGAGTGTTCAGGGCCTACTAGAGCTTCAGCCATTGCTGTAAAAACTCCTTTACCGCAGCCCTTAGCTCCGTTAAGTATTAGATAGGTTTCATTCCTATTCATCAGCATATTGTGTAGCCAATTGAGTACGAATTTCCTGCACTCCTCATCAGGAAATAAGTGCTCAAGAACTTTAGCTATCACTTCGGGACACTCATCATCATCCCTTCCTAGTTTTCTCCATTCAGGTGGCGTGTATTGATTCACTCTAATGATGCGGTTCCCTTTCAAGTCCACTGGCTCCCGAGGTTTCATGCTGTAGGGGTCATACACTAGCTCGCAATGGGCGTGTCTCATATTGGTGGCCGCCATTTTTTCGAACTTGTTGAGTTCGTCCTTCCACATTTCAAAGTTTAAATCGACAACCCTCTCCTCCTTAATGTCGTACATGAACTTCTCATTGGACACCCAATCCCGACAGGGCCTTAGATTTGTATAGTTAACGCTGTCCCCCAGGTCACTAGTGAGGACAGCATCCCCCAGGACTACTGCCTCCTTCTTAGGGCCTTGGAACATTTCATCCACAAAGGGGATGACTGCCTTGTGGTATTTGAGGAGTATGTCACCGCCCAGCCCAGCGACCTTTGGGTTTAGCTCTCGGGCTAGGCTGCTTTCCTTTATTATTTTGGATAGTGCTGCCATCGGCTTGTACCGCTTGCCTGTGTCGAGCCCGAAGTAAGAGCCGTCGCTGTACTCAATGATTCGCTTACTCACAAGAACTTGGGCATATTTTTCGGGGGACAAAATAACACTCGGATTCCTAATCGCCATTCCGTTTAATCCTTTAACTCAATCGTTTAAGACTTATAAACTAGTGCCTTTTTGAACTGTAACTCGTATGACTTATAGGCTATACCTCCTTATACCTGATTGTCGATAACTATCAATAACACAGTCTTTGGGGCTGTCAAGCGGTTTAACTTATTAATTATACAGAGGAATTCGTCTTGTCGTATGTGGTGATTGACCCTGGAAAAACTGGGGCGGCTGTGATATTGGAGGGCTGCCAGCCGTTGGAGGGCTACGCTATGCAGTCCCAAAATTTCGGTATCGATGTGGGTAGCCTAAGAGATACGCTCCTTGAGTGGCAAGGTCTTTACGGGTGGGAGGATGTGTGGCTAGAGATGCCGACTCCAAGGCCAAGGCAGGGTTGCCACCAAACAGCCGTGCAGTTTTACATCGTAGGTCAGACAATTGCATCTCTATATGGCATCGGCACCACTGTTTATGAGCTTAACCCGAGTACCTGGACCGCATTTACCAAGCGACTGAGCCGTGACCCAGGGGCCGACTCAAAGAAGCAAGCCCAGGAGTTGTGCCACAGATATTTCCCTGAGTTTGCGAGGGGGTGGATACCGAAAACCAAGATACATGACGGGGTGGCGGACTGTTTGGCCATTTCCCTGTATGTTAATAGGGACACCTATGTTGACGATATCGGAGGGGATTATGAGTAATTTGATAAGCTTCAATGAAAAAGCCCCCAAACACCTAGCAATTAAAATGTCCAAGATCCTTGAGGGCAAGGAATACGGCGTAATAGCCGAGACTCTAGGGATACTTGTAGGAGCAACCTGCTATTCAGCGGCCATGATTATGGGACAGGAAATGGCTGAACTTTTCAGGGAGGATTTGCTCACAACCATCGAGGATCATAGCGAAACACAAGAAACATTTTGACTTTCCTGGCAACTTCACGTACCCTAAAAAAAACACAAAGGCCCGACGAAGTGGCCGCCTCCGGTGAGTTTTTCTTTTGAAATGCTAGCCCCGTCGTTATCCCCTCAAGTTACTACACTAAATATTGTTTGATTCTAGACTTTAAAATTCCTCCGAGATATAATTTCACTACAGGAGGAAACTTATGGAAGCACTAGATATTGGGGAAGTGTTGTTTTGGGCCGTTGGATTCTTTGTACTCCAAGTGCTGTGGGCGGCCATGATCATGAGGAAAATGTGATATTGGGCACCATCACCAAAAATTTCTCTTTCCGTGAATTCCGTTGCCCTTGCCGCTATCCCTGCGAGGTTTCCGATGGTCAAGCTATAGACCTGGGGCTTGTGCATAAGTTGCAGGAGATCAGAGATAGATACGGCGCCCCTCTTGTGGTTAGTTCGGGTTGCCGATGTGTCGCCCATAATGGCTTCGTGGGAGGAGCCCTAGCCTCGCAGCACCTCGCAGCAATGGGGTGCAGGGCCGCGGACATCTTGGTGGAGTCCTCTATCGACAGGGCCGTCCTGGTTAGGCTGGCACTGGAAGTAGATTTGACAGTCGGTGTGTCCAAGAAATTCATCCACCTGGACAATCGCTCAGGGCAATTACTATTTTTATATTAGAAGTGTGCTAGTATGAGACCACTGGGGGCCTCTACGATTTAGTGGACGGAGCGGGCTGAACTCTGGCTTCGAAAAGCCCCTAGCTATCAAAAAACGATAAGTTTTTCCATTCGATCAGTGCTTTCCTGAACCTTATCTATTGATACCTGGACCTTGCCAACCCCCAGCTCAACTTTTGACACCACCCTTTCAACTCTATTTACAGCAGAGTCAAACGTACCTATCGCTAGCCGGATATCCTCTCGGGATCCCTCCAGGCTTTCGGCTGCCCTTACAAACTGCATAAAACTTTCCGAGTTAACCACATAAAGAGAAAGCCCCATGCCTATATTTGCAAACAACGAAACGCTCAATATAGCCCAACTCATAGCAACCTCCATGATCATTGATCTTTTGGCTCGTCGAACTCCGATCTCTCCAGAGCCCTGGTTCTCTCCTTCTGTGCTACTCCTTCTGCCCCCATCCTAGTCAAGTCCCTGATCGCTTCCATCTTAAACTGCCTGAGCCTTACTATTTCCTCCTTGAGTGGTTCGAGTACCAGATAGCCGGCCATACTGAGCGCAGTAAGTGAGCCCCCTATCATAGAGGCTATGACTGACCAGTTGGTAACATTCCCCTTGGACACCTTATCTTGGAGCTCCTTTAAGACCTCATTTATTTCATCTGTTTTTTGAGTAAGGTTCTTTACGTTGGCCTGAAGTCGGCTCACATCGTCGCTCGAATCGAGCTTTGGATCTGGAATGTCCATATCCTCCCTTTCGAAAGTTTACTGACAATTAAAGGGGGTCACGACCACTCTACCTCAGAGTAAAACGACCTTGCCATGAGTGATCATGCGGAGCCCCGCAAAGATCGCCCCGATTACACCGCTGAAAACCTCGGGGCTCTCGGTGATCCACTCTCGAAGCCCGGGCACCAAAGGTGCTAGAGCCACAAGTAAGCTTACCCAGAAAGTTTTGCTGTTTAGGATACTCTTCTGCATAACTCACCTCCACTACCCAGTATATTTGTACCAACACAGGGGCCTATTACCTTTTATAAAGCCTTGCGATCTAGTGCAAGTTTGACCCTCAGATTCGTACTCAGTCTGAGGTATCCGGCCAATGTCGAACAGGACACCGCAGCTAGCCCCGGCTACCATAGTGTCTAGCCTGCACTGTCCGTTAGGGTGGGTGTTTTTAGTGGTCTTCACTCGAGTGAGGTCCGGGGTATCGTAGGCAACACCGGGGCCTCCGAGGAGAGTAGCTAACGATTTACTTGCTGCCAGCACTCGATAGCAGAGGTGTTTCTGGCCCCTTGTCCTCCAGGAGCCGTCGCAGATTTCTTTCGGTATGTCGCCAACGCTATTAGCATGTTTGGCATTCTCTCCTACCTCCCGCTGCCATATCTTACGGGCACAGCTTAGGGTGGCAAAGTAATCCGATTGACCCTCGTTCGCTGCCCAGCTTGAGAAGGGGAACCCTCCCAGGTGATGGCCAAGCTCATGACAGATCACTAAAGCGAATCCATCTGGGGTTACTTCCCGTCTTCGAGCCAGGCCGCCCAACATTTGAATGTGCCAGGTATTCCCCTGCTGGCTTGCGTAAGCGTTGACGGTACTGCTGGACCAATCGCCATCTATGACAAGATTAGCGCCATAAGACGCAACGACTGGGGTGTAGTAGTCCCTCGCCTTTTCGATGATGCTATTGAATAGTTGCTCACTGACATTGGACTCTGTAAAGAGGCCGTCCTCCTGATGGAGGTTGTTCGGAGGCATAAAGGAGTCTTGGCTTGCCTGGGCCATGCTGAAGGTGGATAAGAGAAGGACGACAAAAGACGCAACGATCCTGCTCATAGTTTGACCCTCTATTCTCTTGTACAGGCTTATCCTGTCACCAGTATAAGCCTGTACCTATAGAAAGTCCAACCCTCCCAGATAGTATTAGATCAGGCTAGCCCAGGCACCGTTCTCGTAACCCTGGAATTTATTTAGGGTGACATCGTAAAGAAGCATTCCGTTAACAGGCGTAAGCGCATTTTTCTCAGTGGTCGTTAGCCGTGGGACCGTTAAGGCATCCGTTACTGTAG
>Ga0307379_10008172_pt1 | contig 14133 bp, 7 predicted proteins | sample UN2MG_FD_202237 | JGI IMG/M metagenome (GOLD analysis project Ga0307379, IMG submission 202237) | Soil microbial communities from Risofladan, Vaasa, Finland - UN-2 | ecosystem: Environmental > Terrestrial > Soil > Coastal area > Acid sulfate soil | place: Finland: Risofladan, Vaasa | collected...
ATCTCATAGGCGGCCCTGGCTTTTTTCAAATCCAGGAGCAGGGAGGCCTGATCCCGCTGGGCAAACAGCAAGAGCGGTACGGCAACCAATATCCCGGCTATCAGGATCGAGATTTTTAACAGTGATTTTTTCATCGTTCACTCCATGGATTGAGAAGAGTAATCAATTGTGTATGCTTTGTTCTTGTTGAAATCCCATAAGGTCTTTCTTTTCAGATCTGCTACAGCCAGTTGATAGGTCATGTAGGCATCTAGATAAGCAAGCTGGGTATCCGCCAGCCTCTCCTGTTCCACTCCCAATTCCTGGCTGGTGATATTGCCGCTTTCAAAACGCATGCGGCTTATCTGGTAGCTTCTCTGGGCCAACTGCTCGTTTTGCTCATGTATATTCAACCTGTTCGTGGCTTCCTCGACACTGCGAATATTGTCCCTTACCTCGCGAACAATGGTTGTTTTCAGGTTTTCCAGGCTGAGCTCCTTCTCTCTCAGGTTCGCTGATTCCTGCTGCACCCTGGCAGACCCCCGGCCCCAGTCGAAAATGGGATAAGAAAATGTGAGGGTGATTCCCCTGTTGGGCGGCCGGTCGACAAAATTCCTGAACGATGACCTGAACAGCTCACCTGTGGAACCGTGCTCGATAGTGCTGACACCCGTGATATCATAATACGCCGAGATATTGCCGCTGATCTCCCGGATCCGTTTGGCCCGGTCCAGGTCAATTTCCTGCAGCTTAATATCGAGTTCCGATTCCTGGATTTCCAGACGGTATTTCAGAGCCCTGTCAATCGCATTATCTGAATTGATCACGAATGAGTCGTATTTCAGGTCGGTCAAGACCTGAATGCGCTCATCGAGACTCATGCCGATCAACTGTTTGAAATCATCCGCGGTTCGCTCGAGGTTGCCCTGTCTCTCAGAGAGGGCCGCCCTGTTTTCGGCCACAGCAATTTCCGCAATCAGCACATCACCCTCCGGAATCCTGCCGGCTTCACCTTTTAATTTCGCTATCCGATAGGCCTCCTCTGAATTGGACAGCTTCTCCTGTGCTATTTCCACCTCACGCGTGGCTTTATAAAGAGCGTAGAAGCCCTTGGTCACCTCATAGATTATATCAAGCTGACGCCTGGTAAACTCGCTGGATGTTTTTTCGTACGAAGCCCGCGCCTCTTCCAGGTTCTCCTTGAGCTTGTTTTTGGTAAATATCGGCTGATCAAAGCTCAGGCTGATACTGCTGTAGGCCTGCCTGGAGTTTAATGTCCTGTAATCCTGCAGGGACAGTACGGTTTTCAGGCTCTCGCGGTACATCTGGGAGCTGAGCGCGAAATTTCCCCCAGTGGGCAGAATATAGGTGAATTTCAGCTTGCTGCCGTACTGCATCGAGCCGATGGAATTATAAACCGGCAAACCGTCGACTCTCTGGATGCCGCTTACATTTTCATTCCATGAAGGAGTGAAAACACTGAAATCGAGCTGGGGACTGAACTGGGCCTCGTAGTAATTAAAAAAATGCTGCATGGCCAGTTTCTTTTCCTGGTAGGATTTTATGGTATAGCTTTTATGCAAGGCGACATCGATGGCCTGGTCTAAAGTAAGGACCAGCGCCTCCTGGCATTTTGCGCCCCCGGCTGAAAACAGCGGGATGAGAAATATTATGATCAGCGATCTTTTCATTTTTCCATTTTCCTTGGCAAGAATGTTTTGCTATCAACAAAGGAACAATCAAATAACTTATTGACCAAAGGATAATCTCTCCTTTAAAAGCTGTTCCCGTTTCCTGCCTGAAGCAAAAGACGTGCCTGGAGCAAAAGCGCTGGTTGAAAATCACATAACTGCAATTTAAATAATAACTTAAGAAATGTTCGCCGGGAAATGGCTATCAGCCTTGTATCTTCTTTTCACCAAGGCAGGCCGCTGATGAAAAAAGGGTGCCAAAGGGGTTTCTGAGAGAAAGATTTCAGCGCCCTGACTGAGAATGACCTTAAAATGAAAACCAGGCTTCCTGTCATTCAATAAGGCACTCAGCGGAAGCCAGGCTTGCCGCCGGGAAAACAAGGCCCAGTAAATGTTTGACGGTTTTTTGCGGAAGAAAGTGGAAGGAGAATAACAGTATCAGGCGCCTTTAGGCAGAGCCGGCAAAAAATGAATTATTATAACCTTGTTACAATCTATAGGGGACCAATTTCAGCTTAATAAAACAGGATTAAAATCATCAATAAACCCTCCATAATAAATAATTCTGGTGTGTAAGCCCTTACTCATCGGGTGTTACCCTCTTTACACACTTCGAGCAAGGCCGGGAGCGGAATACTTTAAATAATTTACAGACATAATGACCGTTTCTTGTTTTGTAACCGATTGTCAAATAAGTTGATACGCCGCAATTAAAAGCGATCCATTATAGATTGGCATTGCTCTTGCTTTAAGCGTGTTCGCGTAAGATCAGAAACTGACCAAAGTCTTATCCTCTCGAAGCTTAATTCTTGATTAATTTGAGGCTGAAACCATGATCTGGAAGATTGCCAGAAAAGAACTGCTTTCAAATTTGATCACTTTCCGTTTTTCATCCGGCACTGCGCTGTTTCTGGCTCTGGTTGTCTTTTTCACTCTTTTGCTGACCGGAGTTTACAATCAGAAGCTTGAGAGGTACAACCAGCTTGTTTCAAGGAACAATGAAGAATTAAGCCAGTTGATGACCTATCAGAATCTCAAGCCCACGATATACAAGCCACCCGAATTACTTTCAATTTTCAGTAAAGGAGTGGAGGCCAATCTAGCCAAAGCGGCGCAGGTCTCTGTCGCCTCCGCGCCTGTTCTGGCAGGTGCTTATACTGAAGAGAACCCCATGCTATCAGTGTTTCCTGAATTCGATATTGTCCTGATATTCAAAATTGTAATCAGCCTGCTGGTCTTTCTTTTTATCTATGATTCCATATCTGGAGAAAAAGAAGATAAAACTCTGGCCCTTATGCTCTCAAACAGTATCCCGAAACATCATGTTCTTATGGGTAAATTTGTCGGCAGCCTGATTACCATAGTCATTCCTCTAACGACGGGATTTCTTGCGGTCGGATTGATCTTGTCCATCTCACCGGCAATAAACCTGACAGCTTCCGACTGGCTGCGCATAATACTGATTTTTCTTGCCTCTCTGGTAATGGTCGGAACTCTCTGCTGTTTCGGGCTTTTTATCTCTTCCCTTACCAAAAAGGCTTCCGATACACTTATCTTTCTGTTCTTTTTGTGGTCCATCTTTGTTTTTGTAATTCCCAATGCAGGCACCTACCTGGCAAACCGGATAATTCCGATTGAGCCCCGGGAAAAAATAGATCTGCAGGCCGAAAATAACATGAACGAATTCAGAAAAAAAGTCGGGGAATACATGCGGCAAATTCCCAGGGAGGGATATATCGTTCAAAGCGACGCCCAGGAACCATGGGGCTATTATCACTCTTACGCCTCGAAAGGGAAGATCCGTTTCAATCAACAGCTATATGCTTTTGCCGGACCTCTGGAGGCAGAATATGTGGATAAGGAGTGGCGGCTTAGAAAAAACTATCTGGAAAGCCTTATCCGGCAGAAAAAGCTGGCTGAAATGATCTCGCGCATTTCACCCCTCTCCATGCACGAACATATAATCTCCGCACTCTCGAGAAGCGATCTGGCAAGTTTTGAACGGTTTTACCAGCAGGCTGCAGAATACCGGAGGCAATTGTTGGATTATCTTGACCAGAAAAATGCCTTTTCCTCGATCAGATACACCTCGAGTGTGAAAGAGGAACATCTCTTTTATGTAAAGAACAGCGCAGAGTATTCGGAGTTGCGAAAAAAATATGAGAATGTAAAAGCCTTACCTCTTAATCTGGATGATCTGCCGCGTTTTCAATACATTTCTGAAAATTTTCCGGATACTCTCAAGAGAATTTTACCCGGTGTGGTCCTTTTAAGCATAACAGGCATTCTGTTCTTTCTCTGTGCCTTCGCAGCTTTCCTGAAATATGATGTCAGGTAAAGGAAAACGGCCATGTTAAGGATTATTATAATAAAAGAGCTGCTGAACAATATAACCGGTTTAAGGTTCGTTCTCGCTCTGTCGATATCCCTTGCTGTGTTTACAGTGGGCGGCTTTGTCTTTGTAAGCAGGTACGATCTGGAACTGCAAGAGTTTTATGAAGAAACCAGCAGAAACCTCTCGGGATTGAATGAAAGTTCCATGAACTTGAGCCAACTGGCAAACCATGAACAGACTATCCATAGAAATCCCAAGATAACCTGGCTTTTCTGCGAGGGATTCGAAAGGACTCTGCCCAATTCTTTCAAGCTGGATGTCTTTGCGCTGCAAATTCCAGATGTTACTGGAGCCACCAACTTTCTCCTCCCGCAGTGTGTCGATATAGACTGGATGTTTGTGATCACTCTGATTCTCAGTTTTTTCGCCATTCTTTTGACTTTTGATACTTTTTCAGGTGAAAGAGAAAGAGGCACCCTGCCCCTGTCCCTTTCGAATTCCATACCCAGGGACCTGCTGATAACCGGCAAATACATCGGCGCGGTCTTGACCCTCGCCATTCCGCTTTTTTTCGGAATGCTGTTGAACCTGATCATTGTCAATCTGTCGGGTTTTCAATTCGACAGCGGCCAGTGGCAGAAGATCGCTGCATTTGTCACAGTCTCGTTATTATATCTCTCCATATTTTTATTTTCGGGCATGCTGGTTTCAAGCAGAAGTTCCAAATCCTCGACCAGTATCGTAATCTCGCTATTCGTCTGGATTGTCCTGGTGGTTTTAATTCCGGCTACCGGAAAAATAATCTCGGAGAAATTTATCCGGGTTCCCAGTCGCACGGAAGTGGACAGAATGATACATGAAGCCCAGACCGAGATCTGGGATAACAGCGAAAGATACGGTAAGAATGCAGGGAGCTGGGGCAGTAACCTTAATGCTGATTGGATCAATCCTCCGGCGAGAGCGAGATTGTATAATGCGCTCACTGATGCTATAAACCGGATAAACGAGGATTATATCAATCGGATAATGGAACAGGTCAATCTCGGCCGCAGGATGACCAAGGTCTCACCAGCGATAATCTATCAAACTCTTTCCGAGAAAATTTTCGGCACTGGCGTGCCGAGGCTACAGAGTATGCACAATCAGATAAAAACATACAAGAATGTGCTAAGAAACTTCCTGATAGAAGAGGATAAAAAAGACCCCGACAGCTGGCACCTTCTGGCCTGGAGACACCCAATCATCTTTTCACAGAAACCGGTTGATTTCAATACAATCCCAAAGTTCCAAGAAACCGACCAATCAGTCGGAAATGCTTTAGGATCCGCTCTTTGGGATATCACCGCCTTGATCTTGATAAATATCTTTCTTTTTACAGCCGTTTTTGTTTCTTTCCTGAGAGGCGATGTAAGACAGCGCTGAGCTTTTGCATCCGCAATTTGCTTTCCAAGCCCTCCGGTTCCGCTTATTCCAAAGCCATGCAAGATCCAGGATATCTCCATATTTTTCTTAAAGGCATTCGTGATTTTATTTGATATATTACTTCCTCCAATGAACACATTACCCATAATGGTCTTGCTTTTCTCCTTGAAAATCTCCAAACTCCGGGTATAATTTGAACTGAACCTTTTGATCTTTTCAAAACAGCCGCCTTACGGCGCTGTTTGAGAACCTCCCAATCTCACTTTTCTATGGAAATATTCCTTAAAATAATCAGGTGCCTCTGGCCCAAAACCGACCGCCGGAAACACGATGAATTCAAACGGGCCCTGGATGAATTCTCCAGGTCCCTGACCCTGATTGTGGACCTGGAGCAGTTGAAAGCCAATGTTGTATCTGTCATCCGCGAGATTGTCCATGTCGACACCCTGTTTATTTATCTGCTCAACCTGGACCTCAACCGGTTCCAGCTTGCAGAGGTCAGGGGGTTCGAAACAACGGGCCGCGATCAGCTCTATTTCTTTCCGGACCAGCCCCTCATCCGGTGGCTCACTGTCAATGAAACCCATTTGAAAATTTCGGAGCATCCCGACATATTTTCGTTTTTTTCAGCCTGGGATCAAAAGATAATCCGGGACACAGAAGTCGATTATATCGTTCCCCTGATGTCCATGAACCGTCTGACCGGGCTTGTGTGTCTCGGCTCGAAATCCTCGGGGGGTGAGTTGAACCGGGACGAAATCGAGCTGCTTAACATGCTCCTGGGACAGGCGGCCCTGGCTTTTGAAAACGCTTATCTCTATCAGCAGCAGAAATCCCGCTTGAAAAAGATGTACCGCGCCGACAGGCTGGCCACGCTCGACCAGCTCGCTGCAGGCGCAGCGCACGAGATCCGGAATCCCCTGACATCGATCCGCAGCACGATACAATATCTGCATAAAAGTTTGAAAGACACAAAGGAAGGGAAGCTGGTCGAGGAGCTGATCGGGGAGGTGGACCGGATCAACGGAATAATCCAGGGATTGCTGTCATTTTCCAGGCCTACCAAGCCGGAGATAAAACCAGTTAACCTGAAATTATTGCTCGACCAGACAATAACTCTGGTGGAAACCACTGCAAAAAAGAGAAAAGTTGACCTTCAGCTCTTCTTCAATGCCGGGCAGACAGACCTGAAAGCAGATCCTTCCCTATTGAAACAAGTGTTTCTGAATATCATTATGAACGCATTGGAGGCATCCGAGGAGAATGGGAAGCTCCGGATTCAGGTTGACCTGATTAAAAAAAGCGCACAGTTAAGCGCGGAAAACAAGCTCTTTTACTATATTACCTTCCAGGATTCGGGCCACGGCATTCCCAGGGCCGATCTCGACCACATTTTCGATCCGTTCTTTACCACGAAAAAAGATGGTACCGGCCTTGGATTGTCCATATCCTATGGTATAATCCAGCAGCATGACGGAGATATTGAAATTGAAAGCATTACCAAAGACCAGGCCCCCAGAGAGCATGGAACCAGAGTGGCAATTACCTTGCCGGTGGCAGCTAACTAGTGTTCTGACAACTTAGAAATACATAGTAATTTGCACACATAAAATGACTGAAAATGTCGAAGCTGCTAACAAAAGGCCATAGGCTGCAGGCTGTAGGAGTGCAAAATCAAATCTACAGAGCATAGTTTACAATCGATAACCTGGACAAAGACTGAAACCTTGGGGTTGCAGCCCTATAGTCTGTAGCCTAAATCCTTTTTCCTTATAGCCTATAAAACATGAATCGGTTGGACAAAAAAGACTCAAGCATTTAAATCAAACTTGTCACTGAACTAAACCTGTTATTTGAAAATACTGCCGGAGCTATTTTTTGGAGATAAAATGTCGCAAAAAATTCTAGTGGTGGATGACGAAAAAACGATTCGCAACATTTTAACCACACTGCTGACAGATGAGACATATACTGTCCTGGCCGCAGGCAGCGGGGAGGAGAGTATCGCTGTTGTTGATTCTTTTGAACCGGACTTGATTTTGATGGATCAGCGGATGCCGGGGGTGGACGGTATCGAGGCGCTGGTGCGGATCAAAGAAAAACGGCCCGAGGTGACAGTGATCATTCTCACTGCTCACGCCTCAATAGAACTGGCAGTGGAGGCGATAAAAAAGGGCGCTTACGACTATCTTTCGAAACCCTTTGACAACGAGGAGCTGCTGATCATCATCCGCCGCGCGCTGGAGCGCAACCGCCTGGCCGGGGAAATCACCCAGCTCAAGAAACAACTCCAGGATAAATACAGCTTTAAAAACATTATCGGTGTCAGCGCAAATATGCATCGAGTGTTCGAACAGATAGCCCGGGTTTGCGAGACCAATGCCACAGTGCTGGTCCAGGGGGAGAGCGGCACCGGGAAAGAGCTGGTCGCCCGGGCAATCCATTACAACAGCCGGCGCAAGGACAAGCCTTTTGTCACGATCAACTGTGGGGCGATTCCGGTATCCCTGATAGAGAGCGAGCTGTTCGGCTACGAGCGCGGCGCCTTTACCGGGGCGAGAGACCGGACTATCGGAAAGTTCGAGCAGGCCCACTGCGGCACATTCCTGCTGGATGAGATAGGCGAGCTTTCTCTGGAGGCCCAGGTCAAGCTTCTCCGGGTGCTGGATGAACAGAAAATCACCCGGCTGGGGGGGAGAGAACCCATTTTGATAGACGTGAGACTTATCGCCGCCACAAACAAAGACTTACAGGAAGAGGTGGACCAGGGGTCGTTCCGCCTGGACCTGTTCTACCGGCTTAATATAGTTACTATCAGGGTCCCCTCGCTTGTAGAGCGCAAGGAGGATATTCCCTTGCTGGTGGAGCATTTTATCCAGAAATACAATAGCAAGTTAGGTCTCAAAATCAAAGGCATATCAAGTGCGGCTATGGACTACCTGCAGAACTACAGTTGGCCCGGCAATGTCAGGGACCTGGAAAATGCAGTCCAGAGCGCTATGATCCACTCTCAAAGCGATGTTGTCAGTGTTGAAGATCTTCCTCTGCGTATTTACGGATACTCTGAGGTTTACGATAAAATGGACCTGGAAGCAGCCGGATTGGAAGAGTATGTCAAACGACTGACCACAAAAATCGAAAAAGATCTGATTAAGAAAACCATGACAAAATGCGGCAACAACCGCTCTCTGGCAGCAAAAGAGCTGCAAATCAGCCGCAAGACTTTATATAATAAGCTCAAGACTTTCAGGTTGCTCTGAAAGTCGTTTTAGACGATTTTTACCACAGCCATGGAGGAATGAACTAACCCGCAGCAGGCTGCGAGGTATCAAAAGGTTAGACCTGATTTATCTTATCCCCACCCCATGGACGAACACATTGGTTCGCCCTTACAATCACCTGGGGCGGGTTACCCCGAAGCAGAGCTTCGAGGAATTCTTTTTGATTAAAAGCCCCACAAGCCCTTCCTTTTTCTCCCTTCGCTGTAAGAGTCTGTTCCTCGATTATTTTTAAGCCTTTCCATGCAGCGCAGAGCATATCCTTTTGCATTACATAGACTTACAAGATCATCGCCCCAACTCCTTCCTAAGATTACCGGCATGAGATTTTGCCTGGCACCCCGGGTTTCCGGGGTTTCTACCGGTTCGATCTCAGCACCAGGTTCCCGGCCTCCGAGGATCTATACTGACCTTCAGGGTCCGGAACGAGCCGTTTCCCGATTCCCCTTACCCTGTCTGCCGGTTCGAGGCGGTATCCCTGTCCTCGAGGAAGTCCCACAATAAGCACTAACCCTCTCTCGGACACTTGCCGGGGAATGGTTATGCTGTCTTCTTGTGCAAAAACCACTGACCGGGTCGGTTTCCCCTGCGGCCCGGTCGGGATGATGAAATAGGGCCCATCCGGCACGACCAGCGTATAGGCCTGTTCTGCGGGGACACATTCCACCCTGTGCAGCCAGCCGGTATCCTCGCCCGGGGCCGGTGCATGGAGCAGGGCCGCAATTTGTATCCTGGAAGGCATCCGGCCGAGTATTGTCACACTGAGCGCGCGGTTGAGCGCCTTGCCTTCAGGGCTGCACAGGGTCTGGTGCTCGAAGTAATAGCGGTAGGAGGGGAACACCCGTCCGGTCAGCCAGGGACCGCTGTCATTGTCGTCTAATGGTACCGCAGCAATGGAGTTGTCCCTGGCAATCCACTGCACAGAGCGGGCATCGGTCTGAAGCAGCCACTCGTACCGGCGCAGGTAGTTGTCTCCTGCCCCATGGAGCCGGTCCATGATCAGGATGGTACGCGGTTTGAGAAAGATCAACGTCCGTGTAAACTCACCAAGTGTCACATCCGGAGGATAGGCCCTGGAGAGGTCCATAGCGGCCATGGCCCAGGAATCGCCTGACTCGAATGCGGTGATGTGTCCGGTATAGCCCGCATCGAAAAACTGGCCGTGCCCATTGACCATCACCGTGCTGTGAAACCTCCCGTCCCTGCCCCCGAATGCCGGGGGCGTGATCGGGAACCGTCCATCGGCCCAGAGGTAAAAGGCCCCGGCATTCTGGTGGGTGTGGGCCAGTCCATCCGGTAGCTTGCTGTTTCCCGCTTTCCAGGCGGCTGTCCCGGCCCTCCCCAGTAAGTGGCCTCCGGCGAAAGCCAGAACCGGGTCCTCGGGCTTCCATCCGGCGCGGAAGATGGCTGTGTCCCAGTTCTGATAGAGCATATCCGTGGGCAGGGTGTCCGGCGGAACGGGTTTGAGAGTCGGATCGTACCAGAGGAACTGCCAGGCCAGGCCGTGACGCTCACGGTCAGTTACCGGCACTGCCGTACCGTATGAGTAAGGGTTCTCCAGCGAGTTCAGGGGCGGCGCCGTGGAATCCACGGCAGCTTCCCGGAGGGCCAACCACTGGGCATGGCTATCGCGGTAGAGGGCGGCGAGACGCATGACTAGATGGGCGCTCACAGAGCCGAGAACCCCGTAGCGCCCGGATGGGAAGCTGTCTCCGAGATACATGTATCTGTCATCCGGCAGCCAGTGCATCAGGCGGGCGCGGGCTGTTGTGCGCATCCAGGGGTATTTGTAAAAATCAGGTCCCCCGGAGCGCTTGAGGGCCTCGAAAAACATCAGCGAGGGAGCCATCCCGTATACCCAGTCCGCCACCCCCTCGGGCCAGTAGCCCTGATCGCCCAGCAGCTCCATGGCCCGCTCAAGCTCCCGGGTGGAATACCCGACTATCGAATCAGCGCCCGGGTATTCGCCGGCCACACTCAGCGCGGCCACTCCCATGAAAGCCACAGGGATCCAGAAATCGTGATGGGTATAGATCCCGCCCCACCAGGAGTTCGATGCTCCATAGCGGGTTTCCTCGAGCACAGCGATAAGCTTGTCTTTTAACCGCTTCCTGAAATCCGGGGAAAGCCCTTTGTAAAAAAGATCGTACCCATGGGCCAGAGAGGCCGAGAAATGGCCCATCACAAATTCGCCGCTTCCATCGCTTTGCAAATCCAACAAGGCCTCGATCCAGCGCTTTCCAGTCTCCAGGTACCGGCTCTCCCCTGTCACCTGGTAGAGCACTCCATAGTTGGTAATGGCTGAGAAGCAAGCCTCGTGGTGTCTTTCCTGAAAATCGATGTCCGGAGGCGGGGCTTCCTGGAGATGAGTGTCTCCCCAGTGACTGAGGCGGGAGAACTGGACCGCTTTGATCCCTTTGGCCTGGCTGCGCAGAAGGGGCAGGTCGCTTTCCGAAAAGTAGAGCCTGGGGTGTTCCGCTGCCAGGGCTGCTGACGCGAAAGCGAAAAAGAGACATGCGGCTGTTCGAGCTATTTTACCGGATTCGATTAGCATAAGGACCTCCCCCTTTTTTTGCGAGTGAAAGGCCGCGCCGGAATTTGATAATTATTTTTTCCTTTGATCCCTTAAAAAAGAAATTCCGGTCGACAAACGGACATTCATATCCACGCTCTCATAAGAAGGGAGCTTATGGTTTAAAAAATTTCAAGGCGTATGTTTACGATGTCCGGGCGACCGGCCGGTCGCCCGGACAAGATCAACAAATCTCACATATTTGATAATTTCTTATATAACAAATAATTAGACATATTTTATCATGATTGTAATAACAATGAAATCGATATGAACAGACCAGGCTAAATAAAAGCTCAAAACGGGATCCTGACCTGGTGGGTGACACCCTCCAGGGTAACCTGCAAAAGGTTCCGCTCCCTGTGCAGGCAGATTTTCGGCTCTGACAGAACCCTGTCCCGGGTCCCGTCAACATAGGCCACGACAACTGTATTAGGCGGCACCGGCGAGTCGCTTTGCCAGAAAGGGAAAGCGCCTTTGCCGCTGAACAGATGGGCGTGGCTCCACCCTTTTCGCGGCTCGAGCTGCTCGGTTTTCAGCTTTCCTGCCGGGGAGTCAAGCATCTTGATAATGGAGCAGTATGGTCCGGCCTGGATCAAGAGGCTCTGCTCCTTGATTGTTTCGCCGGGTTTCCCGCCGTGGGGCACGCTGATTCCATAACCGCCGAGATATAAATACAGCGGCCGGGCGCTGTTATGCCAGAATACATGCACCTCGCCGTTTTCGCCGATCAGGGTATGGGTGGTCACCTGGCCGAAATCCTCGAGGTCCGGGTTCAGGTGCTCGACATTTATGTCCCAGGTACTGATACAGTGGTACGGGTCCACCTGGATAGGGCGCGGGTTGGTGCGGTAATGCCAGTTGCGGCCATCTGCTGACACGCCGGTCCTGCCGGCCCCCAGGTCCGGACCCTTGTCGCCCAGGGCGCACCAGCCGAGGTAGCTCGAATAGGAGTGTTGGAAATATTTGATCCCGCGCTGCCACTGACCCGCATGGCCTACCGGCTCACCCAGGATAAAGTTTCGCGCCTCGCCGTCCACAGGACTTACACGGAGCACCATCTCCGCTCCGGGCAGGGCAAGCCTTCCGCCTGCGCCATCAGCAGGCATGGGCTGCTCGACCTCTGTCCAAAAGGGATCGTTTCCCGGGACAGCCAGGCAAATCAGTCCCTGGACCGCCCAGTAGGGGGCGCCCCTGTCAATATAGCCCTCAGCCACCACCGAGTTGGGACCGTGGAATCCCGGCTCGAGCAACCCGTTCCCGCTCAAGGCCCCGTTTTCCCAGAAATATTTCAAGCACCCGGAGGCGATTCTCCTGGCCTCGCCTGGTGGCAGGGTATTCGCGCCGTTGAGCACGGCCCAGCCGAGCGCAGAGAGGCTAGCGAAGCGGTAGGTGAGAGAACGGCCCCAGGGGACCGGCCCGCCGTCGCGCCCGTAGAGATAAGGAAAGCTCTTCAGGAACTCAGCGGTGATCTCTTTGACCCTCTTCCCGTAAAGGGCATGCCAATCCTTGTCGAAATAACACAGGGCATTGTTGTAAAGCTGGAAGCCCCAGAGATTGTAATAGTCGAAAGTGAAATTGCCCCCGTCGATAAACCACCCGTCACCGCGGTACCAGTTGAGCAGGCGACCGAAAATCATGGTCAGGAACTCGCGGTTCGATTCCACGCCATTCCGGTCCAGAATGGGGACCGGCACCAGGTGGAAATACCAGTGGTTGCAGTCATAGGCGATTGTGTGGCTCAGCACTTTAAAAAAATCAAGCAGGTTCTTCTTTTGCCCGGCAGTCAGCGGGTCCCAGAAAAAGCGGGGACTGAGCAGCACTGCCAGCGCAATGTTGGTCCCGAAAGCATCATACTTTTCCCTCTCGCCCCACCAGGCCGGGTCCTGCGGATCCGTTCCCCTGATAATACCTTTGAGATAAGGGACCGTGATCGAGCCTTTGTAACCCGGCACCTTGTCCTTTCCTGTTGCCGCCGTGTAGATGGCCACCATGATCAGGCTGCGCTCGAAAGCTTCTTTTTTGCCTCCTACGAAATCATGCTCCTGCGCGAAGTGCCCTGTTTCCTCAGGCACCCCCTTGAGTGCCGGCATCCCGGTCTGGAGGTCGAAATAAGGCATGAACCCGGCGATCAGCTTTTCAGTGATCTCGAGCCAGTGCTCCCTGGTGTAGCCTGTAAACGGGCTGAACGTCCGGTTCTCCGGGGTTTTTAGCACAGCCTCCGGTCTTATGGAGCCCGCGCTGTCGCCCAGGCTGTCAGCAGGGGAGAGAGCAGTCAAAGCGAAAGCAAGTACAATTACAGCTAAAAGAGCTTCCAGAGGCAGAATCAAGCCAAACACAGGTCTCACAGCGGACCTCCTTGCAGGTAAGGTTTTACTTGCTGCACAGCTTTCTGTTGGAGAATTCCCTGTTATTGTGCGTGCGGGTATAAAGCCCGCAGCTATCCAAACTGGATTATTCGTAAATTCCCACAAGCACCGTAAGGGCGCACTCTTGTGTCCGCCTGAAGATTGATATGTTTAGATCAGGCCAGAGCGCGCACCAGTGTGCGCTCCTATAATCAGTACAGGGATGGCATTTTTTATGAGAAATACAGGCTAAGAAGCCTTTAGATTCTTACATATTCATTCTGAGAGATTATCTCTTACATTTTTAACCACAAAGACACTAAGTACTGTAACTCGAAAATACGGTGACGTATTTTTTCCAGCAACGCTGTGCGAACTCGTAGGGGCGACCGGCGGTCGCCCGAACAGGGCGAGGCATGCCTCGCCACTACGTTTACTAAATTTGTAATTTGGTTTAAAACAATACGCTACACTATTTATGAATTCATGTACTTAGTGTCTTTTTGGT
>Ga0307379_10008174_pt1 | contig 14131 bp, 14 predicted proteins | sample UN2MG_FD_202237 | JGI IMG/M metagenome (GOLD analysis project Ga0307379, IMG submission 202237) | Soil microbial communities from Risofladan, Vaasa, Finland - UN-2 | ecosystem: Environmental > Terrestrial > Soil > Coastal area > Acid sulfate soil | place: Finland: Risofladan, Vaasa | collected...
TAGGTCGCGGCGGACAGGATGACAAACGTCAGGAGGTCAAGCATTTGGAGGTCCTGGCATCCACCTTGACGGTGACTTCGGCGGCGTCGGGAGTGAGGCCGATGTGGTCGATCATGAACTGGCTCTTACCGGTGACGAGCGTGTTCTCTCCGGTGCCTTTCATGACGATGTCGGTGAGGACGTCGACCGGGTCGTTGCGGCCCTGATCGGTGGGGCGCCGGATCGTCATCCGCGTTCCGTCGATGACGACGTGGGCGTTGTCGATGCTCGGTGTCGAGGCGTCAGGGGCGTCGTCCGGGTCGGGCCAGGAGATCGTGGTGGATGGATAGATCTGGAGTTTCATAGGAGGATGTTACACCTTGGCGCGCTTCTGTCGAAGCCGCTCCGCCCGCCGTCTGGAATCCAGCGTCCTCTTGACGGCCACCTGGACGGGTTCGCGGGCGATGCGCGCTTCGTGGATGACGGCTTCGGAGTCGGGTTGGCGGATCAGCCAGAGCAAGTGGTCGTGTTCCATTCCCCACGTCCCGGATTCCTCTTTGATCTCGACGGCCCACAGAGCGCACTGATACTGGGCCGGGCAGGTGCCGCAGATCATGAGGGCGGCGGCGATCAGCTCCTTCGGGTTGAGGAGGATGTCGCCGAAGGGGATCGGGGCGTCGCCGGGGCGGCAGGTCCAGGCGTTCTTGCGTGCCAGGTCATGGCCGCGACATGCCCCGTTGTCCATCCAGGTGCGGTCCTTGCCGAGCACCTTGACGATGTAGGTGGGGAAGTCGTCTTCTCCGCCCGCGAACGCCCGCACGTACGGTTTGGATCGTCCAGAACGCTCGTTCGATATTTCCTTGCACATTGCAAGTATGTAGGCTAGGTGATTGGTGAGCGAAGAGGGTGAATCCCAATCTCCGAGACGGCGGAAGCTGATGGCTTCGGTCAAAGAGATCGGGATGACGCGCGATGAACGGATGGAGTTCGCCGAACAGCTTCTGCGTCGCGACGTCACCACCTGGACGACCCTTGATGAGGATCAGGTGTGCCGGCTGCTCGATGCCATCGACGGCTGGGTGCTGATCGAGGAGCTGGTCCGGCAACGTCCCGCTCAAGTCTCGCCGAACAGCTCGGCGACCGCGTCGTAACAGAGCTGCGTGGAGTGGAGCTGCATCAGCCGCTCCTTGGTCTCTTTGGCGTAGGCGATCGCCGCCTTGTTGTCGCGCCGGATGAACAGGCGTTCGGTCTCCTTGCCGAGCCCGACGACGAACACGGACTCGGCCCTTCGTCTCCCGCTGTAGGGCTGGAAGCATCCAGGATAGGACGCGAGTTCATAGACGCTGTTCGGACCCGGCGACGGAAGCTGTTGTGCTGTTGCGTATGGCAGCCCCCCGGGCTGCTTCTTCCCACCTCAACCCATGCCTACCCCCTCATGCGAGGCAGTAGGCGGCGGAGCGGACCTGATGGGCGGCGCCGTGGAGCGCGTCGATAAGTGCGGGATGTACGCGCGCTTCCCGCATGTGTGCCTCGGCTGTCTCCACCAGATCGAGCAGGTCGATCAGTGCGCGGCCGGGAACTTCGATCACATGTTCCACGATGATGAGTATGGCACACTCAACTCTGGCAAGCAATGTAGATGTCATTCGGGGCGAGGGTTTCGTGTCGCTGACTGGGAGGGGGCCAAGCGAACTAGCTAGGACCGTACTGATCTCGGATCAGCCGCTTACACACCTTCGCCAGAAAGTCGACCGCCTGTTTCACCTGTGCGTTCGTCGGTGATCCCAACCCGAGATACTGGTCCAGGTTGGCAATCGCATCCCTGGCCTGTTGCCGTTCGATCACAGCCTCAGCCTCAGCAGCCTCAGCGGCTTGTTCCTCGACGGTCTTGGCAACAGCCGACCACACCACGGTTGGCTGACCGGCGACCAGATCGACGGATCGCTCGTAGCGTTCGGTCACGGTGTCAGCCGGTTGGGTGGTGTCGGTCACCGGGAACCAGCCGCACGCCTCTTGGGTGGCGGTGTCGGCGTCACGAAGTCCGAGGACCCATTGTTGGGTGTCGAGCCGTCTGGCGGCGACCGGTGGTTGGCCTTGTACGGCGGTGATCGTGCCAGCGGTGACTTGTGCGTACATCATTGCCCCTATGTGATCGTGATTCCGTAATGGCTGGTTGCCCAGGTTTCTAGGGCGGTGATATCCCCAGCGGACAGTGTGCCGTCGTAGACACCGAGGAACGAGATGTAACCGACCCACTGCAACAAACTGGCGTTGTTGGCGAACACTCGCAGACCACTGATCGAATGTGTGCCGGCAGACCCGGTGTACGACGTGCCGTCCTGTTGGCTGTCCGACGATGCACCGTTGTAAATCGTGACCCACAAATGGTCGTTGGTGTCCGCTGTGGCAGCAGTGATGGTTGTGCCGGCGTTGTATTGGAACGATCCGCCTGATCCTCGCAGGAACGTGTTGCGGTTGGATGAATCCAAACCGTCATAGGCGAAACGGTTACCGCTGGTCTGTGGGCATTTCCCGATGAATACGATCGTGTTGGGTTGAGTCAGGGTGGTAAACGTCGTCGACATGACGTCTGTACCGTCGCCGAGTATGGAGGGGACACCGCCTGGCCCTGCCGTCGTCTTGTAGATCGGCTGTTGAGTTCCCCCGCCCTGAGTCAGATCGGCGGTTCCGATTTCGTCGGGCCACGTCCCGACCGTTGCATCGGGTGCCACGCTCAAGGCAACAAACTCTGGTCCTTCCGCCCAGTAAGCATGTGCCCATGCAATGTCGGCGAGAGGATCAAACGCCCCTGACGGTGCCGGGGCCGGGGCCATCAACAGTTTCGAGGCGGCGGTCATGCGAACGCTGCCCCCACCTGCGACCCGAGCCACGTCGTCCCGGCATCGACGGTGACGAACACATACACACTCGGCGTCGTATAAGTCGGAGCCGCACCACCCGACCAATCGACGGAGGCGGGCAGGGTGGGGGTGAATGCGCCCCTGAGGATCAGCACGAACGACGAGGCGTCACCGCTCGGTGCGGGGTTACTGAACGTGAACGTGCAGGCCTCCGACATGGTCACGTCATGCACCCCGTAAGCGGACGTGTCCAACGTTTCGGTGGCGCCTGACGAGGCGACGGTGTTGACCTGTTCTTCGACGGCACCCAAGTTCTCGATCGACTTGGCGTTCGCGTCGAGCGTGCCACCCAACTGCGGGGTCGTGTCCTCGATGATATTGGCGAGCCCACCCAACGTGGTGAGCATCGCCCCAACCGTCGCATCATCCAACACGCTGGCTGCCGCAGCGGTGATCGTCGTCGACGCAGGCAGCACCAGGGTCTTGATGTCAGCGTCGATCTCAGAGTTCTGAACAGACTCCGAGGCCACCTCTGCGATCGCAGCCTGCACATCGGTCGCTGCGATCGTCCCGGTCGGTGTGAACGAGATCGCTGTTGCCGGGTGCGCCCCAGCCGTCGACAACCCTGACAGCGACGCGTGGTTGTTCGGGCTGCCTGCTGCGATCGTGGCAGAAGTACCCACGATCCTTATGATCTCCTCGATACGAACCTTGCCGGTCGTGGCATAAGCAGCAGACGTTCGGAACGTGATCTTGTAGAGCGCCGCCATCTCAGTGAACGGCAAACTGCCGAACGCCTGATTACTGAGCTGCGAAGCTTGGGCTGCGGCGAGCGAAGCGTGAACTGTTTGGCCGGGGATGAACGCAATGTCGAACCCGGTCGTGATCGTGGGAACACCGAACACGAAGATGTTGACGTATTGCCCGTTGGTTGCCTCAGCTTTCGACCAGGTGCCAGCGGTATCCAGGTTGTACTGGATGTAGGTGGTGCCGACCGTGAACGGGAGACTGGTCGCATCCCACGTCCATGCCCCACCGACACCGCTGCGATACCAAACCCGGTACACGCCAGCACCGGCCACCAAAGCGGCCGTGGTGGTTTGCAGGTCTTCGTCAGCGAGGACCCCTGACGCAATGTCGGGGGTAATGTCAGCATCCGAGGCTGAGGATTGCAGCACATAACCTGATGCACCGAACCCTGACATGACTCGGGTGCCCTCGTTGGTGTGGAGATAGGTATGGGTAGCAGCGTCCATGACGGTGCCGTGGCGTTCTTCGAGCACAACACCTTTGGCGTTGACCGCATCCCAGAACACCGCCGTGACCGGCGTCGTCGTCAGCAAATCCCACGGTGTCTGTGATTGCGTGAGGACCCCGGACAGGTCATCGAAGTAGATGAAGTGCAACCCGGCCAGGTTCGGGATCACGATGTTCTGCGACGACGAAACTACCGTTGGGTAACCGTTGAGCCAGTATGTGTAGTTCGTTGCTGCCGGGGCGACCGTGACTGTGCGTGTCCCCGCCACGAACGACACGACCACATCGGTCTTGGTTCCGATCCCGGTCGGCTCGATCGTGTGCCGCGAGTAACGGTCATCGAGGCCGAGTGTGGCGATCTGGGCGGCAGCATCCGCGTCATCGACCAACGCTCGACCAGCAGCGGTGAACGTCGCGAGCGTGGCGGTGCCCGAACCGGTGAAGTACGGCAACCGGTCGGCTGCTGATGTCAGGCCGGCGAGGGCGGCGAGTTCGGCATCGTAGGCTTGAACGTTCGTACCGATCGCGAGTCCGAGCGCTGTGCGAGCATCCGAAGCTGTTGAGCTACCGGTGCCACCATCGGCAACCGGTAGATCACCGGTCACATCGGTTGTCAGGTCGATCTGGTTGCGGGTGATCGCCTGCCCGACGATCGTGATGTAATCCGGGGTACCAGCCAGGGTGACATCCGTCGAGTTGTCTGTCCCGGCCGCATCCACCCCGAGGTTCGTGCGAGCCGTAGCGGCATCAGAGACACCGGACAGGTCATCGACGAGGGCAGCAGCGACACCTACCGCTTCGTAGACGCCCGTGTGGTTGTGGGCGGCCGTCGCATAATCGGTCGATGCTGTCGTTGCTGCTGTACCCAGCCCGAGGTTGGTGCGTGCGGTGGCAGCGTCTGATACACCAGACAGATCATCGACGAGCGCGGCGGCCGTGCCGGCCGCATCGAAGTCACCGGTCGCAGCAACAGCAGCAGTGCCGAGCCCAAGGTTGCTGCGAGCCGTCGCAGCGTTCGTGAGATCACTTAGGTTCAATGCCGCCAGCATGTCCCCGCCACCGGGGATGGCCGTCCATGCAGCGTTGTTCCGGCCGTACGTCGAACCGTCAGATGGAGCATCCGCCAGACCGGCTGGGCCAGCGGGGCCGGTCGGGCCGACGGCTGCCGTGACGGAAAGGGTCGCCGTGTCGTTGAGGATGACGCTGTAATCGGATGCGCTCGTCGTCACGCCCTTGCCGGGGCCGATCAGCGAGAACCCGCCAGTCAGCCAAGTGTCCGGCACCCCGGCGACGGATGCGATCAGCGACCACGCCAGATTCGGGATGGTCCGCAACGCCTCCATGTCGGCCTGCGTGACCGTCAGGATCAGGATTCCCGCTCCGCCCGACGTGATCGTGATCGCCTGAGCCACATCGTTGGCGCGTCGATACACGTTCGCGGTGAACGTGTACGCACTGATGTCCAGCGGGGCGCCAAGCGAGTCGACGAACGTCAACGTCAGATTGAGCGAGTCCGTATAGTGTTCAACCAGATTGAACTGGGATCCGCGTCCATCGAGAGTCGTCACGATTGCACAGTACCTCCCCGGAGGGTCGGGGGTCTACGACGTCAGTCTTGCGGTGCGTACGTGGGGCCGTTGCCGGGCAGTTTCCCGCTCGCCTGGGCTGCTCGTACCGCCCAGTTGACGAGTCCTGAAGCGCCCGAGATGACAGCGGCGAAGATCAGTTTCGTGAACGTCGAGTAGTCGACTTCGGTGCCGGAGTTGAGTGCCTCCTGCACGGACGCGAGCAGGCCGAGAAGGGCCATGCCTGCGGTTGCGATGAAGGTGAACAGGGTTGTCCACAGGGCTGCTTTGAGTGAATCCATCATTGGGTTTCCTCCTATTTCTGCAACGCCAGCAGGATTGCGGCGCTGATAACGGCGACGATGATCCCTCCGCCGAGTTGAACAATGCGTGTTGTGGCGACGTCAAGGCGTCGTTCGATGTCGTCGATGCCGTCGGCGCACACCCTGACGGCGCGCACCAGGGCTCTCAGGGCGGGCTCAGTCCCGGCCTCGGGTCTGATGTCGCCGTTCAGCGTGTCGTCCACGGCTTTCCTGATGCTCAACAGTCGACCACCCAGAACTGAGCGGTGGTCCAGGCGGCTGGCAGGGCGCGAGGCTCGAATACCTCGACCAGCCCTGTGATTCGCCACAGCGACGCTTCGCCTTCTGCCAGCGTCATCTCCACCACCGAGGGTGGAATAGTGTTCTCGTAGAACACTGATCTCGTTCCAGGCGGCTGGACCGCAGGGACATCCGCTATCACCTGAACCCGCGGGCCGGGAGGGATGTGCTCCCACACGAGAGATCCGGCTATTTCCAGTGGGTGGTCCGTCGAGTTGGTGACCGTGCCGCGCGTCGGCACGGTGTCGCCGATGCAGATCGCTGGCTGCTGGTAGCCGTCAAGGAGCGGCACGTAGATTTCCCCGGACTCAGGGGTGACTCGTTCGACTTCCTGAATCGAGTATGAGACTAGGGCGCCGTCTGGCTGCCCGTCACGGATCGCACTGGAGATCGCCAGTGTTGAGAAGATGCCGACGGCGAGTACGAGGAGCGGTGTGAAGAACCTGTCAACAAGTCCGCTCAGGCGCGCCCTTCTCTCTTCCCTCATATCAGCATGTTACGAGATCATCGCCGTCGCCATCTACGGGGTGCTACCCCTGGTCGGCTCAGGCGAGGCACGCCACGTCAACAGAGCTGACGCCTAGAACTCAACAACGGCGAAATTCTGGGTCGTGTTGTTGTCCCGGGCGACGTAGGCGTGGTTGTCGATAATCACAAGCCCGTGCGGATCCGTGAAGTCGGTCGTGTCGGTCACGTAATCGTAGATCGCCGGCGACGCCGGAGTCGAGATGTCCACCACCACATAGGTCGACAACGCAAACGTGCCGTAGGTGACCGCATGGGCATACGACCCGACGATCTTGATATCGGCCAGGTTCCCAAGAAGCGAACTATCAAGGATTTGCGTGACGATCGCTGGCGACGCCGGAGTCGAGATGTCCACCACGACGAAGTAGTCGGCATAGCCGCCGACATACGCGTAGCTGCCACTCACGGCCACAGACAGGGCGCCAGCAAGATACGTCGCGTCCGACACCGACCCGACAACCGACGGCGACGCCGGAGTCGAAATGTCAACCACGGTTAGAGCGTTACTCAGATCGCAGGCCACATAGAGATAGCTGCCCGACACGACGGAACGATACGGGCCATTGAGGTTCGTGCCGTCGGTGACCGACCCGACGATCGCCGGCGACGCTGGCGTCGAAATGTCAACCACGGCAATCCGGTCAAAGTCGTAACAGGACACGTACGCGTGGTTGCCTGACACGGTGACAAACTGAGCACCCGAAACGAGACCACCGGTAACCGACCCGACAACCGACGGCGACGCCGGAGTCGAGATGTCCACCACGGCGACGTATCCGCTGGCGGATTGTGATCCGACAATCGCATAATCGCCAGTTACAGCCACGCCGGTCGCCCCGTTCAGGACGGTGTCGGTGACGCTGCCCGCAACGGTGGGGGTGGAGGGGTCGCTCACATCCATCATGACCAGCCGATCCGCGCTGGAGGCGGCCACAGCCACATAGCTGGTCCCATACGCGTCGACCGACAAGGCGCCATTCAGGTCCGCAGACGAAGCGATCCCAAGAATGAACGGGTTTGGCCCCGGGATGAGCCCAGGGGTGCGGCCGACTTCGACCGCGCCGTGAATGATCCGCTGGCGAAAGATCGGCTGATGCGGACGGAGGTAGCTCGGACGGGCGCGGGCCATCACTCGACCACGCCTCTGTCGGCGACCGATCCTTGCGTCTTGCCGCCGATCGAACGCAACAGGTCCGACTGTTCGCGCTCGGGGACGCGCCAGCGCTTGTTCAGCTCCAACGTCCACTCGGCGAACCCTTGGTCATCCTGGCGGACCGAGATCGACAGCACCTGCACCGACTCGGTCCCGCCTGTCGTGTTTGGGATCGTCACGTAGTCGCCGATGCCGAACGCCTCGTATGGGCAGTCCGCTGTGGAGACCGGCTCGACGACCATCACAACCGCAGCCTTCGCGTCGACCACACGGCGGGCGAGTTCGATCCGGCCGAGTCGCGTCGCGTCGTCTTCGGTGTCGGCATCTGTCGAGTACACGTCTTCGACTCGCGTCCCGTATGCCGTGACGGCAGACGAGTCGACCACCTCGATCATCGAGTCGGCCCACTGGACCAGCAGCACGTTCGCGTACGGCTTCGTACTGCCGCGCTCCAGACTGCCGATGTTCGTCCCCTCGACGAACGACACGCCGGGAGTGGAGCCGACCTGGCCGCCCGCCCACACGTCCAAGGTGAGGGCGCCCGGCTTGAAATGCCAGTCGATCCAACCCTCCTGGTTCAACTGGTTGAGGAGGTCGATACCGGTCGCGCCGACGCGGATCGCGAAGGACGGGATGTAGATCGAAGATGTTGCGGTGTCAAGTGAATCCCAGTCGTTGCCGTCGGTGTCGATCGCAGCGCCGTAGGTGTCCAGGTAGGTGTATCCGGCGAGTCCACCCCGGGCAATGGCTTCGTCGGTGAACTGGGTGATGATCTGACCGGGGGTCCACCCAGGCCAGACGCTTGCATCGAACTCGGTTTCCCAGTTCGAGTCGGTGACGTGGGCGATCGCTGTTGGGATCGCGTTGGTGTCGTTGACGTAGGCAGCGTAGATGAAGCCGCCTGGATTGGCGAGCCCATCAGTGATGCCGGTGTTCTCGACGACCGCAGCAACCTGGTAGGTACCAGCCGGCAGCAGGATGGTGACCTCTTTGTAGCCCTGCCACATCCACGTGTCGGCGTCTTCCCCGAGGATCGGGACGCCCTCCAAGAACAGGGTGAATAGGTTGTCGGCGGTGACCGAGAACGTAACCGGGAACGCGCTCGCCGTTGCGAGGGTGAACGTGTCCCGAAAGAACGCGTAGCCGATGTCGGTCTCGGCGGCAGCCGACGGCCAGATCCAGTAGGTCCCCACGTAAGTCGGGGTTGGCGATGAGCCGTTCCCGTTGTTCTGCGAGTTCGGCCACGGGAACCCGATCGGCGCCGGGTACACGGTGAGCACTGGAGGGGCGGCGGTGTCGTACACGCCTTGGACCCGGTCTTCGCCACCCGTGACCGCATCCTGGTATTCGTATTGCTGGGTGGCTGCCGCCCAGCCAGAGGCGTTCGGGAAGTTCGGTGAAGCGAACGAGAACAGCCGCCACGACGAGTCGATCGGGAGCGTCATGTCGTATTCGGGGTAGACGAGGATGTCATCGAACACGCAACCCCACCCGCGCCCCGATGCGGTGATCGTCTGCGCGATCTCTTCGCCCTGCTGGATCTGGCGGTATTCGGGGTTCCCTTCGATCTTGAACGTGAACCGAGCGGTCCCCTCGATCAGGATCCGAACGAACCGGCCGTCGGTCAGCTCGCCGACGTCCGGGTCTTCAAGCGCGAGTGAGACCGAGCCGAAGCCGACGCCGGACAGCTCGTCCATGAAGTTGATGTCGAACGCCTCGTCGAGAGCGTTGGCGACGATCGTGGTCCCGTCCTCTTCGTAGAGGTTGGCGGTGACTGTTCTGGCGTATGTCATACGAAGCGTCCGGCTGGGATGGAGATCTGCAAGGTGGCGACCATGATGGTCGACGTCTCGCTGAGATGATACTCCTGCGGGACCAGCCCGAGCACATGTATGTTCGCTGACCTGGAAGCTGCGCCGAACACGGTGAGGGTTGCGGCGCGTGTGCCGTCGGTCGCGGCGGTTGGCTGGATGACGTTCGTTTCGAGGTAGGTGAGGTTCGTCGCGAGCCCGGCGCGCGAATCGGTGACCGCTGCACCGTTCTGGTCCACGTCTCCGGTGATGAGGAGTCGAAGGTCGTGTCGGGTGGGTGCTTCGCGGCGACGGTACGGGATCACGCCGGCAGCGTTCGGGAGGATCCTGTCTTCGCCGCGCTGCTCGGTGTAGATCCACAACGGCAGGAGCCCGCCCTGGCCGGTGTTGTCGCCGAGGACCGCCCATGCGGCCCGGTTCATCGAGATGCCCCCGATGGTCAGGGTGCCTTCGCAGTCGAAGTTGTTGATGGCGCCCATCGTCAGTTCACACTACTTCCGGCGTTCGGGTTGAATCTGCCACCAGCTATGGCCGACCCGCCAGTGCCCGGAGTCAACCGCAGGAGGCTGCCCGAGGCGGCGGCGGCGAGACTGCGGACCGTCTCGGCCGCAGTTGCCAGTGGGTTGGTCGTCCCGATGATGGTCTGCTCCACGTTGAACACGTATTCGTTGATGCTGCCCTGCGGAGCAGCAGGCGTGGTGGGTGAGGCTTCGGGTCCGGCGTTGAGTTTCGCGAGGCGCTGACCTTCGGCGATCTGTGCGGGGTCGAACTGGGCGTTCCTGGCCTCGACCGGGTTGAAGTTGCGAACATCGAAGCCCGCTTCCGCCAAGGCGAGCCGGATCTGATTGCTGTCGATGATCACGTTGGCGTGAAGGTCCACCGTGTACTTGTCGATCTCCTCTTGGAGCCGGGACACTTCCGCCTCAGCATCAAGGATCATCTGGGCGGTCGCCGCCAGCCCATCAGTTCCGATCTGATCTGTGACCTCCTGCTGGAGGCGCGCCTTGACGTTCTTGGGAAGTTTCGCTTCGCGGATGGCGACGCGGATCGGCTCGACGAAAGCGGCAAGATCGGTCCCGGGATCAATCAGCAGTTGCTTCTTGATGATCTCGCCAAGGTTGAACTGCTCCAACGCTTGCCGGACGTACGAGCCGCCAGATTCTCCGCCGACCTTGAACGCATCGGCCAGCGATGAACCGATCGACGGGATGGATGTCACCGCCTGGTCGATGGCGCTCTGGACCGAGTCGCGGTAGTTGCCGCCCAGCAAGTTGTCGAGTGCTCCCCGGGCGTCCTCGGCAATGGATTTGGCGACGTCCAGTTCGGTTGTCAGGTCAGTGATCTTCGACTGGATCCCCTCGGTGCGAGCGAGGTTCAAGTCGTCGATCGCCTGCCGAAGATCTTCTGCGCCGTACTGGGCATTAAGGAGCTTCTCGTCGACCTCATCCAACTGAGGCCCGAAGCTGCCGGGACCGGAAGCATTCGCCAGAACATCGGCCGGGATCGGGAAGTCAAAGAACGTTCCCGCCTGGCTGGCCTGAAGTTTGAGGCTGTTGGCAACGGCGGTCTTGACCTCCGGGATTCCGTTGATCGTGTTGACGAATAGGGTGGCAGCAATGTCAAGCTGGCCCAGATCCACCTCGCCGTCGATCCCAAGTCTCTTCCTGATCACGTCCTTGTTGTCAGCTACGCGCAGGCGGCCCAGCCACCTCTCCAGCGCGGTGTCGGCGTCGATCCTGATGAGGTCCTCGTCGAATACGTTGCTTATCGCCTTCTCTGTGAAGCCGGCATCTCGCAGGATGCTCGCGAAACCCTGCTGGATGTCATATGAGCCGTCCAGAACGCCGCGCGCGAAATCATCGACGTTGATGTTGCTGAGAAGGTTTTGCGACCCGGCTGGGAGCCGGCCGATCTCAGTGATGAAGGCTGTGCCGAGATCTCTTACCTGCCCTTCAAGGCCGGTGCTCCCTCCGAGCGCACCCTTGTAGACGTCGATCAGTCGTTGCGCCTCCTCCTTCGCTGCCTTCGTCTCGTTCTTGACTTTCGTCCACGCACCCGCCACGAGTCCGAGCCCCACAACCGCTGCGGCGGCTGCCGGGCTCTGGGTCGCCTGGAGGGTCAGGAGTCCCGACGCGACGATGCCTGAAATGCCGAGCAGCTTGTTTCCTTCGGCGAGCTGCTGACCGGACATGACTGCGCCCAAGCCGCCGAGAAGCGCCCCACCAAGGGCCTGCCCGACCCCCACCGCAGTTCCTTTGAGGTTCGCCCTCATGGCGATGAAACCAGCCTTGAAACCGTCGCCGATCTGCTTCAGCCCACCCTGGATCACGCGACCGCCGTAGTTGGTCATCTCTTGAGTCGTCGACTTAAATGTCGTTCCGATACCTCTACTGATCTCTCCGAACCCGCCGCGAATGTTCCTGATGGCCGAGCGAAGTTCGACACCCAGCAGCTTCGAGGCACCACCTACGTGAGCAGTGAGGTCATCAAGTTGCTTGGTGGTGCTGCGGAAGAACCCCGGAGGAAGATTTGCGTCCTGGCTGAGCCTGGGAGCTACGCCAAGATTCTTGAGTCGGGCCGCCGCCCTTCCGTTCGCTTTCTCAATGCCCCGCAGTTGCGCTTCTGCACCCTGCGCTGCCTGCCGCTCCAGAGTTTGCAGATCCCCCGCCCTGAAGCCCGACGCGAACGGGTTGCGCGATGTCCCCGCCCCGACGCCGTACTTGATTTGCTTCGCGAACGATTTGACGAAACCGTCGCCAATCTTCTTCCCGGCTGTGTCCACCGGACGCTGCATCGTCTTCACGAGCGATGATGCCAGCCCAACAATGAGGAAACCGCCGATGATTGCTTTGGCGATCAGCTTCGGATCGAACACCCCTTTCAGCAGCTTGCCGAACAGCGGCCCGATCTCGCCTTTGAGCGCCTCGAACGTACGGGGCAGGCCGACCGCCAGACCGCGACCGAAGCCTTCCAGGAACGAGATCGCCAGGTAGCCAGCAGCAGCGACAACGGCCGCGATGACGCCAAGGAACTCGGGGCTGGACACGATCGTGCCGAGCGCCTTGCCGATCGCTTTCGCGATCCGACCGAACGCGGAGACGATCCCGATCAGGCGGTCTTCGGTGAAGAACCCGGTGATGAACCCGACCACGCGGAGAAGCTGTGGGCCGAGCACTTCGATGATCCGTTCGGCGATGTTCGCGAACGACTTAGCGATCCCGACAATGACCGCCTGGAACGCTGGGATCAGGCCAGAGAAGTCGACGATCGGAGCGTTGCTGCCCTTCACGCCACCCGAAGCGGCCTGGCCGGCAATCGCGCCGATCGCGTCGCCGAGCTGGCGGAACGCGTCGGTTGCCGGTTGGATCAGCGGGCCGATCTCTGAGCGAAGTGTGCTGGCGAAATCCCGAACCTTCTGAAGCGCTGGGTCGACCTTGTCGCCCAGGACGCCTGCGAACCTGGTGAACGCCGGGATGACGACGACTTCGATGAGTTGGCCGAGCCGGCTGATAACCGGGTTCACAATGCTCTTGATGAAGTCGAATACGTCGCGGATGATCGGCCCGGCGATCTCGACGAACGCGTCCTTGAACTTGATCAGCGCCGGAACTGCTTTGTCTTGCAGGAACTGGGTGAAGCGTTGGACCTGCTGGCGGAGATCGCCCGCCAAGGCAACCGAGAAGTCCACGATTGCTGGAAGTACCTTCTCGTTGAGCAGGGTCGCGAACTTGGCGAACAGATCCCCAGCGATCCCGATGATCGGGACGACAACGTCATTCAGGGAGTTGCCGATATCGCCGATGGCCGTGCGGAAATCGGGCGACGACTTCAGTAGGAGAGCGATCACTCCACCGAGCGCTGCCGTCCCCGCAACGACCAGACCGAGCGGACTGATCAGCCCGGACAGGCCAATGCTCAAGAACTTGAACACCTCGAACGAACCCTTGAGGAGCAGCAGGGCGCCGAGGGCGATGGTGACTCCGGTGATCGCTGTGCGAACCTTCGCCATGATCCCCACACCATCGAAGAACGCCTGGAACAGATCGGCCAGCTTCAGGACGACCTTCGCTGCGACGCCCTGCCATCTCTCGTACGTCTTGATCTGCTGGGTTTCGATCACCGAACCCAACGCGTCGAGCGCGCCCCGGAGGCCAACGTTCTGTGCTGCGGCAATATCGGCAGCGGCGCCTTCGCGCAACTGGGCTTCGCGAAGGTCGTCGAAGGATTGGGCCTCTTCGTTGATCAGGATGTTCGCGACCGTGGTGGCACGGGCACCGAACAGCTTGATCAGCGATCGCGTGCGTTCAGCATCGGTCACATCGGACAGACCGCGACGGAGAATGTCGATCGAGTCGGTGAACGCCCGAGCGCTTCC
>Ga0307379_10008175_pt1 | contig 14130 bp, 8 predicted proteins | sample UN2MG_FD_202237 | JGI IMG/M metagenome (GOLD analysis project Ga0307379, IMG submission 202237) | Soil microbial communities from Risofladan, Vaasa, Finland - UN-2 | ecosystem: Environmental > Terrestrial > Soil > Coastal area > Acid sulfate soil | place: Finland: Risofladan, Vaasa | collected...
AATTTCTTCTTGGGAGCCGTCAATAAAGACGAGCGTTACACTGGTTGGTTTTTCAAACCTTCCGCAGAAATTTACGGCCAACTTGACCCGCTCGGCCTGGACCCCACCATGAACCCACAGGAGACCTTTGTTGTAGGGAACAAGGTGCTGCGCCCTCCCTCGTTCAAGGGCGAGGTCATGAAGCTGACCAACTGCGAATTTATGCGTGGTGGCAATATGGAACATGGGCTCCCCGATTTCGGCAATCGAGGTGGCATCACCCTTTTCGGCTCTTCATCGGCTGGTCCCCAGTACAGGGCTTCCTTGGGTATTGAGCCGCTCCACCCTGACTTTGACAACCCCTGGACCGGCCAGAAATCTACTTACGGCTGGCCGGGGCTAATCCCGAAGGATTGCGAATATTATGATAAATGGCTTTGGGCCTGTAGCGGTCAACACTTTTGGCCCATGTACTCCGAGTTACATGACTTCGCTCCCCGGGACACCACGAGCCTCGATTGGGTGATCATGTTCGTAATGCCCCAAAATGCGCCAATGGTTATGCCGCCCAACGAACTTCCATATATCAATGACCTTGGGATGCAGGAAGGGCTTGAACCGGTGGAGGCTCATGGGGATGTAGCCCAGACTGTCTTTGAAGGCGGGTACATTCTGCCGGAGACGCCGGTCCCCCCAACTATGACCATTATCCCAGGTGATAAACAAGTTACTATCACCTGGAGCGATGTCAACCTTCATTCTCCGGATGCATATTATTATTTCCTGCAAAAGTATCCGGAATTGGATCCAAGTAGTGTGTATCGGGAGTACGACTTCGAAGGCTACAGGCTTTACCGGAGCTATGTGGGCCCGAGCGACTCTCACTCGGAGCTGATCTTCGATTGCAGCCTCTCAGCCGATAATATCCAGTTCTATTATGTGGACCGTCTGGATAATGATGTACCGTACTACCGCATGCGGAACGGATTAAGGGCATGGTACGCCCTGGTGCCCTATGACAGGAACTACGATGTAGCCACAGGCGATGCGTTCAGCCTGCCCGATCCCGCCAGTGGGAAAGTCTGGAACAGGCCCGGGGAAGGGCTTTACAGTGTGATACCGCGGAGTGACGCCTCAAACTTCACGCCTGCTGCCTACGGAGGGGTCAGCTACGTTGGAGCGGCAACCATACAGGAACCTACTGTCGCGCTTTCCGGTGACGGAACCGGGAAACTGACCGAGCCTCCCAAATTCCTTGAGCCGCCACTCGATTTCTCCATGGAAATTGTAAACAGTGAAAGGATCACTCAGGACATAACGGTTTATGTGGCCTGCACCGGAACGGAAGTTCTCTGGGGATGCGACTTCTGGGCCTACCCGCAGAGGGTTATCGCCCTGTTGGACGCCAATGGCAATGTGATACAAGCAGCTTCTCCTTATAAGACACGGGATGCACTGGCACAATTCGTCTTTATGAACACTCCGGATGCTTCCGGGGTCAACTATGCTGTCCACGTTTTGTGGGACCACCCCGGCAATCCAGGAAACAGAGACTATGCCCCTGTATACATAGACTTCAATACTGGCGGTTATACCGGAGCGACAGTGGCCAATCAATTCGGAAGCTGTGTATCGAGCCGTGTCGGTACCGGTCCGTCGATCGGGTCCTATATCCGGACGGGTGTGTTCGAGGTGACCTGGAAGTCTGCGGGCAGCGACCTGACAGTCGAAGTGACAGATAAGACGCGGGGAGTCGCGGTGCCGTTCAGCCCGTATCGTGATGATGTGGCCTGGGGCTTCATGCCCGGTGGCACTTATATGGATTTCTTTAATGAGGTGAAATCCGGTGTATCCAAGTCGGAGCGAGCCAACCTGATGCTGGAGAAGATTCCCGCTGACAATACCGAGGAGTTCGCGATTTCTATCAACGGCATTGTGTGGGCTTTTACGGATATAACCGCCATGCCGGCGTCCGGGACAGTGATGACCATCACCAACGCTTTCGGCGATTGGAACGCTGACAAGACCGTATTCACCCAGATTGCTGACTCGCCGTTTCCGGGAGACAAGTGGGAGATCAAGATCAAGCCTATGTCCATGAATCCCGAGGATGCGGATCTGTCGAAAATCAAGGTGGTGCCGAATCCCTATCTGGCCTCCTCGTTCCTGGACCTCTCTCCCAATTCCAGGAGGATCGAGTTCGTCAATCTTCCGGCCCGCTGCACCATCCGGATTTATTCCCTCGGCGGCAGACTGGTCAACGTTCTCAACCACATTGGCGCCAGCCGACAGGGATGGGGGAACTATCAAGACTGGGACAGGCTGGATGCAAACAACCAGCCCATGGAATTCAAAGGATGGGAGAACCATGGGGGAACCGAGCCCTGGAACCTGAGAAACCGCTTCGGACATACAGTGGCTAGCGGCCTTTATTTCTATCATGTGGCGGATGAAGCAGGAAAAGAGAATACCGGCTCATTTTACATTATCAACTGAGTCTGATCTGAAAGAGAGTCGAAGTTTGCCGGTATGGCAAAGATTCCTCATCAATTTGGAGGCAAAATGTTAAAGAAGATGGCTATCTGCAACTTACTGGCTATATGGATACTCCTGTCATTCGCCACAGTCCCCCTGTTCGGCCAGGGTGTTTCGGCACAGGATTATACCGGCCTGGACAAATATCTCGGAGAGGGAATACCGCAGGGTTTCTCATTTGTGGGCGCTCGAGCCGCGGAATTTCTCACCATCCCGGTCGGGGCCAGGGGTATCGGCATGGGCGGAGCCTTCTCCGCAGTCTGCGATGACATCAGTTCCATCTGGTGGAACCCGGCCGGCCTGGGATTTCTCCAGAACAGCGAGGTAATGCTTACGGTGGTGGATTACACCATGAATCTCACTTACAGCTACGCTGCGTGTGCAGTGCCTGTGATGGACGGCCGGCTGGTCGTGGGAGGCTTTTTCGGCTACCTGGACATCCCGCAGATGGAAATCACCACGGTCGAAAACCCGAACGGGACTGGAAATAACTTTGAAGCTTACGATTTCCAGATGGGCGGCTCTCTGGCCTACAATTTGTCGGACCGCTTTACCGCCGGGCTCAACCTGAAATATGTCCACCAGGACGTGTTCAGCAATATTTCAGGCAGCGCATTCGCGATGGACGCCGGCGGCATTTACCACACCGAATTCATGGATCGGGGCATCAAGATCGCTTTCGCCATTCAGAACCTGGGAACCAATATAACCATGCAAGGCCCGAACCTGATCTATGAAGTTGGGCCTGAGGATCGGGGCGGTATACTCCCCACAGGATACGAAAATTATGGTTCGAATGTTTACGCTGTATCCAAACGGGGAACTCGCCAGGTGAAGTATCTGACCCACGCTTACCGCCTGCCCACGATAGTAAAGCTGGGTCTGTCCTATAACCTTTTCACCAGCGATAAAACAAACTGGCTGGTTTCAGGTGAACTGTGGCGTAACAGCAACATGCCGACCAGCTATACCGCCGGTACTGAAGTTATCTACAACGTATCGCCATACTTGAACGCCGGCTTACGCTTTGGCTGGCATATTCAGAAAGATGAGTTCACCACAGGTTCCGATGACTTCGGTTATGACTACCTGGGCGATGACCCCACCTTACGGGGTATTAGTTTCGGCGGCGGGATCAAGCGGACTTTCGGGAGCAAGTTTATCGAGTTCAACTACGCATACCAGAACAAGGGCAGGCTTTCCGCCGATAATTTCTTCACCTTTAAATTTGGTTTTTAACCGGCTTGCCTCCGGCCCCTCCCCTTTTTGGGGAGGGGCCGGCAAAGGCGAACGCGAGCCTTGTAGACAAGGCTAATGATGTTCTTTAAGAGGATATTACAAACGAATTTTGCAAAATTAAACTGGCATGCCTTTACTCTATTAGAGCTTAGAAAAAATCCCAGGTAAAAGGATAAAATTAGATCCATCAGGGCAGTTCGCAAACCGCCCTCCAATAACCTACTAATTTTAATAGCGTTATAAAAATCAAGCAATATTCCTCGGGTGAAACGATAACATTTTTAATACTTTTTCCAGGATTAAATTAACTTCAAGGAGAGAAGAGCCATGAAAGAGAATTATAATCGCCGTCGGTTTATGGAGAAATCTCTCGCTATCTCCAGCGGAATTGCAGCCGGACTGAGTTTGGAGCAGCAGGCACTGGCGGAGAAATTGAACGCGAGTCCATCCCCACCTGAGACAAAGGAAACCAACGTGGGATTGCCAAAGGGTAAAATAGGCCATATCGAAATAAGCAGACTGATTTGCGGGGGCAACCTATTCGACGGTTTCGGTAACTTCCAAAAACTGATTTATGTTGATTCGCTGATGAGGCATTATTACACCCCGGAAAAAATCATGGACACCCTCGAGATTTGCGAGGAGAACGGGATCAATACCACTATTATGCTTTGCTGGCCTCATATTATAGAGGTTCTCAACAGGTATCGCAAGGAAAGAGGGGGCAAGATACAGTGGATTGCCCAGAGTCATAACCCGCTGGGCCAGTTGAATTGCGTTAGAATGGCTGTTGACAACGGAGCGGTTGGATTTTTCATCCAAGGGGAAAATGGAGATACTTTTGTCGAAGAGGGCCGTCTTGATTATATCGCTAAAATAGTCTCCCTTTCCAAGCAAAACGGCCTGATTACCGGGGTGGGATCCCATACCCTGAATGTTCCGAAGACCCTGGAGAAAGAAGGGATTGAGGTTGATTTTTATTTCAAAACCATAAACAATGTGGCTAAGTCCTGCCCAGAATCTCCGGAAGAAGTCGCCTCTTTCATGAAAACGGTGGCTAAGCCCTGGATCGCTTTCAAAGTGCTGGGAGCGGGTCAAATTAAACCCCAGGAGGGTTTCGAACTCGCTTTCAGGAGTGGAGCTGATTTTATCAATGTCGGGATGTTCGACTTTCAGGTGGTCCAGGATGTGGGACTGACCAAGGGAATTCTCGCCGGCGGCATCCAGCGGGAGCGTCCCTGGAGAGCATAAATGTCGGGCATTGTCTCGATCTCACTCTCTCAGGCCGAAGTATTTTAATAGTTTTGTCGCCTATTAGAAGATATGATGGACGAATTTTGCAAAAACAAACCTGACATACTTTTCCTCTATGAGACCTTTAAAAAAAACCGGGTAAAAGAATAATATTCGGTCTGTAGGGGCGGTTCGCGAATCGCCCCTGCAATAACCTATTGATTTTTATAGCGTTTTAAAAAGCAAGCAATGTTCCTCGGGTAAAACGATAACATTTTCAATGGTTTCCAAAGAATCAACACAACTTCAAGGAGAGAAAATCCATGAGTAAAAATTTTAGCCGCCGCCGGTTTATGGAGAAATCTCTCGCTATCTCCAGCGGAATTGCAGCCGGACTGAGTTTGGAGCAGCAGGCACTGACGGGGAAATTGAACGCGAGTCCATCCCCACCTGAGACCGAGGAAACTAGCGTGGGATTGCCAAAGGGTAAAATTGGCCATGTCGAAATAAGCAGACTAATTTGCGGGGGCAATCTTTTCCACGGCGCCGCTCACTCCCGAAATATAATGTATGTTGGTCCGCTGATGAGAAGTTATAACACCCCTGAAAAAATCATGGACACCCTCGAGATTTGCGAGGAGAACGGGATAAATACCGCCATTATGTCTGGCCGGGATGATACTACCCAATTTCTCAACAGATATCGCAGGGAAAGAGGGGGCAAGATTCAGTGGATCGCCCAGAGTTATAACCGGCAAGGCCAGTTGAATTGCGTTAGAACGGCTGTGGACAACGGAGCGGTTGGATTTTTCATTCAAGGAGAAGATGGAGATAGATTTGTCAGGGAGGGCCGTCTTGATTTAATCTCTAGAATAGTTTCTCTGGCCAAGCAAAACGGCCTTATCGCCGGTGTGGGAGGCCATACCCTGAATGTTGCCAAAACCCTTGAGAAAGAAGGGCTTGAGGTTGATTTCTATTTCAAAACCTTTAACAATATGAATTACTCCTGCCCTGAATCTCCAGAGGAAGTCGCCTCTTATATGAAAACGATAGCTAAACCCTGGATCGCTTTCAAAGTGCTGGGAGCGGGTATAGTCAAACCCCCGGAGGGTTTCGAACTCTCTTTAAGGATGGGTGCTGATTTCCTCTGTGTCGGGATGTTTGACTTCCAGGTAGCCGAGGATGCGGTCCTGATCAAGAAAATTTTGGCAAGCGGCATTCAGCGGGAACGTCCCTGGAGATCGTAATGTGGGGCAATGCCTCGATCTTGCTCTCTCAGGCTGGGGGACCCTGATAGCTCTATCCGGCTATTAGAAGAGATTCCAAACAAATTTTGCAAGGATAACCTATTGATTTTTATAGCGTTATAAAAAGCAAGCAATTTTCATTGGGTAAAATGATAACATTTTCAATGGTTTCTAAAGAATTATCACAACTTCAAGGAGAGAAGAGCCATGAAAGAGAACTTTAACCGCCGTCGGTTTATGAAGAAATCTCTCGCTGTCTCCAGCGGAATTGCAGCCGGACTGAGTTTGGAGCAGCAGGCTTTGGCGGGGAAATTGAACACGAGTCCATCTCCACCTGAGACCAAGGAAACTAATGTGGGATTACCGAAGGGTAAAATAGGCCATGTCGAAATAAGCAGACTGATTTGCGGGGGCAATCTTTTCCACGGTGCCGCTCACTCCCACAACATAATTTATGTTGGCCTGCTGATGAGAAATTATTTCACCCAGGAAAAAATCATGGATACCCATGAGATTAACGAGGAGAACGGGATCAATACCACCATTATGCTGTGTTTTGATCAGACTATCCGAGCTCTCAACAGATATCGCAAGGAAAGAGGGGGCAAGATTCAGTGGATTGCCCAGAGTCATAACCCGCTGGGCCAGTTGAATTGCGTTAGAATGGCTGTGGACAACGGAGCGGTCGGATTTTTCATCCAGGGAGAAGATGGAGATAGATTTGTCAAAGAGGGCCGGATTGATTTAATCGCTAAAGTAGTCTCTCTGGCTAAGCAAAACGGCCTGATCGCCGGGGTGGGATCCCATACCCTGAATGTTCCGAGGACCCTTGAGAAAGAAGGGCTTGAGGTTGATTTCTATTTCAAAACCTTTAACAATATGAATTACTCCTGCCCTGAATCTCCAGAGGAAGTCGCCGCTTATATGAAAACGATCGCTAAGCCCTGGATCGCTTTCAAAGTGTTGGCAGCGGGTAGAATCCAACCCCAAGAGGGTTTCGAACTCGCTTTCAGGAGTGGGGCTGATTTTATCAATGTCGGGATGTTCGACTTTCAAGTGGTCAAGGACGTGGGCCTGGTCAAGAAAATTCTCGCCGGCGGCATCCAGCGGGAGCGTCCCTGGAGATCGTAAATGTCGGGCAATTCCTCGATCTCACTCTCTCAGGCCCAAGTATTCTAATAGTTTTGTCCGCCTGTTAGAAGATATTATAGACGAATTTTGCAAGAATAAACTTAGTATCCTTTTCCTCTATGAGACCTTTGAAAAAATCCCGGGTAAAAGGATAATATTCGATCTGTAGGGGCGGTTCGCGAACCGCCCCTACAATAACCCATTGATTTTTATAGCGTTATAAAAAGCAAGCAATTTTCATTGGGTAAAATGATAACATTTTCAATGGTTTCTAAAGAATTATCACAACTTCAAGGAGAGGAAATCCATGAGTAAAAATTTTAGCCGCCGCCGGTTTATGGAGAAATCTCTCGCTATCTCCACCGGAATTGCAGCCGGACTGAGTTTAGAGCAGCAGGCTTTGGCGGGGAAATTAAACGCGAGTCCATCTCCGCCTGAGACCAAGGAAACCAGCAAGGGATTACAAAAGGGTAAAATAGGGCATGTCGAGATAAGCCGAATAATTTGCGGAGGCAACCTGTTCGACGGGTTCGCTGCCTCCCGCGACCTGATTTATGTTGGTTCGCTGATGAGAAATTATTTCAATCAGGAAAAAATCATGGACACCCTCGAGATTTGCGAGGAGAACGGGATCAATACCGCCATTATGCTTTGCTGGCCTCATATCATCGAGGTTCTCAACAGATATCGCAAGGAAAGAGGGAGCAAGATTCAGTGGATTGCCCAGAGCCATAACCCGCTGGGCCAGTTGAATTGCGTTAAAATGGCTGTGGACAACGGAGCAGTCGGATTTTTCATCCAGGGGGAAAACGGAGATACTTTTGTCGAAGAGGGCCGTCTTGATTATATCGCTAAAATAGTCTCCCTGTCCAAGCAAAACGGACTGATTACAGGGGTGGGATCCCATACCCTGAATGTTCCGAAAACCCTTGAAAAAGAAGGGATTGAGGTTGATTTTTATTTCAAAACCTTTAACAATGTGAACTTCTCCTGCCCTGAATCTCCGGAGGAAATCGCCTCTTACATGAAGTCGGTCGCTAAGCCCTGGATCGCTTTCAAAGTGCTGGGAGCGGGTGTGATCCAGCCTCAGGAGGGTTTCGAGCTCGCTTTCAGGAGTGGGGCTGATTTTATCAATGTCGGGATGTTCGACTTTCAAGTGGTCCAGGACGTGGGTCTGGTCAAGAACATTCTCGCCGGCGGCATCCAGCGGGAACGTCCCTGGAGAGCATAAATGTCGGGCAATGCCTCGATCCCACTCTCTCAGGCCGGAGTATCCTTGATAGATAACTCTCTCCAACTCTTAATACTTGAGCCAGCCGGATCCAGGACGATTCTGTCTTTTAGTTATAAAAGAAATGCTTTTGCTTCTTTTGCCTTCAAAAGAAGAAAATAATTTACCTTTACGGATAGATGTAAACAATTTTATGACCTGAATAGTAACTCCCATTAATTATCAAATAAGGAGGCTTTTGTGTCTGGCAAAAAAAACATCGCCGGCGCTCTTCCCGTTTTTCTGTTCTTCTCACTCACCACGGCTCTCCTGGCCCAGGAAAAGGAACCCCCGGTGGTTTCCGCCCCGGCTGGAAAAGCTCCCTCGGATGCTGTGGTTCTCTTCGACGGGAAAGACCTCTCCGGATGGACTTACAAGGATGGCAGACCTGCGGGATGGATTGTGGCTGACGGCGCTATGACCGTGAATGGCGGACACATTATGAGTAAGAAAGAGTTCGGCGACCACCAGCTCCATGTCGAGTTTGCCACACCCTCCCCGGCCACAGGCGATGGCCAGGCCCGCGGCAACAGCGGAGTCTATCTCCAGGGCATGTACGAACTCCAGGTACTCGACTCCTATGAGAACAAGACTTCTGTCAAGGGGATGTGCGGCGCAATTTACCAGCAGTACACGCCCCTGGTCAATGCAAGCAGGAAGCCTGGCGAGTGGCAGACCTACGATATCATTTTCCACGCCCCCAAGTTCGACAGCGCGGGCAATGTGATCGAAAAAGCCATAATCACTGTTCTCTACAACGGAGTCCTGATCCTGGATCATGTCTCGATTAGCCCCACACCCGGTAGACTGAAAGAAAATGAGTCACCCCGCGGTCCGGTTTTTCTCCAGGACCACCGCCACCCGGTCAAATACCGAAATATCTGGGTCAGAGAGTTAAAATAACAGGAAATGTAATAAAGAGAAAAGCTTAACCTGTCGGCAAGGTATGGTGAAAAAGGGGCGAGATTTTGCTTCGCCCATGTTCACGAACAATTGAATTATTTTTGTTCCTAAGCCCGGGAATAAAAGTTTTATGGGGATTATATCAATGTTAAAAGGAATCAAAAGCAAGGATTTAGTGAGCCGGCTTGATTTTCTGAAAGCAGCGGCTTCTGCAGTCGGAACGGGCATGATTATATCCACACTTCAGTGTGCTAGCAGTGAAGAAGCTGGAAAAACAACGGAACATAAAGGAGGTACGAAGAAGAGCAAAAAACGGCCAGAAATGAAATCCCACTATCTGGCTATGGTTAGAAGCTACGCCGATACGATGATCCAGTATGGCCGCGATAGGTATGGCCCAGAGCACTCTCCGCTCTTCGCCTACGCATTGACCAGAGACAAAGAACCTACGCTGATCACGAAGATACCCGGGGAATCTCCCGATATACGAAACGCCGACCGGACGCTGGGCTGTGCGAATCCCGGATCTCAGCATGGCCTGTATCAGCTTCTCTATGCGCTCGAGGGAATGACGGGCGAATCGCGCTATAGCCGGGCGGCGGACGAGGCACTTAAGTGGTTCTTTGAACATGCGCAGTCCCAGGAAACAGGGCTTGTCGCCTGGGGGGAACATCTTGGCTGGCATTTTGTCGAGGAGTGTGTCTACGGAGCGCCGAGAAAGGATATGCTTATTCATGAGTTCTACGAACCGGCCTACACCGGTTTCCCGCTGTGGGAGCGAGTTCTTGACCTCGCCCCGGAAGCTGTTTATCGGTTCGCCGAAGGTCTTTGGGAGCATCAAATTCATAATCACCAGACGGGGACCTATTCACGGCACGCCGGTTATGATCGCCACAACACCGAACCAGGATCGGAGTTTCCCAGAATAGCTGCTTATATGCTCGATCTTTGGTCGCTCACCTATCTGCACCACAAGGATGCCGAGTTTCGACAGACCATGCTGAATGCGATCTCGAGCATGCGCTCTGCCTTCGATGCCCGTCGGAATCCTGTGAGCGACGCTCTGCCATTTACTACGAAAGAAGACGCGGGTTGCTCTCCCGATCAAAACGTTCGGTGGGCGATCTTCTGCACGGTCGCCGCAGAACGTTTGAAAAATGACGCTCCGGAGATTTCGGCTCAACTGCTTGACAGCGCAAGACGCACGGATGAGGTAATCAGCAAGATTCCGTACCAGGCCCTTCCGGGGGGAAAGGGGATTGCAAGGAACCCTGACCTGGTGACCCTGCTTCCCTCGGAATGGCCAAGCCTCTGGGTAGTCTATTACGGGCATCAGACTCAAGCGCGTTATGCGATGATCTATAGCCGGCGCTATCATCAAGTGCCGCAGCGCGATATGTACAGGAAGATGATCCTGGATACCGTGGATTGTTATCTCGATGAGGCACCGGATGCTCGAGATCAGATTTGGCCCTATGCGCTGGCCGCCGCGATCGAGCTGGAGCTGGAGGCCTATGCGCTGACAAGTGAAGATAAGTATCTCCAGCGCGCCGATTTCTTCGGCGAGCAATCGCGGAACCTGTTCTTCGATGAACAAAGCCCGCTTCCCAAGATGACGAACCAGCACGATTACTATGAAGAAATTACGGGCTGCTCCGAACTGATGTGGCAGATGCTGCGCCTCGCTCAGAAGAGCGCCTAGAAATGTATACTATCCCCTGATAGTTCTTTGAAACTTTTAGCCAAGAGGATTTTTCAATGAACAAGTGTCCTTTTTATTTACTGGTCTTTCCCGCTCTTATTTTATCTCTGACAGGCTGTTCCAACATTCAGCCTAAGGCTAACCCTGCTTACGACTATGTCGCAGAAGGCAGAGGCACCTGGTTGAGCACGAAGATGGAAACCGACTGGGATTCAACTATGGCGGTCTTAAGTAAGGCTGGTTTCAACATGGTATTTCCCTTTATGTGTTCGGCCGGCTCAGCTCGATATCCCAGTAAAATACTCCCCATGGTCGGCCAAAGAGATGAACTTACACTCTGCCTCCAGGCAGCCCACAAGTACGGAATCGAGGTCCATGCTCTGGTGGTACCGTGGAAATTAGAAAGCGGTCCGGATTCAGTTCAAAAAAGAATGATGGAAGAGGGCAGAACGCAGTTCGGCTATGACGGCAAGCCCTACTCTCAGGTCGCTCTTCAATTCGGATATCGTCAAAATTATGAGACACTCTGCCCCTCCCGGGAGGACAATAGAAAGCTTCTTTACGATTACGTGATGGAATTGGCTAAAAACTACGATGTGGATGGAATCAATTTCGACCATTTCCGCTTTTCTTTCGAACCCTTGTGTTACTGCAATAACTGTAAAGAGAATTTTATAAAAGAGAGTGGCTTAAAGATAACAAAATGGCCGGATGATGTCTGGAAAGACGGACCATACCGTGAAGCTTACCTGGACTGGCGGCGGGAGCTGATGATTTCCTCGGTCAGGGAGATAACCAAAGCAATTCATGATTACAATCCTTATATCTGTACCTCCCTGTGCGCCCGAAGACAACTTAAGGTCACCTATGAGATAGATGCTCAGGAGTGGTGGAAATGGATCCGCGAAGGCCTTCTTGATTTTGTCGCCCCGATGGATTACTCCGACGAACCGGAGGAATACGTACATCTCATCAAACAGCAGTTCCCCCTGATCAAAGGCGCGCTTCCCTATTACGGCGGGGTGGGTGTATTCCGCATGAAGGAGTTTGAGCCTGTTAAAAAGGCCATCGAGCTTGGCCGCGGGATAGGGGAGGATGGTTATGTAACCTTTAATATAAACAGCCTTTTGCCTTTGCTTGAGCAGTTCAAATCAGCAGGGGTAAACAGTACTCCGGCCCTGCTGCCGCACCGGGCGCCTGAAACCCGTTTCTATGTTGAATCATCTGGTCGTGAGAGCGAGGAAGGTTTCAAGATTTTTGCTCCGGGATCAGAAGTGAATTTCAAAGTGGATGTGATGTTCAAGGCAAAGCTCAGGCAAGGTATCAGCCGGATCTGGGGGGATGTAGTACTGACTAAAACAAGCGGTGAAATAGTGGCCAAAATTAAATCATTTGATCTTAACGAGGCCACGATCGCCAACTTATCGGTTACGTGTGGGGAGGAGGGTCTTTATCGCTTAGCTTTTTACGGGACAATGACATTAAGCAACGGGGATGTAAGACCTTTTATAACAAAAAGTTTCCCGTTCGAGATAAGCTCCTCTTAAACCTGCATTCATCATATAAAGATTGAAAATGATGTTCGAAACAAGCCTAAGTTGATAATTTACAAGGAAATCCAATTGGAGATACTTTTACGTCAATCAGTCTGCAGCCATCCGGCAGGATAAGATGAGAATGAAATAAGGGAGAACAATCCCTAAGACCTTTGCTACTACTGATGAAATATGTGGAATACCCAATGAATGCTTCCGTTTTTCTGTCCTTATTGCTTCTCATTACGACGCCAGCTAATACCCATACCGAGCTGAAACAATACTTGGTTTCCGAAACGGCCAGTGGCACAGCAACCGGTGAATTCGTCCACGCCATGGGAAACCGTATAGTCCGGTGGAAAGACAAAATCTATATCGCATATTACGACGCGCATTCGGAGGATTCCTGGGAGGTCAAGGTCAGGGCCTTCGATCACACAACCGGCCAATGGTTTGATCCAGTAAGCATTGGTCCAGGCGCAGATAACCACGGTGGTCCCTCGCTGGGTATCGATTCACAGGGATACCTCCACATCATCTACGGACCTCACGGCGGCCCGATGAAATATCGCCGATCCAGGGCTCCCGGCGATATCACAGCGTGGTCATCCGAGGAAATGTTCGGCTCTGAGATGACTTATGCCAACCTCCGCGTGGGCCCGAACGACCGCCTGTACGCTTTTCTCCGGGAAGCCGGAAAGCCGCCCTACGAACGCATGCTCACACAGTACACAAAAGATGGAGCTGACGCATGGAATGGCCCATCACCTCTGTTGAGAATCTTTCAGGAAGGCCGCCGCTACGGTCAGTTCCCCTGCCAGTTGGCTCTCGATAACAGCAAAGGCATACTTCACTTAGTCGGAAAGATTCATGAAGGCACCGAAGAAATCAATGGCACCTGTTGGATGACTGGGCAGAATCAGAACCTGCTTTATATCCGGAGTATCGACCAGGGAACGACATGGCAGGGCGGCAGCGGAAAAGCTCCTTACACCAAGGACACTGGCGAGGTAATCGAAAGCATTCGCAATCACGGAAAGACAACTTCGAAAGCAGGTTATGTGGAACCGTTAGGCATCTTTCTCAATGCAGAGGGAAAACCGACTGTCTACTATATCACCCGCACTGAACAGGAATCTAAAACCAGAACCGTGGCAGCAACCCGCCAGGCAAATGGCCAGTGGAAAAAGACTGAACTGACGTCCACCATCACCCGGGTCTTCGGAGCCAAATGGAATCCACTCGGTGGAAACATAGTCAAAGACGGCAAAGGGAACCTTCACCTGGCCCTCTATCTAGTTCCTCAGAAAGCCGCTTATGTGCTCGAACACTTCAACCTGCCGACAGGCGAAGTCG
>Ga0307379_10008181_pt1 | contig 14125 bp, 12 predicted proteins | sample UN2MG_FD_202237 | JGI IMG/M metagenome (GOLD analysis project Ga0307379, IMG submission 202237) | Soil microbial communities from Risofladan, Vaasa, Finland - UN-2 | ecosystem: Environmental > Terrestrial > Soil > Coastal area > Acid sulfate soil | place: Finland: Risofladan, Vaasa | collected...
TGGCAACATTGGCGCTGCTGCATACGCGTACTTGTTTCCGTCGCGTATGCCGTTCACGCTGTTCAAGCAGCTATGGGAACAGCACACGCAACTAGCATATAAACTAAGCGGTCTGCTGCTCGCACTTGTGTATCGTACGCAGGAACTACGTACTGGTACGCAGACGGCGGTGAGCTAGTGGCTAAAGACCATGAAAGCTATTACCGCGTACGTTTTTCAGCTTATGCCGAGCTTAACGGCGAAGAGCTGGACATCTTCGGGTTCGAAGTGAGATATGTACTCGACGAGATACCGCAGGCCCGAATTTTCCCCACTGTAGGACGTGAGCCTACAAGCGGCAAAGAAGCGCAGGCCGTGCAGGCGTTTTTGAATGCTGTGCCGTACACACCGCTTAAAGTTTACGTCAAGATGGAAACCGAAATAGACAATCCCGACGAAGCAAATCCTGGCTTTCCGTACAATGAAGACGTGCTGGTGTTCGACGGCTACTTTGCCGGCGTCGGTTATCAATCGATGCGTACGCCCGCCGGCGGTTCGGCGGCATCGCTTGTGTGTTACGGCATGCACTGGCTTACCGGTCTTGCCGGGTCAGACATGCAGCATACGTTGAACACCGTCAAAGGTCCGGGCGGCTTCGCTGAATTAGCCAACACCAAAGGTAGCGTGCTTGGGTTGTTCGACATTACGTCTACGTTCTACAAAGACGTAGCGGATGCAAAGACGGACTTGTGGAAAAAGTTCGTCAAGCCGATGTTTCGCGAGATACTCGATACCAAAACTGTTTGGGGCGAGAACTCGAACGAGTCGGCAGACGAAGCAATTAACAAGATGGACCACGACGCAACGTTTTCAGGAGACGCAGATAATACGTTGGAGCTGCGCGTAGCATCAGAGCAAGTACCGCCCGAAATAATTGGCAAGTTCTTGGCGTGGCAGATAGGTTGGTCTATTTTCAAACAGTGGCAGTCTTCCAACATGTGGGTTGCGCTGCAGACGCTTGCGCGTACGTTTGAGTTTCATATCGTGCCGTTGATCGAGACAGCTACATGCGCTCCAGTGTTCGGCGCGCTCAATGGTGATCCGTTCAAGGAAATCACTACGGATGACTATCACGCGCTGAACATAGATGCGCGTACGCCGGCGAAGGTAAGCAAGTACGTCATTACAGGCGCTACCGGCACCATGTCGAGCCCGTATTCTCCGACGCCTCGTATCAGCGCAGTCGTAGGTATTTACTCGGCTGAAGACGCGTGGGAGTTTGACGTGCGTGGGTTGACGGTGGTTGCACAAGCGCCTATGTGGCTAGTACCCGAGTTGCAGATTGGCAGCATCACGCGTTATGGGATGGGCGGCGATAAGCTAGCCATACCAGATGCATGCAATCCTACGGCATTCGCAGAAGAGCCAGACGAGGACTATCAAGAGCTGTTCAATGCATACGTTACGTCAGAGCTTGGCGACGCCGTAGCAAAGAAACGGCTGCAAGAGCTTATCTTCTCGGAGCGCAGTGGCAGCATTACTGGCCGGTTCAGGCTGGACGTTGCACCAGGCTCTACAGTTGCTGTGCAAGTTATTGACGACAAGTTTGCGGAGCAGGGCGCTGAACCTCGTTACGTTTACGGGCTTGTGACTGGCGTTACGCTGCGTGTCAGTAGCGGCGAAGCTGGCGCGACTGGAGACGCGTCGACGACGTTGGCACTCGGTTACTTGCGGTCGAAACAGGAGCACGAAGGCATCGGAGATATACTAGTATCTGAATATCATCCTATTTATGAGGTACGTTATGTGGGCAGCGGCCTGCTCAACGCAAGCGAATAGCAAAAGGAAACGCATAGCCGCGGCCCCCAGCAGGCCGCAGTACGCGTTTCCAACTTTCCCGCGCGCGGGAAGGTCATTGCCCGCCGTTGACGTAGTAATCGAACAACCTATTCTGCATCTGCATGTTTTGAAGCAGTGCCGCCGTATCGTCATACGGAGGCACGTACGTATTGTCGGGCAACACCATGCCACCGTTGGCCAAGTGTCTGGCCTGCGGCGCGAACTCCATGTCGTACCTCGACCACATGCCGCGCGGGTAGTGCGGCGGGATGTCCTGGTCGACGTACTCGTACGGAGCCATCTGCTGCTGCTGCATTGCCTGCGGCTGCTGCTGCACGGGTCGGCCCGACTGGATACGATAGTCGAGAGCCCACGGCGTGCTCGACGGCATCTGTTCGGCCAGACGTACCGCCTGCATCACTTCGGGCGGCTGCTGCGCCTGCTGCTTGCCGTAGTCGATACCGCTCTTCGCGGCACCGACTATCAGCGCGACTACAACCAACGTCAAGAGTACAGCTGCAACACTGTTCGACAACTTCTTCTCCTCGGGCATGGATGCCCCCTTTCTGAATGGATTGATAAGCCGTCTCAAGCTATAATCACGCATATGAGGTATGGAATTTAGCTATGGCAAAGCAGACAGCGCACTCGCGTAAAGTACAGATGCCGGGCGCGTTGAAGCCCAGCGTACCGGAGTCAACGCACGAGTTTGCGACCGACTTCGGCTTCAAGCCGCAACAGCGTACGTCGTTAGAAGATGCGTACGAGTTCTGGCAACGCAACCGTACGGCAGATAACGTTGTGCCGTTATTGCGCGCGGCGGCTCCTGTAATAGACAAGGCGTTGACCACGTATGCCGGAGGTGACAAAGCACTACGCACCCGCGCGAAGCAGTTGGTGCTTGACGCATTCGATACGTACGATCCGAAGCAAGGTACTAAGTTGCGTACGCACTTGATGGTACGGCTACAGCCTCTGCGCCGTGATTATCTCCAGCGCGTGACGCCTGTTGCAGTACCTGAGCGCGTACAACAGGACCGTTATCGGCTAGAACAAGCAGAGCGGATGCTAAATGACGAACTTGGCCGCGAGCCGTCCGACGACGAACTGGCTGATAATATTGGGTTGTCACAACGGCGTATAGCTCACGTGCGCAAGTTCTCGCGCGGTACGTTGCTCGAAGGTCAGCTGCTTTCACCAGAAGGTGAGCAGCTGTTGCCTGGGTCATCGCGGCTAAGCGCCGAAGATACCTGGGTCGAGTATGTGCACCACGATCTTGATCCGCTGGACAAGAAGATACTCGAATGGAAGACTGGCTTGTACGGTAAGCAGATACTCAGCAATAACGAAATTGCCAAGCGGTTGCGGCTGTCACCAGGCGCGGTATCGCAACGCGCGGCGAAGATAGCCATGAGGATAGAGGAAGGTGCGGGCAATGGGCTCGCAATTGAATGACAAGTTTCAGCAGCTGATAAAGGGTCTTGTTGCCACCGAAAAGAAGGCGGCAGAGGCGCTGCAAAAGCAGACAACGCCGAAGCCGTGGGTTAACTTTGCCAGCGACGACTTTAAGACAAAGGCGGCGGAGAAGAAGGAGACGGCGCTCAAGCAGCCGCTAGACCGTAAAAAGGCCAACGAAGATTATCTTAAAGCGCGCGGTGACGAAGAGGGGCAGTCATTAGATACGACAGCAGCGAAGATTGCGGGTGATTATCTAGGAGCTGTAGAGCGGGATAAGCGCATGCAGTGGCGGTCTCGTATACGGCAGATAGCTCATGCGGCAGGGTTGCGCGCTGGAAACGGCAATGACGCCGGGGCGCTAACTGTTAATTCAACAGGGTTTGTCGAACGGATGATATTGAAGGCGGAATCAAAGCCGGCGGAGCTATAGCATGGCGTTGAGCACCAACTATACTGGGCGTAACGTAGACCTATGTATCATGCAAGGTATTGCGCCATCTGGCGACAGGCGTATAACTACCGAGTACGGCGACGCTGGCTCGTTGGTGTCTGGTATACAAAAAGTCGTACAGTCATGGCTCGTATTGTTTCTTACGGAGCGCGGTACCGTGCTTAACAAACCTACGCGCGGTAGTTCGTTTATAACGGCCGTGCGTCGTGGGCGCATACGAGTGGAAGGCGACATACCCACCGAATTTGCCGCTGCCGCCGACCACGTGCGCCGTACTATGGAGCTGGACGCGGCTGAGGACGGGACGTTACCATCAGATGAGCGCTTACGGGACGCGGTGTTACGCGGGTATCAGCTTAGCAAAATAGCGTCTACGCTGTCACTCGATATAGAGATACGGTCGATAGCGGGTACAACTGCTGATGTGTTGTTGCCCGTGCCGGTATCGATCAAGTAGGGATTTGACATGGCGACGAGCGATTTGAGCTTCGCTGATATAAGCCCGGCAGCAATTGAGCAGGCTGAAGAATATCTAGTAGCGTTATTGAAAGAGGAATACCCATCCGCCGATTTGAGCCAAGGGCGCGTAATACGTGAACATGTGCTTAATATCGCGGCCATCCTGCACGCCATAAATCGTGAGGACATCGAGCGCTTGCGCAACTCGTTCTCACCGGTGGTTATTGCAACTGATCCTACTGCGGCTGACGACGACATCGTGGATGCTGTATATGCAAACTATGGCGTCGAGCGCTTTGACGGCTCTAAGGCAACTGGTTACGTGGTTATAATCATAGAGGCGCTAATAACCACGTCAGTGCCAGATACGACGGTATTCACGGCAAATGGTTTGGACTATGTGGTAACTCAATCATATATAGGAGTTACGTCATCCGACGCCGTAGTAACCGCGGCTGAACGTTTGATAACTGCGCGCGACGACGGCACGTACTCATTCACCGTACCGGTCGTTGCTGCAGCCGTCGGGGAAGCATACAGAGCGGAGCGCGGTACGCGCTTTACTGCTGCGTCAGCTATACCGGATACGATTGATATACAGGCCGCTGCCGACTTCTCTGGCGGGCTCGACGAAGAAACAAACGCGGAGCTTACCGCGCGCGTACAGCAGGGCATAGCACCAAAGGTATTTGGCGGTAGAGCCCAGAATGCCGCGTTGTTGCGCGATACACTGGATAGTCTGATCGACGTATCTCAGGTAGGATTCGGCGATCCCGAGATGCTACGTGATCGCGACAACATCTTCCAGATGAGCACTGGTGGCAAGACTGATTTGTGGGTACAGCCTTCCGCCGTGCCTAATGAGGTAAAGCTAACAAAGGAGTGCACTTACGTCGGAGACGATATATGGCAGTTTTCGCTGCTGCGCGACGACGCGCCTGGCTTCTATCTAGTAACAGCTATCGTACCATACGGTACTACAGCCTTTACCGGCGGCTTCACTGTTACAAGCGAGGTACGCGGACTGGATCTGACGGCAGAGACTGACTGGGTGCATACCGTAGATAATATGGTACAGGGCGCATACAGCCGTTACCAGACGGCTGTAGTGCAGTTTGAAGACCCAGATACGCTCGGAACTACCGTAGTAGGTGCTAAGGCAAACTATGATGTTTATGTGCTGTGCGCGCCGAGCATCGCGACGTTACACGCGTTGACGATTGACCGCGATGCGCGGCAGACAGGTGGTGACTATCTTGTGCGTGCAGCTGTGCCTGCATTAGCATCCGTGTCATTGCAGATTAACAAGCGAGCTAATACGGCAAGTCCTGACGTAACTGCAGTAGCACAGGCTATTTACTCACGGGTTAACTCGCTGGGTTTTCAGCTCGGACGGTTGCCAATGTCGCTGATAATTGCGGCGGCGCAGAGCGCAATGGAGAGCGGCGGGACGCACACAATAACTCCTATCGATTTGCGTGCATATGTTTATCCGCCCGATACCGTACCGTCTGGGCGCATATTGCTACAAGACGTAAATGTGCTGGAAGTACCTGACTTGCCAGCACGGGGGGTTACACAACGTACGACGGTGTTTTATATGCCGTTGACGGCAATTAGCGTCACTGTGCAATCAATGCCTGGAGTATCTATCTGATGTTGGGGGTCTAGCACGTGGGCGTACCAACCACATATCCAGTCTACGACACATACGGGGAGGCGTTGCTGCGTACCGTCGGCAGTTTCTGGTACCATTACTTTGCCGATAGGGATAAACTGCGGTTGATTTATCGCGGGCTTGGTCAACGACAAGGTCAAGCATATCTCGATTACTTGACGGCTGTAGCAGCTATAAGCCGTTTCAACATACCGGTATTCAAAGAAGAAGAATGGTACCTACTTACTATCAAACAGAGCGACCGCGATACCGTAGCGAACGTATACGGGCAGGACGAGCTTACTTACGGCGACGGTCTACGTTACGGTGACGCCAACTCAACCGACGTGCTTGTACCAATGCCAGACGACACGTTCTTTGGGCAACTGGCGGACATCCCGTATACCATTTACAACCGCGTGCTTTACCCCAGCAAAGCATGGACGCGCGGCATCGACTTCGACATTGACTATGAGCGAAAGTTATTGCGCTTCCGCGAGGACCCGTTCACGGACGAGTATGTGGCTACGCGCACCGTATACGACGAAAACGGTACAGCGTCAGATACAGAAGCCGGCCTGTGGGTATATTGCGGTCAATTTGATCTAGACCTGGTATACAAGCATTGGGCATTTGCCGTAACAGAGCAGCTGACGTCGAGTGAGGCTTACAAGGACTTCATGAACGCGCTATGGAACGGCTATGCCTACGGCGCGAGCTTTGGCGCGTTGGAAGATGCTATTGCCGCCATATGCGGCGTACAGGTTGTGCTGGAAGCTACTGAGCGCATAGAAGATATAGTATACGAACCGACGCGTACACTGGTAATTACCGACAAGCACGTGTACGTATACGCGTCGACGGCGACGGTTATAGTAGCTATAGGCGATACCGTACACATTGGTGATGAGCTGACAAATACTGTACGCGTGCACGATATTTCTGGGAGCAATGCTGATTATAGCGACGTGCCGATGCTTGCGTTTGACAAGAGCTTTTTGTCTGGCGGCTACTTCTCGTCGTTGACATTTGAGAACGGCGACGTGACGCTGGATTATCTTGGACTCGACGAAGACAATAAGGCCGTAGTTACGTTTGAAGTCGGCGGGTTCCCCATGGACGTTGATTCATTCTTCGAGCAAATGCAAGTATTGGGCAAACAAAGTGGCAGTCAGACGTTGGCCGAGCTACTCGATACGCGGGCTAATCCAGTAGGGCAGCCGCTACCAGCGCACTTACCGACGACGATTAACCCGCTTGAGTTCGTGCTTGACAACATCGTTAAGAACCATCTGGTGCTGGTGTATGTACACGCGGAATCAATAGCTGACGCCGCACCAGGCCTATCGATGTTCAAATATCTGCGCAATATCATACCGCCGCACACAACAGTGATAGTGTATGTTGCAATCGGCAGTCAGGTTGATACGATGGACTTGACGGCAGATGGTGACACCGAAGAACCCGGCGTGTGCGAAGTGCTTACAAGCTTTGACGGCGCGATAGCCGATACCGAAGACGTCGTGCCGGCTGATGACGCGGGTGTAGATGAACCGTCATACAACGACGTAGTAGTGCGTGTGTATCAGGTATCTACAGTTTGTAAATAGGAGCCGCCATGGATAATCTAGCCCTTATTGACGCTATGCGCAGCCAGCTTGGCGCGCTAGACACCGCACCCATAGTGAAGGGCACGACGACATGGTGGCGGCTAATGCTGATAAACGAGCGTACCGGCGAGATTACGCGCCTGGTAGAACAGCAGAATATCATACCGTATCAAGGTGCCGACGTGTTTGCACGGCTGCTCGCGGGCGACGTAACGTATGCACCGGGAGCGATGTTCTTTGAGTTTGAAAACACCGTTGGCGACCCTGTGGCGCCTACGCCGGCGCGCGACGAAGGTATCAACTACTACCTGAGCACGTTGCCGCTCAATCCAAATCGCGACTATATGCGTATACCGCTTGTAGTATCCCCTAGTTTGACAGCATCTGGTGACGATTACGACGGCAACCAGGTCACCTTCTTCGCAATAACAGCTGGACTTACGGGTGTACACGGGCTTACGTTCGACCAGTCGGTTGACAGCAAGGTTTATGGTGTTGCGCTGGCAGCGACACCAACGCCTGCGCAGTACACTAGCGATCTACTGTTCAGCCGTTCTTACGCGGGATTCACGGCGGTGCCTAAGCAGGACGGCTTCGCCATCGGGGCGCAGTATATGATCCGTTTCCTATAGAGGTGAACTATGGCTGGTAGCACTCCATGGCGGCCGACGATCAACCTGATCGTCAACGGTGAAGATGTTAAGGCCACCGTTGCCAATCGCGCGCCGCAAGCGCTTAGCGACCGTACGCAGTACCTGTATGACGTGTTGCAGGACATACTGGCTGGACAAGCGCTATTCTTGCGTGACGTAGCGCTTGAGGCGGCTACCGTTGTCGGCAACGTTGTTTACTACGACGATGAAGACGGCGTCTATAAGCGTGCGTTGGCCGCCGTCGAGCTTGACGAGACCAACGGCTGGTACAAGATGGCTAAGTCGGCGTTTCCTGTTGGTCTTGTCTACGCTAAGTCTGACACCGAGCTTGGTACAATCGTAACAGTAGGTGCATTGCAGGATTTTGACTTATCCGCCGTGATCGAACAAGGTGTTGCTACTCAAGCTGGCCCGTACTATCTATCCATGTTGGAGCCGGGCAAGCTGGTATATCAAAAGCCGGCGGTTAGCGTGTACGTACTGTATAACCGCGGCGACGATACAATCCACTTATTGCCAACGCCGCGCGACGTACTTGAGAGCCACGTACACTTCCACTTTGACTTGTATGCGCAGCCTGCCGGTGACGCAAACTGTGCAGAGTACGGTGAAGACCATTACGTCATCAACCCCGATAGCGACTTGCCGGGCTGGTTACCCGCCGATGATGAAAGCTTTAACGGACTTGCACCCGAGGGCGCCAAGTTCGGTTATAACCTGGCGCAACACCCAGAATTGCTACGCGTATGGCCGCCTATGCCGCTCGAAAGCGCATACATTACGGTCAACTCCCGCGGCATAGACCTATACTCAGAGACCTGTCCGATAGCCATCGTTGACTGCCACGGTATCTGGTGGATGCAGGACTGCTACGGCACCGCTCCGTGGGCGCCGGCATATCCGTGCAACAGCAGTTCCAGCTTGCTTAGCTCCGAGCAGTCGTCATCGTCGAGTGAATGTCCGTGCGTAACGCCTATAGAATATACGCCCGGCATGGACCCGCTGTATCTCGAAAGCAAGTCGATATCGTTATGGTTTGCGCGTATGACCGTAATGAACGACCAAGCGTTCGTGACGTCGCTAAGCCCGTGCAGTGACAACTCTCCAATTCTACTGCTTGACTGTGACGGCGAGCCCGCCACAACGGGCAGACTGTGCGCGTCCCTAGATTTAAGCAAGCTTGAAGTACAGTCGTCAGAGACGGGCTACACGGTTGTTAAAGGTTTTGGTCAAGACACGGTTATCACCGGTCCAGCCGTAACGGGTATACAGCCCGGCGCTGGTATAGCGGTAAGCGTTATTGGCGGCAATGGCGCGGTAAGTTCTGGCGGCATCTACCGCGGTGACTTGCTAGTAGGCCTTGAAGATCGGCTCAATGATCCCCGCGAAGGGCAACCTAGCATTATAGCGTTCAATAACGTGCGTGAATACCACGATCCAACGCTTGATCTGCTCTATTACCACTTCCCGCAAGGGCGTGCATCGAGCATACGCGGGCGTATCGAAATAGATACGATAAACATGTCCGTTGATCCGATCCACATGCAGCTGTGGTGCTGGTTCGTCGGCTTGTCTGCTGGTGCGCTGCCGACACTTGATGCTACGTATCGGCGCATACCAGTACCTGTAGGGCTGCCTGCGCTGCCAGCTGCCGATACCGATATAGTCGTAGGTGGGTGGGACCCGGCGCTTACGTTCGTAGGCGGCGATTACGGTTATGCCGAAACGCCGTTCTTCAACATAGTTGTCGGAGATACGGTATTCTTTACGCTTGGTTGGGACGGCGTGACGGGACCGACCGAAGGTTTTGGTATCATACGTATCGGTTACTACACGGAACTCGTGTAGTTAATCCCGCGCGCGGGAAAGAGTGACACATGGCTAACGTGCCCTTCATCCACCAAGGCTTTCTAAACCAGAATGCCGGCCGTGCATATCCGCTGAGCGAAGAAGCAACGCGCCGAGACACGTCGGGCAGTTACACGCTCCCAGACGACTTCATCGTAGATATGATTGTGCCGATCAATGCTGCGTTGAATTACAATCCGTCGAGCTTTTACGTATCGCGTGTTACCGTGTTAGGCGTAGGTGTGACGGTTGAAATATCTTATTGGACAGGCAGTGCGGCATCGCTTGTAGGGCGTGTAACGATTGACGTATCGACATTCGAACGCAACAAGACGTATTTCATTGAAGGACAAGATGACTTCGAGGGCGTAGTTGGCAAGCTGGTAATCGGTACGCTTGAGTCGGTATTGTTGCAGGCTGGCTCATTCGATTTTGCGCTAGCGGGCGGCCGTATCGAATCATCGGTAATTGCGCCTGATATACGCGGCATTACAGGCATGCGCGTAATGGACGGCGAAGACGCCGGCGAGCTATTGCAAGGCGATATAGCGTTTGAAGCGGGCGCCAACATGCGTATTGTTGTGTCGGATTTTGGTGGCACTACCGTGCTTGCGCTCAGCGCTATCAACGGTGAAGGCACGATTGCCGACTGCGCGTGTGAAGGTCAGGAAGACCTTGGTGATCCTATACGTACCATCAACGGCGTGCTGCCTGATTCGCTGGGTAATATCAACCTGCTTGGCGATGACTGTCTGGAAATAACACCAGTCGCGGACGAATATGCCGTACAACTCGCGGACAAGTGCTCAAAGCCATGTTGTGGTTGTGACGAACTTGAAACGCTTGTTACCGACCAGCGCCGCGTGCGCGACCAGGTACAGACCATGGAAAACCTGATAGCGCGGCTCGAATCAAATATGTCGGTGTTGAGTACGTTACTGACCGCAATCAGACCGTGTTAGAGGTGGCGCGTGGACCAGAATGACTTTCTGTTCAGCAACCTCTATACGTCATATCCGTTCAAGGATGATGTAGTAGTTACACGTCCTGCCGGTGACGTACAGCTGACGCCGCTAATGGCGGCGCTGCGTTACTACACGTATGACCAACGCTTAGCAGACCTATACGTTGACGAAATAGACCTGCAGTCAAGCGACGGATTCACTACGCTGGATACTGCGCTTGCAGAGCTGCGTTGGTCCGATGGCACGACGGTATCGCTAGAAGACGGCGTTACTGCAGCTGCTGCTGTTGTAGCGTATGGCGCGTGGCTGGTCGTAACGTGGCGGCGTACCGAAACAGCGGAGCTGCCGGCTGTGTTGCATATAGTATTTCCAGCCGACCAAGTTGCAGCCGGCACATACCGCTTCTGGAAGAAGGACGATGACATCGTTGTATTGCCGTCATTGGTGCGCCAAGGGCCTGGCAAAGTCCGCCGTATATTCATAAAGCGCGGTTCGACGCTTACGCAAGTAACGGACGCCGACAACGAACTGGTGCTGGGCAAAGGCTTTAACGTGTCTATAGAGAACCAGGACGCAACACTGGTCGGAGGCCGGCAACTAACACCTGTAACAATTGACGCCATAAGCGGCGCTGGTACTGGTCAGTACCTACTTTGCACTAATAATGCTTATTTGCGCACGCTTACTGGCGTACCACCCGACAGTGACAGTGGCAACGTACAGCTGAAACCAGAAGAATGTTACTGGTTGGAACGACCGTTAGCTGCAGATCCGGCGGCGCTGGTACCGCCCGTGCATAGCACTGCATACGACGGCACGGTAGTACAGCATGCGGTCAAGCTGCACAACTCGTGCGGTCCGTGCTGTTCGTGCGACGATTATGTTGCCTCATATGACTACTTGCGTACGCTGTGGAATCGTGCGCGCGCCGTAAGCGAACGCTTTGACGCCGTGCACAGCGATTACGATACGGCAATTATAGCGTTCAACGAGTATGTTGCGGGCTTGTCGCGCTTGTTGGTGCTCGAACAGTATCTAAATAATATGATACTTATACGCGTTAACCTATTTAACTCCACCAATATTGCTGTGGCTGCCGGGGCAACGGTTACGCTTACCATTACAATGTCTAGCGGTACGTATACGTTTTCGTATGGTACCGGTCGGTTCGTCGGGCCGGCACAGTCTGATAACTACACGCCAGCTGATCCTAATGGTAGTCCAGTCATTACGTTCGACGAGCTGCTTCCGCATACTGTAACAACATGGTTTGGCATGTGGATGCTGCAAACTACAACGCCAGGGGATACGGTTGAGGTAGCTGCACTGGCAGAAAATGGTATAACCTTGGCACAAACTGAGATACTTACACTAGAAGACGTGGAAAGCGCCTAACGTGTCACCGACAGTCTTTGACGGCTGGATGAATGCAAACGAGCAGCGGAACTATCCGTTGCACGATCGCGCGACCAAACAGTCGGCGGACGGAGCCGTGTTGCCAGATTCACTTATCGCCGACATGAATATAATGGTACCAGAATCGGCCGGGCGGTTCGTGTATCTAAGCTCAGCGGCCGTAACACCAGGACTTGTGAGTTTGACGTTTCTGGCAACCGATACCGATCCGTTTTCTCCTGAGGCGTCGTCATCGTCGTCGACGAATGTGCTAGTTCCGCTCGCGGTTGTCACCGTACAGAAGCCTGTTGCGCTGTATCGCAATTACGCTGTCGAAGCACTATATCCTGGAGTTGCAGGCTGGGTAGCATTCGGCAGCGGCACCGAGGCGCCTGGCAATACATCGTACCGTTTCTTGCAGGCAGCAGACAGCTTGCTGGTGTCAAAGGCGGTACGTGCATATCGCGACTACCCAGTATCATCGCTAGGCAAGGCTGGGCGTACGTATCAGCTTACGGGGCTGGTTACGTTGCAAGGTGAAGGTGACATTGTAGTAAGCAAGCAGGTGCGTACCATAGACGGCTTGAAACGCAACGTAATTGCAATCGGACTTGATCTGTCAAGTGAAGCCGCCACGCGTTTGCGTACATATGCCGGCGCATGCGGTGAGCGGCCAGAAGATCGGACGTGCGCGCGAGGCAAGCCGTTCCTTACCATCAACGGCGTAACGCCAGACTGCGACGGCAACATCGATATCATATTTGACGGGCTTGGCGTAACGCAAACGCGCGTGCCATACGGCATGATTGTTGACTTGCCTATCGGCTTGGACGACGTTTGCGTACCTTTCGATCCAGCACGCTACGATCCAGACGACCTGTGCGACGAAGAGTCGTCGTCATCATCGTTATCGTCCAGCAGCTTACCGTCATCTTCGTTGTCGTCGTCATCTGCTGCACCAGCTCCGCCGGTGCCAACCGAGTACTACGACGACTTCTCCGACGCGGATGTCACGTTTGCCGCCATGTTGGAAACAGCAGGAGCATGGTATATCGACGACGTACTACCTTCCGAAGCTATAGTGCAGCCAGCGCGGTTGCACTCTACCGCATCGGACTCGCCAGCAACTATCATACACGAGCAGATTGTACGTACAGCGGAGGAAGGCTACTGGGTCTTTTCAACGTTACGCCCGTATTCAGTCGGCGCAAACGGACACATCGTGTTTGGCTACAAGGGCGAGGACGATTTCTGGTTTGCCGGTATCAGCATAAACACGGATGAAACTCCGTATGGTCGGTTGTACGTCGGGCACAAAACAGGTGATCTTGGCAGCGTGCTAGACGATTGGCCCGCTGGTCTTACGTACGGCTACCAGTTCGATGCTACTGGCATGCCGAATATCGATGCAGGCGCAGGCTTGATACCAGGTACCATACTTGGCATAGATGTACGTGTGGAAGTGAAAGTATCACCGTTGGCCGGCACCGACACGCTAGCGCTCGTGCAGGTACAATGGTATTGGAACAGGAGCGGTCAGGGCGTGGTTAACCCTACCGATCCATTTAACACGTGTACGTTTGTTACTGGCATCGATCTTGACGGCCATTGTGGTATGGCAGTAGCCGCGTGTGAAACGCACTTTGATAACTTTGGGATATTCAACTTACCATGAGTAAAGTAGTGTTCAACGACTGGCGTACCGACAACGCGGCACGGAACTATCCGTTTGCCGATGACGCTACACTTGTCGGGGATGACTTGACGTTGCCACAGTCGTTATTCATCGACGGCAGGCTCTACCCGATAGG
>Ga0307379_10008183_pt1 | contig 14125 bp, 10 predicted proteins | sample UN2MG_FD_202237 | JGI IMG/M metagenome (GOLD analysis project Ga0307379, IMG submission 202237) | Soil microbial communities from Risofladan, Vaasa, Finland - UN-2 | ecosystem: Environmental > Terrestrial > Soil > Coastal area > Acid sulfate soil | place: Finland: Risofladan, Vaasa | collected...
CCTTGTTCTAAATCAAAAATTCGCCCCAAGTAAAATGCGCCTAGCTTTTCAAAAGCCTGCATTATCTTCCCTCCTCATCCTTATCCTACCTGAACTATTCATAAAAAATGTCGATACTTAGTTTATCAAAAGTGATATCAATCATTCACATTATTCTTCCGGTAAATCACCTTAACATTTCCGTTTTCGATGTGCTTTCTATTTACAATCGACATTTTTTACCTTTCAGGCGCCGACCCAACCTATCCCACCGATCTCACCGGGTAGGTTGGGTCGGTATCTGCTTCATTGCAGCCCATTTGCGGTAGTTCACTACAGCTTCATGGGCTACTTCCTCGCCGCTACTGCGACCTCGGTCCGCGAATAATCCAAATTAAACTATTTTATTTACCATACGATAAAATTTTCACCGTAAATTGTCAAAAAAAAAGAGTCTCAAATACAAGCATCTTTGTTTCCGTGATAAGTGGATTAGACGGAAACAAGAGGGAGTCACTGTCCTTCTGAGTCGGATGGTGGTGGGTGGGGGGGTCTTCGACGAATATGGACTGTGACGAACTCCTGCTGTTATCATTTGACTTGTAGGCATCTCGGAAACAAGGATGTTTCCGTCTCAATTTATTACTCCCGGTTATACATGCCGATAGGGGCACCCGGTGGAGGATTAAGATGTTCGATAAACGTAAAACTGTTGGGATCCTTCCGAAACCGGTCGATCTCAGAAAGTGCATAGAAATAGTGAGCCTTTTGATCTTCATCTCCAGTAAGGGGCGCCTTTTGGGAGAGTATGCTCTGCAGTTCGGCCAGCTTTAAAAAAGCGATGGCATGGGCTTGTGGGGAGACTCTCTTTTCAACAGCCAAACGCATCAGACTGTACAGAAAAACATTGTCCACGACTCGCTGGATCTCGGCATGCGTTCCGGATTTCAGCACCGACATCCAGGTCGTTGCGATCATGTGGTCCAGGACGTCCGACAGCCCTGGATATTCCCTATTCCTTGAGTGATAATCGATAAGTCTAGACACTCTTTCCGGGTGTAAGATCAGACCGATCGTGTGATTGGCCACGGCCTCTGCAGCTCCTAAAGGATCGAAGGTAGCTCCAGTATAACCGCGCAAGAGTTCACGTGTCTCACGGTAGCCCGGAGGACGGGGAGGGATGAGATCTAAAATCTTTTTTTTGATTTCCAGGTTTTGAGGCTCGATGGTTCTGAGTAATACATCGAGTGCACGGAATTGTTCAGCGCCTGGCACATTTACCGGGTCCTGCTGAACATCGCCCCGGAGTCTGTGGTTGTAGTAAAGGCCTCCTAGTACGCTGGCTGCAGCTTCGATCTGATACCTGTGGAACATGTAGACGGGAGCGAGCACGTCTTCCAGTGTAGCCATGGGTGAACCGACTGGTATTCGTTTTTCCGAAAACGTGTCGAGGGCAATCGCCCTGACTTTCATCACACGCTCGAGCTCATCGACAGGATGTTTTCCGTTGTCCCACGTGTTGGCCAGGGGGTGAGCGCTGGAGATCCCTGCATCTTGTCCGGCTAAGAAGTACAATCCGCGCGAAAACGCTCCATCGAGTATGGCCTTGAGCTCCGTTTCCTCATCCACGCCGTCAGGAAAATGCTGGTAGCCAAAGGCGATGGAGACTTTGTCCCACTCGCCGACACCCACGTCATAGGCATCCGACAGGTCGAGCACACCACCCGCTCCAATCTTAATGAGTGGATGAGGATAATCCATGACCGAAGCTCTGTCATTGACGCTCGATGCATAATTATGACCCAGTCCCAAGGTGTGTCCCACTTCATGGCAGGAGAGCTGTCTGATCCGTGCCAGTGCCATCTCCAGCATTTCCGAAGAGTTGTCCTTCCCATCCTGGTAATCGCCTACTAAACCCTGGGCAATGAGAAAGTCCTGTCGAATCCTCAACGACCCCAGCGCCACATGACCTTTGATGATCTCGCCCGTACGAGGGTCTGTGACCGATGAGCCGTAGGACCATCCCCGTGTAGACCGGTGGATCCAGTTGATCATGTTGTAACGGATATCCATCGGGTCGGCTCCTTCGGGGAGTATTTTGGCCTGGAACGCGTTCTTGTAACCGATGGCCTCGAATGCCTCATTCCACCAGCTAGCCCCTTCGAGGAGGGCAGATCGGATCGGCTCGGGAGTTCCGGGATCGACGTAATAAACGATAGGTTTAACAGGATCACTGATCTTGGCATTGGGATCTTTTTTGTGTAGCCTGTGCCGGACTGTATACCTTTTAGTGATCGGATCGCTCACAGGAGTGGCAAAATCCATGAATGAGAGGCTAGAAAAATTGGACCTGGGATCATACACTCTCGGCGTGTAGTTGTCATCGGGAAGCTGGATGAAGGAGTGATGCTGCCTCAAGGTGATAGAGCTGGGATCAGGGGCGACCTGTCTGACATATTCTCCAGGATTGTCTGACCTGAAAGTCAACATGGCTTCGACTTCGGTGTTGAGGGGAAAATTCTTTGTGTTCGGCAGGTAAATCGCCGACCGCGAAACATCGTAGCTGAAATTGCCCTGATCCCTTCTTTTTAAAGAACCAATGGAATCGTGGGCATCCCTCATGAAGAATTCGGTGGCATCCACGAGCACACGGCCCCTCTCCTCCGCCGCAACTTGAAAACCCCAGAGTGTCGACTGCGCAAAAGCATCCTTCACCGCAACGAGCTCAGCAGGATTATCCGTGGTGGCTCGGAATGAGTAGTTAGGCTGTATGAGGAGAACTTTGGGTCCCACACGAAAAAACTTGACAATGTGCGTCTGTCCCAGTTGATTCCGGTCGAGCCCCACATCATTAGAGCCCAGTCCTGCAGGAAGAGAGTGCACATACAGGAATTCTGTGTCGAACTTGTCGATCTCAAGCCATATCTTCCCCGTTTCGGCATCCCAATAAAAGGTGAAATATCCCGGATATGATTTCATTCCGGACGTTTTTTCTCCAATCGTGGGATTCTGTGCAAAAGCCAGAACGGAGAGCAAACAAAGAGTGAACAACCAAAACAAAGTCTTCCGCATTCGTTCCCTCCTAATCTCTAAAAATATTTGAATATTTCAGTTGTAATAATTATCGACATTTTTTGTGAATAATTCAGGTTATTTTATGAGATATAACTTGATCTGGTGGCCGTCGATGAATTTACAGCCATCCTCAGTGTAGACCCCGGATTCCTCGAAAGCGATCCGGACATCCTGGCCGTCCCACTCAGGAATGCTGGATGTGGAGCTGTATTCGATCGCATAACATGTGTTTGGGTAGAGAGGGTATTCTCCGCACAGTTCACTGCCTTCTGGAGCGCGTCCCAAGGGCCTGGCATCCATCGGAGGCCCAGCGGCATGACCATGGATCCCCAAAGGATGGGAATAGATCAACGGCCTCAGGCCTGCCGCCTCTCCCTTTTCCATAGCGGACTTTACAATCTCATTCCCCGAGCGACCGGTCTGGAATTCCCCCCTGAAGATATCACCCAGCCTGTTTGCATTCTGCAGTGCCTCTTTGATTCCTGGGGGAGCATCCTCTTCGCCGATATGGCAGACATAGGCCTGCCACTGCATGTCTGTGCAAAGATCGAGATAGACGATCCCCACATCACAGTGGAGGACGTCGCCGCGTTGGATGACATTGGGATTATCCTTGTATTTGTCGTCTAGTTTTTTGTGCCTCTGGATAGAAATGGATGGCTGGAACCATGTGCGCAGTCCGAGATCAACGACCTTCTGCCTGGTCCACCAGACAACATCGTCCGTGGTCGTTATCCCGGGTGTTATCACTCTGTTCGAGTAAAACTCGGCAATGACGTCATGGGCGATCCCCGCAATATGCCTGTAGAGACTGAGTTCCTGGGGGCTTCGGGTTTCGAGCCAGCCGATACAAAGATTCTCAGCGGATACTAGCCGGGATGACAATTCCGGCCCCAGTGCCTTTTCCAGTTTCTTGTTTAAAGATGATGACAAGCCATCCCCAAAGGCCCATTTTTGAGAGACATTGATCCCTATTTTTTTGGGATTTCGTGTCTTAATAAATTCAGCCAAGCTCTCGAATTGTTTTTTGGTCTTGTCTAACCAGGTAGGCTTATAGAAATCGCCAATGCCATAATATCCCCCTGATAGCTTTTCGACGCCCTGTTCCTCACCCAAGTCGTGGAAGATGAGGATGGATGTGCGGCGAGCATACATGTGAGGCTCGGGGACCATACTCATATACACAGGATCTTCGTTGTATTCCCTGTTGATGACAAGCCACATGTCGATGCCTTCCCTTCTCATCACTTCGGGAATGATGTTGTCCAACCTCCACCTCAAGATATCGTTCATCACCTTCGCTCTTATTCTCAAAGGCAGGATGTTGTGACTGTCATCCACCGCAGCGACGCCATAGTCTTGCGAATGCGCGGTGCTTATCATTATGCAAAAAACTGCCACCGCTAAAATCCTCACATTTTTTTTGTTAATCATCCCATCCACCTCCTAATAATTTTTTTTCCAGCCCGTTTTTCCATGCTATTTGGCTTATCCTGAGCGGTCCGTTCGGGGGGGGGGAACAGTCCCTACCTTTATTTATAGCGCCAGAGCGCTGTATCCTCGCCGGAAGGTGCGTTCTTCACAATGTGATCTGACATCAGCCGCAGAAGCTCCGCCCCTCTTGGTCCCCAACAGTGAGGCTTTCTATCCCCGTACTCGACGACACCATCATAATAGGGATTTTTTGTTCTTTCGAGAAATCTCTCCAGCAGTCTGACAGCACTGTCTAGATAAAAAGTATCCATGTCCCCCACGTAAATGTGGAGCTTTCCCTTGAGTTTTGGACCGAGTGTCGCCCAATCTCTCTGCAGGATATGCCGCAGATCGTAGTTCTCTCTCCAATACTCGGCTACAGAGGGATCGATCTCGCCCGTGCGCTTATCGAACAGAGGTTTTACGTAGCCGTCTGAACCTGCCGGCCCATAGACGGCCTCGAAGATGTCGATCTGCTCGCCGGACCTGTTTTTTGTGCCCATGGCGAGCTCCATGTGATTGCGCTGTTTTAAAGTCAACTGGGAAATGCCATCGATCGACCGGTCGCTGGAAGTGGGAACCTTAATCCAACCGAGCTCTTTGTAGTAGGCATTCTTATCCTTATAGATATCGAGCGTCTGAAAATATCGAAAATCAACAGGATCGGGGCACAGGGACCAAGTCCCTCCGAAAAAATCGGGATGAAAGATCTGTAATGCCAAGGATTCCCATCCGCCGGTGGAACCTCCGGAGAGGACCCGGGCATAGGGCTTAGGGATGATCCGGAAATGTTCCTCCACAAAAGGGATAAGCTCCTGCATGATCGCATCGCCATAAGGGCCGCAGTTCTCCGAATTCACAGCATAGGAGTCATCATAGTAGGGACAGGGATGCTGGAAAGTGACAAAGATCATCCGGGGGCACTCATCGGACACCCAATACTTGGAGAATTCAGACCCTCTCCTCTGCCTGGGTTCATCTTGATCGGATCCTGTGAGGTCAAAGCCATTGGGCGATCTCAGGGAAAAGTGCCCCTGGATGTAATTCACAGGATACTTGACATCAGGATGTTCTTCGTAACCTTTTGGCAGTAAAATTGTCGCCCCCAAATAGATGGGCTGTCCCCAAAATTCGGTGAGGATCTCACTCTTGAATTTGATTCGCTTCACCCAAGATGTGTCTTCGGGGATTTTGATGGGTGGGATGACATTTTTGCAAATGAGCGTTATGGTCTTTGTTTCGGATGGATCGATCTTGACCTCGACCACATCACTTATGATGTTTCCAGGAGAGCGGGTCCATTGTTGTCCTTCCCATTGGTCATTGTGGATCCATAATGTGTGGCCATCCGAGTGCTTGAATTCAGTGTAGACATTCACAACTCCCTGGACTTGGTACTCACCGGGTGGGAGGTCCTTGATGCTTTCGAGAGGATATCCGAATACCGATTGATCGATGAAAACTTCTTCGCCTGCTTTTAGGGATTCCACATCCTTCCCGAAAAAGGGAACACCGTGTGTGCCCACCTGGAATCTCGGTTCTCTCCCTTTATTCTCGGTAATGATCACGAATACGCGGCCAGTGATGGGTCCTGAGTAAGTTTCAGGGGTGAAGGAAATGGAGAATTTGAGCCCGGACTGAGTATCAGTCTCAGCTATGGATGACGTTGCCGTTACTAAGAATAGCAGGACGATCAACAGGGGGAAAACAGGCAGTCGAATTCCTTTTTTTGCGTTCATGAGTCTCCTCCGATTTAAAGTCAGCTCTCCCATGAGAATGGCGTTGCGGATAATATAACAGACCTTTTAAAATTTCAATTCTTTTTCAGATATCAATAGGGGGACCAAAAAGGGGACTGTCACCTTTTTACAGGGGTGTTGCGAAAAGGCACTAGTCCCCTTTTTGGCTGATGTGCCTCATTTATGTAGGGTCCGTTCCCCGAACGGACCGTTTGGGGAACGATCTTGACATATAGAATATATTGAGAGTTATCTTACTTTTAACAGAGAAAGTTATTCTTTAAATTCAAAGTGCTCGACTTCATAGCCTTCGCGAACAGGAGGGGCTGTGAAGGTGTTCATGACTTTGACCAATTGTTCCTGGTAATAATGATTTTCCTCGCTGGCGATGACGTCTTCTTTAGTATTCCACAGGGAAAGCGTCGCACCTTCTCCGGTTTTGGGGTTGGTAAAAAGAAAGATGCCCCGAAATCCTATCTGCGTTCGAGTGGCAGGAAGAACGCTCTCCTTAAAAATCTTGATCGCGTGTTCCAACCTCTCAACTCTCACGTGTAATCTGGTTAAACGTGCGTACATTTTACCTCCCCCTATGGCAATAGGCCCTCAGATGTAAAATTTAATGCTCCTTATCGCTTATAAATACTCCCCAGAGTCCATAAACATATAGATTCAGAAATCCGATGTCAAGAGTTTATGCTCAGTTTTTCCCGAGGAGGGATAGCTGCTTCTGGGCATCTTGGAGTTCAGGGGATTTTCGGTCTGTATTCTTCAATATTTCGAGAAATCGTTCATAGTGTTCCACAGCTTTTTCTGTCTCCCCTTTTCCCTGATGGATTTTGCCCAGCATATAAAGGCTTTTGGCATAAATATCCCCCTGATACATTCTTCCAATAGTCAGAGACACTATTTTCTCATACTCTCTCTGAGCGTTCTCAATATTCTCATTCATATAATAAGCCCGGGCTAGTGGTTCCATGAATAAGGCGTGCCAGGAATCGATATTGAATTCCGCAGGCAAGAGAGAAATTGCGGCTGTAAATTCTTGGATGGCTTGAGCAAAGTCACCTTTTTTCAGCTCTATCATCCCCAAAAGGTGATGGTGGTATCTTTTCGCTCTTTCGATTTTTCCTTGGTCGATCAATTCCAGAAGCTGTTGAGCCATCTCTTGTGCCTCATTCATCGCATTCATCTCAAGAAACACCAATCCCCTCATGAAAAAAGCTCGTCGTTGTATGTCCAACGTACCCGCTTCTTCGGCAACACTCCCAGCTTGCTCGCATTCCTCCATTGCTGCCTTCAGATCTCCCGCCCTCAATAACACATATGCCAAATACAGATGGAACCAAGATTCCCATACTCTATCTTCAAGCATGCTTGCCAAATCCAATCCCTGATGCAACTGTTCGCTGGCTTGATCGAATCTTCCCTGCAATACATAGAGCCCGGACATTCTGCGCAGGCCAATATCATGCGCTACAGGCTCCTTGATATCAAACAACTTCATGTACTCGTTTTCGGCGCTGGCCAGATCCCCTTGATAACAAAAAAGATCCCCCCTCAAGATAAAATTGCGGTAGTGTGTGGGATCGAGGGCAAAGGCCTTTTCCGCCTCCGCATAGGCAAGATCATATTCCCCCTCACGAATAAATTTTTGTGAAAGCAAGTCATAAATGATTGCATTTTCTGAGATGTTATTCAAATAGTCTTCAAGAACCTCTCGAGACTTTTCCGTTTCGCCTCTGCATGAATAGGCTTCATGGAGATTCCAGTAAGACAGGACAGATTCATCTTTATATTTCCTGATTTCTTCCAGAGCTTCAACAGCCTTATCCCACTGCTCCAAATTGTTATAAATCGATCCGAGATTGTTACTGGCAGTCCCATCCTCAGGGTACAAATTTAGGAGTTGAGTATAGGCCGCAATGGCCCTGTCATAGGTTTTTTCCGACTGCATGTAGAAGTAAGCCTGGATGTGATATCTCTCTCTGTCTGAAACACGATCCGTAAGTTCGAACGCTTTCTCAAGACGAGCCTTTGATTCTGATCTATACCCAAGGTTTTCATAGGCTGCAGCTAAGGCTCTGTAAGCCATGGCGAATTCTGGATCGATTCCAACAGCCATTTCCATTACAGCAATGCTCTGGGCCCAATCCCCATTGTTGAGAAACCTGGTCCCATCTCTGTAATATTTATAGGCTTCCGGAGAGTTGGTTGTGATTTTCTCAACCGACTCGTCAAGATCGCTGGCTATTTCGTCGGCACTGAGTTTGAAGCTTGTCTTGACCTTCCGGGTCAAATCATCCACCATGGTAAAAAAACTATCCTCACCTTGACCTTCCACTCTTTCAGATCCGACGATCTTCCCTGTTTGTGCCTCCTTCAGAGTGGTGTCGATCCGGATGGTGTCCCCAGCCATCATCATCTTCCCTACCAGCACATACTGCACACCCGCTCGCGATGAGACATCTTCCAAAGCTCGAGAAGAATAACTTTTGACATCCAGGAGATTTTCTTCCTCGAGGATGTTGTAGAGCTCTTCTCCGCTGAGCACAGCGATATACCTGGACTGGCTGAGGTCTGCGATCAGCAGATCCGAAAGAGCCTTTCGCCAGTGGTCGAGATTTTCATCCCCTGTGTTGTTCTCAAAGTGCATGACCGCCAACGATAGTTTGTCGGCAGCGAACGCCACGGTCCTCCTCTGCGAGAGAAATCGCCAGGCCAAAACACCGATAACAACAACGGCGATAAAGATCAAAGCCGGAACAAAAAGCTTCCTCAGACTGAACTTGACTGTGATCTCTCTGGATGTAACCGGCCGTCTCTCGGGAATGATCTTTTCCGTGCGGGGCATTCCTTCTTCGATCCTCACCAATTCTGCAGCCAATTCTTGTGTATCTTTATATCTTTTGCCTTTCTCTTTATTCAGACACTTAAGGATCACATGACTGAGGTTCTCTGGAATTTGTGCATTGACATTCCTGGGGTCTTTAGGAATCTCAGTTTTCTGCTTCAGGGCCACGGTGAGAGGGGTCTCTCCCTCGAAGGGTGCATGTCCAGTCAACATCTCATAGAGGATGATGCCCAGAGCATAGATGTCCGTCCTCCCATCAACTTCTTTCCCTTCGAGGCTTTCAGGAGACATGTATTCGGGAGTGCCAAAGATCTCTCCCGTATCCGTGATCCCCTTTGTCCTCAGAGAGCGGGCAATGCCAAAATCCATGATCCGGACGTTCCCTTCACTGTCGATCATGATGTTCTGGGGTTTTAAGTCGCGGTGAACAACGCCCAACCGGTGTGCTTCTGTCAGTCCTTCACAAACCTGGCGGGCAATAAAAACGGCTTTTCCTACGGTAAACTGTCCGATCCTCCGGATGAGGCTTTTCAGGTCTTCTCCCGACACATACTCCATGGTGATATAAGGCATTCCATCCGCTTCACTGAGGTCATACATCCGGCACACATGTCGGTGGGAGATCTTCCGTGCCAGCTTCAGCTCGTTCCTGAAACGATCAAGGGTTTTATCCCCAGGTACAAATTCCAGGTTCAGGAGCTTGAGGGCGACTTTTTCTTCAACCTTTGTGTCCAGGACCTTGTAGACCTTGCCCATGCCTCCCTTTCCCAACTCCTCGATGACCTGGTACCTCCCTGCAAATGTACTTCCTATGGTAAGATCTCTCATGGAAATTATGAGGGTTCTGGTGGGCTGGACGGGAACTTCACCCGTGGGAGGTAGTGAAGAACCACAGTTCCCGCAAAACCTCGTCTCGGATGGATTCTCGTACTGGCAATTGGGGCACTTCATCCTCAAATCTATGGCCTCTTTGGGTTCCTTGCAGTCATTTTAGTCTTTTTGCTCAATTTAGTCTATTACATTGGCCTTAGACATGACGTTATGAATGTCTGACCCTTCAGGTGGTGAGGGTGTCCTCGTTTCTGGCCTTGAGCACCTTCAGCGTGATAACGTAACAGATGCCACCCCAAATGAAGCCGAAGATGGGATCGACAGCATGATGATAGCCCAAGTAAACTGTAGAAACTGCCACCCCGAAGGTTGCAGGAAGCAATACAAACCCCAGCTTCTTCGCATACCTGAGAGCCACCAGAGCAATCACAAACACTTCAGATATATGCGATGAGGGAAACGCGCCACCTGCCATCCCAGCACTCGCCTGGATCGTGCGGATAAACCACGTGAATAAGTATCCTGTGTACTTCTTCGTGTGCAGGTCCATGAGGCTCTCGGCCATCAGGGGCGACAGCGTCGGCAGAAGATAAAACAGGAAATAATTGGACAGAAGGGTCACGGACAAGAAAGAAAATGCGGCCAATGTCTCTTCCCGTTTTCCCTTAATGTAGAGGACAAGGACCACAGTCGGCATGAAGAGGTAATAACTGGCATAAAAAACACCCAAAACCTCATCCAGTATGGGATTGAAGAACTGTTGGCACCATACAGTGGGATGAACACCAAAGAGAAATTTGTCCATGGCTATTGCAGGAGCCGTGAACCAATACGTCCCGAAGAACATCCGGACGATCGTGCCCACCTCGCTCCAGCCGATAAGGAAAACGGCAATGGGATAAAAGGTACGAAAAAACCACAGAATTTTGTTTTGTGGATTTTTCTCTCCGACCCTGACGAGCTCTAATATTGCAAAAACCAGAACAGCATGGATCAATACATAGCGTGGCCAAAAAACCACGGTATTATGAAAAAAGATCAGAAGGAATCCTACCGATCCAAGATATCCCGCACAAGCAATATCCATCACGCGGAAATGTATGTTCGAATAACGAAAAAGAAATCCCTTTCTCTTTTCAGTCATAGATCACTCCATTTCCCCAGGATTTCAGTCGCTTTCTCTATGTTCATGCTACGTATCCCTCTGAGGGCAACAATTGTATATTTTTCATCCTTATAAAACAACTTTTCCTACAAGCATTGAAATGTTGGTTATTCTTACATGTGCTTGACATATTATCTTACATCTTATATATTATAATTGCGTATTGGAGGAAGAAAATGGATATTTTTTATTATAAACTGGGGGCTAAGATTAAGAAAATAAGAGAACATTTAGATCTGTCTCAAGAGAGAATTGCAAAATTACTAGGGATAAATAGAGTTGCAATCTCTCAAATAGAAAATGGTGAGAGGAAGATCAGTGCTGAAGAAATTGCAAAACTCGCTAGAATTTTTAATATGCCATCAGATATTCTTCTTGATTTGGAAAAAGATATCGAAGTCATTCTAAGTGCCAAGAAAAAGCCAAAACAGAAGGAAAAACAAGAAATAAGAATAAGTGTCCCTCAGAAGAATCTAGACAAATTTAAAGAGGTGGTTCTCTATATTTTAAAAAAAGTAGGAGCGAAGCCAAATGTGGGTGAATCAGTTTTGTACAAGCTGCTTTACTTTATTGATTTCGACTTCTATGAAAAATACGAGGAGCAGCTTATAGGGGCAACATACAAAAAAAATTTTTTTGGGCCTACACCTATAGAGTTTAAAAAAATAGTAGAGGTCATGGAAAGAGAAAAGGAGTTAGTCAGAATAAAGGAAAAATATTTTGAGTATCCACAGCGAAAATATCTCCCGCGAAGAGAACCCGATTTATCCATATTGAAAGCGCATGAACTAAAGATAATAGATGAAGTATTGGAAAAGCTTTCGGATATGAATGCCAGCCGAATAAGTGAATATTCTCACAATGATGTCCCTTGGCTTACGACCGATGACGGCGACATCATTGATTATGAATCCGTTTTTTACCGCACTCTTCCCTATTCAATGAGGTCTTATAGTGAAGAAGATTTTCAATGAAGTAAAAAAACTCGCTGAATTCGAAAAGGATTTAAAAAGGCTTTCAAAAAAATTTCGTACTCTGGAAGAAGATCTAGAAACTTTCATTCATAAACAACTTTATCTTTATCATAAGCTACACATAGACAACAAAGGAATCTTCCACATTTCAGATTTGGGAATTTTGGGTCCAAAAATATACAAAGCCAAAAAATTTGCTTGCAAGGCTTTAAAAGGAAAGGGCGTCGCAAGCGGAATTAGAGTTATTTACGCATATTATGAACTAGAGGATGCCATAGAATTGGTGGAGATTTATTACAAAAGCGAGAAAGAAAACGAAGACAAGGAGAGGATTTCAAAAAATTACCGACATAAAGATGTTTAATACTTAGATTTCCATTCTCATTTGTGCATGAGGAAGTTGTAGCTTAACAATAAAACCACATTTTTGACTTCAATATAGAGGCATGATAAGATTTTTCCCTCTGTAAAAAAGGGTTTCGATGTTAGATAAAACCAGGATGCTCATCAAGGGAGGGACTGTTGTGCTTGGACACGCTGTCTCCCAACAAAACGTCTTCATTCAGGGTGAAAAAATCGTGGATGTGGGGGATCTTTCGGACATAAAGGACGTATACAAGATCGATGTAACGGGTCTTTTATTGCTGCCCGAAGCTAGATGGGGCATGGACAATACCTGCATCGCAAACTCGATTTTTTTTAATAATTCAGGCTAATTCATACATGAGGAGGACTATAAGATGATTGAAGTTTGGGAAAGAGATGCACAGACACCCGATGAGTACCATAATGTTGAATGCCAGCGTGGACGGGAGTTCATCATAAGGCTCACCACAGGGGCCGACGTATTCTCGGCCATACAGAAATTTTCCATCGACCAGAATATTCAATTTGCAAAGATCCATGCGGCTTTTATGGGCGGACTGCAACCAGCAAAATATCTGGTGTGGGCACCGGATACCACGGACCCTGATAACTGGCATAAGGAAGCCGTCGCCACCACAACAAACCTGAGCATGATCCTTGCTCTGAGCGGTATAATCCATCCGCGACCGGGCAAAAACGGGAAACCGGAACCGTTTCCAGCCATTCATTTTGTTGCCGGTGGCGCCTGGGATTGCGCCCCCTTTGGCGGCCACCTCGAACAGGGCAGCATTGTAAAAGGGGTACTGGAGTGTTTTATTACTGAAATAACGGGAATCGAAAACCTGGCACCAGTGGATAGAGTGTACGAGGACGATCAATATCCCGAAAATTGGTACAAATCAATAAAATAGCTCCGCTTAAAGAGATTCTGTAAAACGGCTAAGCCGCTCTCTTAACATATTGTTGCGTGGAATCGGTGATTTTTGTTGTATATTTATTCGTACCGCTCATATAATCCTTCATCAATTTGAAAAAAACTCCATTGAGAGCCAGCAGTGCCACCAGGTTGGGCAGTGCACAGACACCTACGGATATGTTGGCAAACACCCACAGCCGTTCTACATTGGCGACGCCTGCAAATAAAATACCCGGCAGTAGATAGAGCCATCGAAAATATCTCACATATTTTTTGTTGAACACATTTACGAAGGCGGTTTCAAAGTAGATGAAGAATCCGATCTGGGTGGAGAGACAGAAAGTGAGTATGGAAATGGAGATAAATGTGCCCGCAATACCGGAGGAAAACACCGATGAAAAAGCGACTATTACAAGCTCTATGCCGGATTTCCCACTGGATAAAACACCTGTGGATAGAACCGCAAAGGCGGTTATCGTGCATATCACCATGGTATCGATGAAAACTTCAAAGGCTCCCCAGATTCCCTGCTGAAAAGGATGTGGCGTGTCGGCCGTGGCATGCACCATGGGGGCTGTTCCCAGGCCGGCTTCACTGGACAACATGCCTTTGGCCATCCCTTCTTTAATGGCGGTTTTGACCGCAAATCCTGCGATTCCACCGGAAGCCGGAACAAACGCAAACGCATATTTGAAAATCATAGAAAACACTTCGGGGATCTTAGTGTAGTTTGCAAAAAATATTATTATTCCTCCG